>ULJH01053343.1_pt1 | contig 12817 bp, 10 predicted proteins | sample 1950781 | NCBI WGS metagenome assembly ULJH01 (sample SAMEA4835462, study PRJEB28245) | human gut metagenome | biome: gut microbiome; material: fecal sample | place: Denmark | collected 2008 | reverse complement strand
TGCATCGCTTCCGTTTGTCCCGACTGCGATAGCGACTGACCGTATGCAGTACCTTATCTCCGGCGGCGCATTGTACCGCCGTGACCCGCAAAGCGGCACCACATCGCGTATTCTTGAAAATATCGAGGTCGAATCGGTCACAGCGGCAAACGGTGTGCTGTATGTCGGCGCAATGTTCGATATTTCGGCATTCGACGCAAACACCCTGTCGCTTATAAGCGCCACCGAACAGACACTCGGCGGAGATCTGCGCGTTTCCGACGGTTATCTCATTTCGGGAAGCTACCTGATCGACAAAGAAACACTGAATTTCGTGACCTCCTGCGGTTCTGCCGCATACACAATACTTGACGGCGCGGCGATCACCTCAAGAGGCTTGTTCGGCATATCCGACGAACGCTATATTTCTCATACCTATTCCGGTATCACCGCCGCCGTAAAGGGTAGCAAGAATGCCGTCTTCATCGCCTATAACGGTTCAATCCGCCGTATATCGTATATCGGAGACCCCGCAACGCCGGCAGGTTTCGGCTTTTCCGACGGCGACACTCTGCAAAGCGGCGAAACAGTGTACTGCGAGATCGGTCTGCTTTATCTGAACGGAAAGCCGGTCGAAAACGGCTTCTCAGCCAAAAGCGGCGATATGCAGACGCTCACAGCCGTAAGACCATGGGGCGTCTCCGAAACGATACATTTTTCAGTGCGACCCGATCCCACCGAGCTTGTACTGAAGCTCAGCCGTCAGCATATGTCGCCCGGAGAAACGGCTCACCTTGTCGCGTCGATCCTGCCGCAGGGTGCCGAGGGCAATATCACCTATCACGTTGATGGTGAAAGCATCGTACTGCGTGAGGGCGTCGTCACTGCCGTATCCACGGGCATCTCCTATATCGTCGCTTACATAGACGGCACCGATATATCCGCACGGCTCACAGTGACAGTCAGCGGCGACACACTGCAGTGCACCAATCCGACGTACACCCATGACCCGGACAACGACACTCTGAGCAATATCCCGGCATATACCACGGTAAATCAGCTGCTTTCGTCATTCACATATACGTCCGGCGACCTTCGTCTCATCACTCCCGACGGAATGATACGCAAAAGCGGCTACGTGTCAACGGGCTGTAAACTCATCTATCGCAGCGGCGACAATGACCTCGAAACGATCGAGATTTCCGTCCGCGGCGACCTTGACGGCGACGGCATGGTGACCGTCAACGACGCAAATATGCTTTATCTGAAGCTGCGCTCCGAAACCGAATTCACCCCGGCTGTTTTCAAGGCTGCCGATATTAACCAGAACGGCAAGCTTACCGCTGCTGACCTGTCACAGCTGTCAATGCTTGTCGGACGTACGCCGCACTCGTCGGTGAAAAACGTTCTGCATCCCACGATCGATGCTCCCTCAATCGTCGGCGGTAACGGCGCTTTTTCAGTCACCGTAACAGTTGGCGAACTTCGCGACTCCTCGTCTATGATGGCAACCTTAACCTATGACAGCACAATGCTTGAATACCTCAGCAGCTCCTATTATGAAGGCTCGGTTTCCGCTTCCGCATCTGATGGCGCGCTGTTTTTCACCGCTCTTGACATTAACTCCGCATCGGAAGAAAGAGTCATAAAGATATATTTCAAAGCGAAGCAGGGCGCAGTCGGAAAAGCATCCATGACACTGATTAACGGAGAGGTATATACCGATTCACTATATCGGATGTCGGATACCGATGCAACTGTCACACTCGTGCCTGCGGCGTCGAACCTCGCTATCGAATCGAGTAATTCAAATCTCGCCTTCACGCCGTCCGTGACGCGTTATGCGATTTCCGCACTTAATACGGCACCGTCACTTGATATGAGCTTTTCCGTCCCTGCCGGAGGTCAGCTGTATCTCCCGGATCTCAGCCTGGACAACACGACAACACAGCTGACGGTCAGGTATATAACTCCCGCGGGACGTACCGTAAACTATGTGTTCATCATAACAAAAACCGAAAGTCTGCCAAAAACCGATTCGACGGCGTTACTTTCTGCGCTGTCGGTCATAGACTACGCTTTCACGTCGGAATTCGACCCCAAGGTGTTCATATACACTTTGACAGTCGACAGCGATGTCGGGGAAGTTTCGTTTGATTATGATCCTCAAAACGCGGGAACACTGATAACAGTTTCACCCGAAGGTCCGCTTGAATACGGCGACAACATCATAACCGTCGCCTGTAAAGCCGAAAACGGTGACAGCGCAACTTATACAGTAATAATAACACGCCGCTTCCCCACCGAGGAAAGCAGTGAAGAATCGGATGAATCGTCGGAAAGCTCCGAAAGAAGCGTTGAACCGATCAGCGATATCAGCGTCATTCCGTCCGTCGAAACGTCCGGGGAAGCGCCTATTCCGTCCGACAAACTTGAATCAGCCGCTCTCGCAATAACGACAATCGTTGCACTGCTGCTCATTGCCGTCGCGATAGCGCTCCGCAAAAGCATAAAAAAATAAAGGCAACCTGTCTGTGCAGTGTTGTCCGAAAGATCACGGTGGCCGAGAAACGTTTTTACTGCGTTTTCGGTCACCGTATTCTATTTTAGGCGTCACCGTCGGTTATGTTTCAATCAAGAAACGTGAAGATCTGCGAGATATCGTGGATAACAGCGTCAGAAACAGGCGCGAGAATCGCCGTATTGTGCTCATTCTTTGCCACCGCCACCATCGCCGCACCGCTGTTTTTAGCAAATGAGACGTCGGAAGGCGTATCGCCGACCATGACAACCTCGCATGCATCAAAAACGTATTTGCCACAGAATACCCTCATAAAATACGGATCGGGTTTGCTGTGAACACCGTCATCGCAGTATATTTCATCAAAAAACCGCGCAATCCCGAAGGTTTCAAGGCATTTCATCGCCCCAGCCCTATTGTCCGATGTCGCAAGCGCAATACGAAGCCCCATTCCGCGCAAACGTTCAAATACGCCGACAATATTTTCGCAGTCCGGCTTCATCTCGCCGTACACATACGACGCGTCTGTAATCCGCATAATAAGCCCGGCAAGCTTATTCCTGTCATCCTTGACCCCGTGCGCCTCAAGCCAACGGATTATCACATCGATCATCATTCCGCCTGTTCCGTAACAGAAGACACCGTCTATATCATATGTTTCGCCGTGAATACCTCCGGCAGCCAGCAGATCAGGCAGTAATTCCGACGGGAGCTCCAGCTCATCAAGCAGAGTCATCAGTGCATGCCTTGCGACGGGAAGCCAGCAACGCTCAAAATCAAGCAAAGTGCCGTCCTTGTCAAATACGATTCCTTTATATCTCATACCGTTAACCGTCCGTATCCGCGAAGTTGTATTCATAAAGTCTCCACAGCGGAACCTCCGGAATACCACGCTTCATATCCTCAGTGCCCGCATATGCGAAGCCTTTTTTTGTGTAAAGTCCTATTGCCGGCTCGTTATCGGGCACAACATCAAGCCGCACTGCTTTATATCCGCGCCGTCTTGCCGTTTGAAGGCAGAAATCAACAATAAAACTTCCGACACCGCTGCCCGATTCTTCATAGTCCACCGCAAGCGCGTGAATAACAAGGAATTCGCCCGGCATCAGCTTGTTTTTCCAGCACACGCAGGAATAATCACCCTGCGGATCACCGTTTAGCACAACCGCACCGATTACCCTGCCGCCCTTCACACAGGCGTACTGCGTCCCGCACCTCACCGCATTCCCGACAGATATCTCATTGGGATAATCGTGTGACCACCTCGGATAATTAACATGACATTCAAGATAATCGATGACACGTCCGTAAAGTGCGGAAACTTCGGCTATATCATCCTCACCACACAAAACCATTTCTGTTTCGTTTTCTTCAAGTATGCCGATAACCCTGTCAAGCGACGGAATCACGCGATATGCCATCGCGCGGTATTCCTCCGCCGGCGCTTTCATATCCGGTATGCATATGACGTCGGCACCCGCCGAATGCGCAGAGCGTATTCCTGCCTCGCTGTCCTCAAGTACAAGGCATTCCTCAGCCGGAACACCCGCCCTCTCCATGGCTTTCAGATATATATCAGGCGCAGGCTTTCCGTTTTTGACCTCATCTCCGAAAAGCATATCGTCAAAAAAGGCATCTATGCCGTTTTGGGACAGGATACCGACCGCACGCTCACGCACACTCGACGTGGCGAGCAGAACCTTTATACCTTTACTTTTCAGAAATTCAAGCAGCTCGCGCGCCCCTTTTTTGAGCGGCACTCCCTGCCCGATATATTCATTGTCGCGCGCGATGATCCATTTCAACGCTTCATCAGGCGTATACGGCAATCCGTAAACCTCAACAAGGCGCCTGGCATTGTCCTTGACTGTTTTTCCGCTGTAATGCGCTATATATTCCGCCAACGGGAACTCATGTCCGTACTTTCCCACAAGCTCCGAATCGATTTTATATGCGATCGTCTCACTGTCGATGAGCAGACCGTCCAAATCAAATATAACCGCTTTTTTCATAATATACCTTTCCGAACACTTTTCCCGACGGATCGACAAGCATACCGACCGCACCGCAAACCGCCCCTATACCGATAAACAACGTCCAGAATATCAATGCCTTCCGCGTCGGTTCGAAACGCGAATATGCTTTTTTCTTTTCCATAATCAATCTCCGCAATATACGATAACATGCGTTATTATAGACTCAAAAGCCGCGTTTGTCAATAGCCTGAGCAAAAAACGGAGCTGTCGTCTGCGGCAGCTCCGAATTATGTAGTCAGAATAATTAATATGCGATGCCCTGAGCAAGCATTGCATCGGCGACCTTGAGGAAGCCGGCGATGTTGGCGCCCATAACGAGGTTGCCTTCGCTGCCGAATTCTTTGGAAGCATTGAAAGCGTTATGGAAGATATTGATCATAATCTGCTTGAGCTTTGCGTCAACTTCTTCGAATGTCCAGCTGTATCTCATGGAGTTCTGGCTCATTTCGAGACCGCTGGTGGCAACGCCGCCTGCGTTTGCAGCCTTTGCGGGGGCAAAGAGAACGCCCGCATTCTGGAATACAGCAACAGCTTCGGGAGTGGATGGCATATTGGCGCCTTCGGCAACCGCAATGACACCGTTTGCGACAAGCGCCTTTGCGCTCTCCTCATCAAGCTCGTTCTGTGTTGCGCAGGGCAGAGCCACATCGCACTTTATAGTCCAGATGCCGTGGCAGCCTTCGGTATAGACCGAGCCGGGAACACGCGCCGCATACTCCTTGATTCTTCCGCGTTCGACCTCTTTGATCTGCTTGACAACATCGAGCTTGATGCCGTCCTTGTCATAGATATATCCGTTGCTGTCGCTGAGAGCAACGACCTTGCCGCCGAGAGTCTGTGCCTTTTCGCATGCATAGATCGCAACATTACCGGAACCGGAGATGACGACCGTCCTGCCCTTGACACTGTCCTTCTTCATGGTGTTAAGCATTTCCTCGGTGAAATAAAGCAGACCGTATCCTGTTGCCTGAGTTCTTGCGAGAGAACCGCCGTATGAAAGACCCTTGCCGGTAAGAACACCTGTGAATTCGTTGCGGAGACGTTTGTATTGACCGAACATATATCCGATCTCACGTGCACCGACGCCGATATCACCTGCGGGTACATCGGTATCCGCGCCGATATATTTTGAAAGCTCAGTCATGAATGACTGGCAGAAACGCATGATTTCTCCGTCGCTCTTGCCCTTGGGGTCGAAATCACTGCCGCCTTTACCGCCGCCCATGGGGAGATCGGTCAGGGAGTTTTTGAAGATCTGCTCAAAGCCGAGGAACTTGATAACGGATGAGCAGACAGAGGGATGGAGTCTGAGACCGCCCTTATACGGACCGATGGCGGAATTGAACTGAACTCTGTATCCGCGGTTGACCTGAACCTTGCCGTTGTCGTCGACCCACGAAACACGGAACTGGATGAATCTCTCGGGTTCGACGATACGGTCGATCACACCCGCCTTGACAATGTCGGGACGCCTCTCGACAACAGGCTCGAACGATTCAAGAACCTCTCTGACAGCCTGAAGAAATTCGGGCTCATCGGGGTTGCGCTTGCATACTGTATCGTACACGCTCTGGAGATACTGACTTTTGAACTGCATATGATGTATCCTTCTTTCATTGAAATTCATTTTGATAATGTATTCTATCACATCAAAACGCAAAATGCAAGTTTTTTCTTTTGACATTTCAAAAAAACTTGTTTCTCGCCGTTCAATTCATGATCAAGGTGATTTTTTTGCAACAACATTTCCCTTTAGCCTCAAAAGATTAATATAATTTGTATTGATTATGACGAAGCAATATGATAGAATAATAAAATGAAAGGCGGTAAGTCTATGGTTTTCAAAAGCGACCACGACGTCAATACACTGAAGGAGCGCTGGGACGACAAAACTGCGTTCAAAAATTTTGCCGGCGGCGACGATTATCTTGACAATGTGTTTATTTCCCGCAGATACGGCAGCATCGTCTGCCTGAAAAGCAAACCGCTTTCCGCACATAATCTGTTCGGAGCCGTTTACTGGGGTATAATACACTGCAAAAAAGACGGAGGCTCAAAAATAACCGGATTTTTCGGCATCAGCCTGACCGATCTGATAATCACCGCAGCATTTTATCTGCTGTACGGCACAATAACACGCACGGTGCTTGAACGCGGTGATGAAAGCGGTGCATACTGGATGATAGTCATCGCCGCTGCGATACTGTTTTTCATCCTTTTCACTTCACCGAAAACAAAGCGTAAATATGCCGAAGTAATAAACCGCGTCGTAAAGTGAACAAAAAATACAACTCACAACAAAATACAGGAGGTTTCCATGTCATTTTCAGAATACTTAAACGGCAAGCGTGAAATATGCCGCGGGCTTATCGCAGAGCTTGGCAGGACATTCTCATACGTCAGTATACTCGGCACGGATGTACATGCAACAATCTACCGTACCGACCGCCGTTCCTCTGCAATACGTGACGGTGAAGGCGAATGCGGCTTCGTGATCAAGATGCACAACGGCAAAGCGTTTTTCGAATACTCACTCGACGACCTTTCGGGCGATATTCCGGCGCTTGCCGAAAAAATACGCCGCGCCGTTGCGATATCACCTTCACTCGAAGACAGAATGATCGAAAGCAATGCCGTTAAGGACGAGCCTCTCCGTCGGGATTTTATCCGCGAAACGGACTTTGCCTCATACGGCGACAGCGACATTCTTTCATATTGCTCTGAGCTGCGCGACAGGCTGCTTGCCAAAGACAACCGTTTTGTGAACGCTGTCGTGACCCTTCAGCCGTTTGAGGTCTCAAAGCTGTTTGTGACCAAAAACCGTGAGCTTTCGCAAAGCTACGGCTGGGTAAACGGCTATCTCATGGTCATCGCTCAGGACGGCAGAATGGTGAATGCCCGCGAAGGTGCATACTCCACGCATATCGCCGATGTAATGGAAAGACTGCCGCAGCTCATCGACAAGCTGGCGGATAAAGCGCTTCACCTGACAAAGGCAACACCCATCGAACCGGGTATCTATGATGTAATAACCGACAACTCCATAACGGGGCTTATTGCCCACGAAGCGTTCGGACACGGCGTGGAAATGGATCAATTCGTAAAAGACCGCGCACTTGCAAAGCAATGCGTGGGGCAGTATGTCGCGTCGCCCATAACAAATATGCGTGACGGTGCTGCGGCAACGGTCAGCGCCGCATCGTATTTTTTCGACGACGACGGCGTTCTTGCGCATGACACACAGATAATCAAAGACGGCATCCTTGTCGCCGGGCTTTCAGACCTGACATCGGCATCTCAGCTCGGAACGGAGCCAACCGGAAACGGCAGACGTGAATCGTACTCCCATAAGGCATATTCCCGCATGACAAACACCTTCTTTGAACGCGGCAACGACAAGCTTGAGGATATGATACGCTCCGTGAAACACGGCTATATGCTGTTTGAGACCAACAACGGAATGGAGGACCCGAAGAACTGGCAGATTCAGTGCACCGCAGAATACGGCATCGAAATCGTTGACGGCAAACTGACCGACCACTACGTTTCACCGGTCGTAATGAGCGGCTTCGTCCCGGATCTGCTCAAATCCATTTCCATGATCTCAGACGGCTTTGAGGTCATCGGCTCAGGCTACTGCGGCAAAGGCTACAAGGAATGGGTCCGCGTCACCGACGGCGGTCCCAACCTGAAAGTGAGGGTAAAGCTCGGATGAATAATATAATCGGATTTCTGAAAGAAAATAACGAGGCAAGCGGTTACCGCGTCGTTTCGCTGAAAAAAGAAACATATGAGCTGTTCTTTGTTCACCGTAAGCTGGAAACGGTACGTGCAACCGATACGACAACTACTAATGTAACCGTCTACGTCAATCACGACGGCAAAACCGGCGATTCATCGTTTGCGGTTTACGAATCAATGACCGACGATGATGTAAAATCGCATATCAGCTCCGCAGTGAACCGCGCAAAGCTGGTCTTCAACGAGCCGTATGAGCTTCCCGACGGCGGGGAGCTTGAAGCGGAAATCGAATCAAACATGAATGAATATGAGCCACGCGAGCTTGCCGCAAAGATAGCCGATGCCGTCTTTGCCGCCGACTGCATCGAAAACGGCTCGATCAACGCGACCGAGATCTTCCTCTACCGCGAAACTTTCAGCATACAGAACAGTCGCGGCATAAACAAAACACAGGTGAAATATCATGCCCTGATCGAAGCCATACCGACCTATACCGAGGGCGACGAATCCGTGGAGCTCTACGAGGCATACCGTTTCACCGAATTCAACCCCGGGAAAATAACCGCAGAAATTGCGGCAAAAATGAAAGAAGTGGCGCTGAGACGCAAGGCGACCAAACCCCAAACACCGCTGAACGCAAATATCGTCCTGCGCGACAAGGAGATCGCATCGCTGATGAGTGAACTCTCATACGATCTTAACTACGCAGCAGTATATTCACAGTCAAATCTGCACCATAAAAACGACGAGCTTCAGAAGGGCGAATGCGACGCTTTGAATTTGTCGCTTGTCGGACAGATCCGCGGCAGCGGCAGTTCATCGTATTTCGATGACGACGGTGTCACGCTGCGCGACACAAAGCTCATCACAAACGGCATTGTAACCGGCTATTACGGCGCACATCGCTTTGCATCATACCTCAAAGAGCCCGAAACAGGCAATCTCCGCTGCATGAAGTTGGAAGCGGGAACGCTCACCGAAAACGAGCTTGAAAAGCTTCCGTACATCGAATGTGTTTCCCTTTCGGGGCTTCAGGTCGACCTTTATAATGACTATATCGGCGGCGAGATCCGCCTCGCATACCGGCACGAAAACGGCAAAACCGAACCCATAACCGGAATCACGATGAGCGCAAAGCTGTCCGATGTCCTGAATACTCTCCGCCTTTCCGAAAACACAACCGTTGCGGAGCGCTACGCAGGTCCCGATAAACTGCTCATGAAAAATGTGACGGTCATGTAAAAGCACCGCCGCGGCACAACCCAATAAAAATCATTACGGCGTCGCGGAAATCGTGACGCCGTAATGATTGTTATTTAATAAGTCTCCTGAGCAACGGTCTCAGTATTTTCGGTGCCTTGAAGCAATATATTCTCATGACAGCCTCCATGTACAGTTATGTAAAAACCATAGCGACGCCCGCGCCGACCACGACGACTGATGTGATACACACCATCACCACCGGCGGCAGGAATATACTGAGCAAACCACCCGCACCGAACGACAGCGCACAGCTGCCGATCAGCTTTCTCTGGCATTTCATATATATCACACCCTTCAGTAAGCAGTATATGACGGGTGCTGCATGAGTGACAAAAAGAAACAGGACCACCGCCGAAAACCGGCTGCAGCCCTGTTACGTCACCCATATGAGTGTCAGAGAATTCCCTTTATCCTTGCCGCAAGTTCGGCGGAAGTGCGCTCTGATGTGTTGGTGTTCGGATGTCCGCCGCCGCCCACCTCATCATTGAAGTGATACATCGATTTTATCGGGAAGAAATATGTATTTGCATCGTTTTTTGCAAATTCGTTGACTGTTTCTTCAACCGCCCTGAGCTTTGTCTCGTCCATAATACCGTATGCCCATACTATCTTCGCCTGAGGATACGCTTTTCTGACATCCGCAAGGAAACGCAGACCGCGCTCCTTGAATTCCTCATCTCCGATACCGCCCCATGCATCATTCGTACCGCAGTTGAGCACGCATACGTCCGGTGTCCAGCGGCTCGTATCCCACGGCTCTCCTGCGGCGTTCTTCCAAGCCCAGAAGTCCGAGACCTTCATATCATCGCGGTCACCGATGCAGTTTGCGACAATACCCTTCCCCGACTGACACATATACCTGCCGTCCGCATCCAGTATTTCCGCCGTCATATACGCATACGCGTTTGTGCTGTCCTGCTCGAACGTAACATATCCGGGCGACGCATTGTTACCCATAACGCCGTATCCGCAGGTGATTGAATCACCGTAAAACTCGATTCTGAGCGCCTTGTCTGCGGGACGTTCGAGAAGATATGGGTCATCGCCGCATAATGTCACGCTGTCGATCAGCAGCAGCTTCAGCCCCTCCGTTATGCGAAGGATCTTCACATTGTGCCTTCCCTCCGCCAGCCCGTCATAGCATATCCTCTCCTCACCGTTTGCAATCGCAAAACGCTGAGACACACCATCGACGAACACACGTACATAAGCAGGCGTTTCACCGGCGTAATGTCTGAACGAAACAATGAATCCCGTTCCTTCGAAATTGAATTCAATACCGCTGTTTGACCAGCTCATCGCCAACGCGCCGTCTTCAAAACCGCAGCGCCCGTGCTGCTTTATAAGTCTGCAATCGCAGAAATCAAAAGAATTATATCTCATTTTTAACACTGCTCCGTTAATATTGGATTTATAACACGTATTTTACCACATCGCGCCGTCGAATATGTGGATTTTGTGTTAACAATCCATGCCGTTATCGTCATATAAATCCCGTATATATTAACAATATTTTTCTTTGCCGTTCACAATGTCGTGGTATACTGTTTGTTACAATAAACAATATTGCGGAGAAAAAGCAATGCAAAGCAGATATATGCTCAAGCTGAGAGCAAAACAAATCCTCGTATCGGTAAAGCCGAGTCCGCTTTTTGCGGGCATGATGCTGACAGCGATATCATTCCTGATATACATTTTTCAATATTCCGGCAGCGGCAACACCTATGCCGAGCTGATAAACAGCGGCGTACGCGATATAACGAAGCTGTCCGAAGCGCTTGTCTACGACCTTACGGGCAATACCGGCGCGCTGGTGCTCCGTCTCGTTTTCTCGCTACTGAACACATACATCTCCTTCGGACTTGTATGCTATTCCTTCCGACTGTCATCGGGCGAGACCGCCGTACCGCTCCAGGAAATGTTCCCGCCGGTGCTGTCCTTCCTGAAATTTTTCCTTCTCACGATCATCACCTCAATAGTTGCCGCCATCGGCATGCTGTTTTTTATCGTCCCGGGAATAATCCTCGCCCTCTGTTACAGCCAGGCGAAATATATAATGCTCGACCACCCCGAAATGTCCGTCATACAGTGCATGACAGCCTCACGAAAGCTCATGCGCGGTCACCTCGGCGAGTATTTCGTGCTTGTGCTGTCTTTTATCGGCTGGAATATTCTCACCTCGATATCCGTCATCACCGGAATATGGACTTATCCCTACACAGGGATAACAATGGCGCTCTACTACCGCGCCGTCAGCACAGAAATCACCGTCTGAAGATAATCTTCCTGACCTCGCCGAGAATAAGCGGAACCGAAGCAAGCAAAACGGTGATCGTCCAAAGCTCTCCGGAAAGCGGCACAACGTCAAATGCTGCGGCAAGCGACGGAATAAGCATGACCGCAAGCTGAACCGCCGTCGACACGGCAAGCGCGGCGATAAGCATGGGATTTCCGAAGAACCCCACTCTGAAAAGCGGTGCCTCGGAGCGCATACAGTATGCGTGAAACAGCTGTGACATCGAAAGCACACAAAAGCACATCGTGTCAGCTGCTGCCGCTCCCGCAAGCCTGTCGCCGATGAAATATGCCGCAAGAGACAGCGCACCTATCATAAGTCCCTCAAACGCAATGAGCAGTCCGTCGGAAAGCCCGAACAGATTGCTCTCTTTTTTTACGGGCTTTACACGCATGATACCGGCAGACGGCTTTTCGAAACCGAGCGCCGCGGCAGGCAGCGAATCGGTAACAAGATTGACCCAGAGAAGCTGAACCGCCGTGAGCGGCGTCGGGAGCGAAAGTACGATCGCCGCAAACATCGTAATAATTTCGCCGATATTGCAGGATATCAGAAAATGAACGGCGCGCCGTATGTTCGCATAGATCGTTCTTCCGTATTCCACTGCGGAAACAATCGTCGAGAAATTGTCGTCTGTGAGGATAATATCGCTTGCCTCCTTGGCAACATCGGTACCGCTTACACCCATCGCGCATCCTATGTCAGCCTTTTTCAGTGCCGGCGCATCGTTGACACCGTCGCCGGTCATGGCAACGGTTTCGCCGCTTTCGCGTAGTGTTTCAACAATCTTCAGCTTGAATTCGGGCGTTGTACGTGCAAATACGGCGCAGGTGCATATAGCTCTTCTCATTTCGTCCGGTCTCATCGCCTCAAGCTCAGATTGCGTGAAAGCCGAAGCGCTCATGCGCATTATACCGATTTCCTTTGCAATGGCAACGGCAGTGTCCTTGTGGTCGCCGGTGATCATAACGGGGCGTATCC
>ULJH01008551.1_pt1 | contig 12911 bp, 11 predicted proteins | sample 1950781 | NCBI WGS metagenome assembly ULJH01 (sample SAMEA4835462, study PRJEB28245) | human gut metagenome | biome: gut microbiome; material: fecal sample | place: Denmark | collected 2008 | reverse complement strand
CTTCAACATAGGTCTCAATCTGTCTCGGAATAATTTTAAAACAGCTTCTTATTTGAAATAAAAAAGGCTGTCTCCCGACAGCCAATTTGTAAACCTTAAATCTAATACTATGAAAAAACATAGTACAAATGTATAACTGTAATTCTTATTTTCCAAATCAAGGCCTTAAAAAAGTTGTTGATTTAACATAATTTGAGTGAAATCAATTGATTTTGTTAACTAGTTTGTTTTGCTCTTATTTTCTTGGGAACGAGAAAAGTATTTATGAAAGAAGAGCAGCTGATAATCTATGGAATTGTTCCAATAGGCATGGTTGTGTCCTCCGGGACGTTCGATATAATCGTGTTTTATGTTACGGGTGAGTAATGCCTGATGAGCTCTTCGGTTGACTTCGAGAAAGAAATCGTCTACTCCGCAGTCGATGATAATGGCGAGATCTCCGTCGTTTAGAGAGGGGATCAGGTTAATAACGGTGTGTTCGTCCCAGCGTTTTTTATTGGCTACGAATTCTCCCAACTGGTCTTTCATTTTCCAGTTCGTAGGGAAAGGGCGGATATCGAGACCTCCGCTGGTGCTGCCTACGGCTCCGAAAACGTCGCGGTGACGGATTGCATTCCACATGGCTCCATGACCTCCCATACTGAGCCCGGAAATGGCTCTTGCCTTGCGATCGGGTATGGTACGGAAGTGGGAGTCGACGTATCGAATCACTTCGTCTGATATATAGTCTTCGAATTGCATGTCTTTATTGCGGGGGCTGTTCCAGTACCAACTGTTAATTTTCCCATCGGGGCAAACGATGATGAAGTTGTAGAGGGAGGCGATTTGCGGCAACTCGGGTTTTATTTTCAGCCAAGCCGAATAATTGTCTCCGCATCCGTGTAGGAGGTACACTACTGGGTAACGGGTGTCGCTATGGGTGTAGCTTTCGGGGAGGATAATTACGTTTTTGAGGTCGTGCCCCATTTTGCTATGTATAGTTATCGTGTCGACTTGTTGAGCCGAAAGAGTAGCGACACATAGGAATAAAGTGAGCAGTAAAGAAATGTTTTTTTTCATGGGTGTAATTTTAAAAATTTATCGTTTTACATATTCGGTAACAAAATCTATATTGTCGAGTAACAAGCGACCGGTGGCGTTATAGAATTGTAATCCGGTAATTTCTCCGGCTTTAACTTGGGAAATAAAAAAGTCTTTACCGATTTCGTCGCTTAACAGTGCCTGCCAAGCGGTATCGGAAGCATCGAGAGTTTGTCCGTCTTCTCCTTCGGTCGTTGCCAATATATCGGTGAGGATAATTCGTTGTTCCTCTTCGGGTAACTCTTCTTCGGGTTCGAAGAGATTGTATTCGTCATCGTCGCCGGTGATTTGTCCGATGAGGTCTTCGCTATCTTCGTAACTGCTGATCTGTCCGGAAAGCCACCATTCGCCATTCCATTGTATGAATCCGGTACGTAAAATGAGAGACGGGTCTTTCATATTGCGGGGAATCCCTATCAGCGAGCGGTTGGTCGCTTCGATAATCCGGTCGGTCGCTATGTGGCGGAATCGGGTGACTGTCTCATCGGCGTTTTCGTAACGGAAATAGCCGGTGTATTTGTGTCCCATACTCGACAGAGAGGCATACAAAGGGGAATCCTCTCCCAATACTTCGGCGAGCCAGCGGGGTGGTCTGAGCCGCATAAATTCGGTTACATGGTTGAAGCCGAAGTCGTTACAAAGCAGGTTTACCATATCGGGTATTTGCTCGTCCATACCGGCTTCTTTGGCTTCTTCGGCAAGGGATTCGGCTTGGTCTTCCAATAAGAAACCGTTGTTGAAGAATAGGTAGGACTGGGTACAAAGCCAAAGAAAACGGGCGTGCAATGCGTAAAGGTTATGAGACTCTTTTTCGTCGATTCGGAAGTATTGGAGTAGCTTTTCGTTTTCGGGAGCCGATTCGTATTCGGTCTCGAATATTTCCATCACGTCGGAGGCTATCGCAGCGAATGTATCGAGTGTGGGTGAATAGGGTATGTCGAGGTTGTTGAGTTGCATGTGGTAATGCCACACGAGGAATTGTACCTCTTCGATGTTGATTTCGCCGGGCGTATAGTCTTCGTCGAGTGTATAAAACGGGAGCGGTTTTCCGAAACGTTTACCGTGAATGCGCGTGAAGGCTTGAAAAATACCGGTTTGTGAAATAATATCCTCGAAATAGGCCGTGAGGATGCAGGCAAGCTCTTTTTGTTCGGTCTCGTCTATTTTGCGATAATCGCTTTCTTCGAGAGAGGTTTCGACGGCTCGAATGGCAGCCAGAACTTTATTGGCCAATGTGATGTAGTAAAGGTCGGTGGGTGCTGAGCCGGAGTAAGGATGCAATGTTTTCCAATCGCCGTTATATATGCGCTGTTTGTCGGTATTCATGCGAAACTTGTGTTATGTGTCTACAAAAGTAGTTATAAATTGGGAAAAGAGTGGCGTATTGTAGCGTTTTATTATTTCTGTTACACGGTTTCCCATTATAAAACGAGTTATAAGGGATATTTGCAGATGAAAAAGCCGGGCCTCATCGTACAATCGAAAGGGAAGTATTGATTATCGCGGATAAAATAATTAACTTTGTGACCTAAAAGACATAGGGCCATAGAGATGGCCTACAATATTAATAGCGTTTGCTATTTGTTCCATACAGAATGAAACGTCGGAAACTTCATTTGATATGAACGGGAACAAGTTGTAAGCGTCCTGCTTTGCATGGGCGTGACTTGCCGTTCATAACACCAATTCCGACGGGTGCATTCTGGGCAGTTTCGTCCATGCTTTGTATCCGTTGAATTTGTTGTATTATGAACATTGGCATTCGCATAGAATTTGAATGCCAATGGATTTTATCATTAAGCATGCCTCCCCATTGTACACAATTTTCAAATGGGTATCGGGGCGTTTTTTCGTGCGGGGAAAACGAGGAAAGTATTACCGCACGAAAATATGTATTTCGATAACGTTAATTTGGAGCATTGGATTGTTGCTGCCGGTTGCGAATGTTTATGCCCGTGGGTTTACCGAGTCGAGGTCGAGGCCCACTTTTGTTTCGCCCTATTATTTTGGTCCCAATGCTTTCCCGATTCCTGATGTGTTGACAAAAACCAGTGATAAACTTAAAATTGAATTGGCAGGGGATTACTATTGGGGCAAGAATTATACAACGGATATTTTTCTGAAAACCCATATCCCCTTATGGACGCATCGAGCCAATCTTTCGCTTTGGTGGCCTGTGATTGAATGGTACGATGATACAAAAAACAAAGGTAAAATGTCGGGAGATGTATACCTCAGTATAGACATGCAGCTCTTCGAAGAACGAAGAATAGTGCCATCGTGGACTTTAAGAGCTGCTCTCAAAACCGCTTCGGGAGGAGGTTACGAAATCGACCGTTATTATGATTGTCCCGGTTATTTTTTTGATACCTATTTTGGTAAAACGTTCCAGATTGCGAGCGCCGTGATACAGATTTTTTCCGGTGGCGGATTCTTATGTTGGCAAACGGACAACGGCAGGCAAAATGATGCGGTTCAGTATGGAGTTTTAGTTGGGTTACGATTGGGAAATTTCAGTATAAGCGAGACTTTTGGCGGATATAGTGGTTGGGAATCGAATTCTAAAAAATATGGACATTTGGCTCATGATTGCCCTATGTCTTTGAAAACAAAACTTTCGTATGTCATATCCAATTGGGAGATCGGTGCGATGTTGCAATATGGTTTGTCCGATTATCCTTATACTCAGCTACGAATCGGCATCTCTTATTCTATCGACATTCTCAATCGGGAATGAGTTTTTTGTGCTTTTTACGATAAAATTTATTCTATGCCTGCCTTGTGTTTGTTTGATAAGTCTGTCTAAAAATAGGTAGTGCTCCGGTATCACCAAATAAATTTGTTTCTGCTCTCACCTTTCGCTATTTTTGTCTCGGAATTATGAAAAAAGGAACAGAACAAGAAGAACAGGGCGCGCCGTTGGCTGCCGGTTTGCATGCGTGGTACGCCGAGAATCACCGGGTGTTGCCGTGGAGGGGTATTACCGATGCGTATCGTATTTGGATTTCGGAGATTATTTTGCAGCAGACACGGGTGGTGCAGGGCTTCGAGTATTACAATAGATTCATATCCCGATTTCCCGATGTGCGGTCTTTGGCTGCCGCCGATGACGACGAGGTGATGAAACTGTGGCAAGGATTGGGCTATTATAGCCGGGCCCGTAATTTGTTGACTGCTGCGCGTCAGGTGGTGGAACGATTCGGTGGGGAGTTCCCGACGACTTACGAGGGTATACGTTCTTTGCAGGGAATAGGGGATTATACGGCGGCAGCGGTAGCTTCGTTCGCTTACGGGTTGCCTCATGCCGTGGTGGACGGTAATGTGTATCGGGTTCTTTCCCGAATTTATGGTATCGATACGCCTATCGACACGACCGAGGGACGAAAGTTGTTTGCCGCTCTTGCCGACGAGTTGCTCGACCGGAAAGACCCGGGCGGGTATAATCAGGCGTTGATGGAGTTCGGTGCACTGTATTGTGTGCCTCGCTCACCTCAGTGCGGAAGGTGTATTTTTGCCGACCGTTGTATGGCTTTGGCGACTCATCGAGTAGAAGAGTTACCAGTGAAACAGGGTAAGACGGTGGTAAAACCTCGTTATTTCAATTATTTTTATGTGAGACAGGGCGGAGATACTTGGATTCGTCGGCGAGAGGGGCGTGATATTTGGCGTAATTTGTATGAGCTTCCGCTTATCGAGACCGATGAAGAACAGGGGCTCGATGACTTGCAGCGTAGCGGTATTTGGGCAGAGTTGTTTCATGACGCCGGACAAGTGGGTGTTTCGTCTCAGGTGTATAGTTGTAAGCATGTGTTGTCGCATCGTATCATTCATGCCCGTTTTTACATGGTGGAGACGGAGTTTGCTCCCGATATGACCGGGTATATGAAGATTCCGGTGGAACGATTGGGGGACTATGCCGTGTCGCGCTTGACCGAAAGTTTCTTGGAAAAGCTGTCAATGAATTATCCTTCGTTGTTTTGAGACCGGATAATCTTACTTATTCATACGGGTAAGGAAAGGGATAGTCACTATTTATATAAACGAGGCTGATGTGCTGAATGTCGCTATGTTTGGGGGCAGTCGAAATCAGAGGGGATTTTTTATGTGTCTAACTCCTGTCATCAGAAACTATTGTTTCTTCGGTTTCTTCCCTTTAACCCCTCTCATCGTCGCTACCGCTCCTCTGTTTCTCCCCTATATTTTGCGTTGCAACACCCCGCAATGCTGCGGGACACGGCAAGGGAGAAGGTAGAATGTTGTCTTGTTGCGTAGAAAGCTCGTCGGATTGTAACAAAAGCTAAGAAATGTGTTGTACTCCTCCTCTGCACACGAATGTGCGATAGGGGAGGTGTCACGAAGTGACGGAGGGGTTGAGCTTTCTCAAATCTATTCAGTTGCTTTTTAACCTTTCTTCAAAGAAAACTATCGTTTTTTCGGTTTCTTCCCTATATTTTGCGTCGCAATACCCCGTAATGCTACGGGACACGGCAGGGGAGAAGGTTAGAGTGTTTTGTCGCTAAAATTTGTTTCTGCTCTCGGTTTGCACTATCTTTGACACAATATAAAACAATCGAATGATAGAAAGAGTAATCATATTGGATGCTGTCGATCCGGTAGCGTTTTACGGTGTAAATAACGCGAATGTACAGTTGATTAAGAATTTGTTCCCGAAAGTACGTATTGCCGCCCGCGGGAATGTGATGAAGGTGATCGGCGATGAGAAGGAGACCGAGGTTTTCGAGGAGAAAATCAAGTTGCTTGAAAAACATTGCGCCGAATATAACCAGTTGAGCGAGGAGGTAATCATCGATATTATCAAGGGCGATGAACCGCAAGCGATAAAACCGCAGGAGAACCTCATTATTTACGGAGTGAACGGTAAACCGATTACGGGGCGTACGCCAAACCAAAAGAAACTGGTGGAGGCTTTTGCCAAAAACGACTTGACTTTTGCGCTCGGTCCGGCGGGGTCGGGCAAGACTTATGTGGCGATAGCCCTTGCGGTGAAAGCGTTGAAAAACAAAGAGGTGAAGAAGATTATCCTGAGCCGTCCGGCTGTGGAGGCAGGAGAAAAATTGGGCTTTCTGCCGGGGGATATGAAGGATAAAATAGATCCTTATCTGCAACCGTTGTACGATGCTTTGCAGGATATGATTCCGGCAGTGAAGCTGAAAGAGTACATGGAGACGAACGTGATACAAATCGCTCCGTTGGCATTTATGAGGGGGCGTACATTGAGCGATGCGGTGATCATTCTCGATGAGGCGCAGAACACGACCACACACCAGATAAAAATGTTTCTTACCCGATTGGGTATGAATGCGAAAATGATCGTTACCGGCGATATGACGCAGATCGATTTGCCTGCGTCGCAGACTTCGGGGTTGGTACAGGCGATAGGGATTCTGAAAAATGTAGAGGGTATAGCCCGAGTGGAATTCAACAAGAAAGATATCGTGCGCCATAAATTGGTACAGCGTATCGTCGAGGCTTATGAAAAACACGACGAGAAAGTACGCAAGGCTTCCATGTCTAAAAAGCATGAACAAGCCGAGAAAAAGGAGAAGAGTAATGGGCGGTAACCTGTGGAGAAAATGGCTGGGAGAGAGTGACGAGCCGGGGCGTAACCGAGTGCAGGCTTTTGTTTATTCTCGTTTGTGGATGGGGGTATTTCCTTCATTCTTGGCAGGATTCGCTGTTATATTCCTTATTTGTTACTGGGGGAATCTGCCTGTCGAGAAGTCGTCTAACAAGGCTTTGCTCTCCGGACTGTTATGCGTGGTGGGTTATGCGATAGGGGTTTGGGCTGCCGTAGCTCCTGATAAAGACGATGAGGAAGACGAGGTAGAGGATTCGACCGGAAAGGCGAGTTGGATAGATAAAGTGAAGTTAGCCGTTTGTTGTTTGGCATTAGTCGCTATATTCGCTTATCCCAGCATAGAACGGGTACTTAGCGGTGAACGAACCATTTTAGAGGGTTGTGTCGAACTGACGGGAAAATGCTTGATGATTGTCTGCTTGTTTGTTCCCGTTTATATCCGTTTAAAACGAAAGTCGAGAGGGTAGCTTTTCTTTTCTATTTATCATTTTATCAGTGAAATAACTTTTTAATAAATATAATGTTTGGGGAAATATAAAAATTTTCTATAAGTTTGCAAACAAATAAAGATAAATGCCTATGAGAATATAACAGGAGTCTTATACATACATTTTAGATATTTAAGGAAAAGCGTTTAACTTTATCTTTGGCAGAGGGAAACCTGAGAAATTTTGTTCTGCACCAACGATAAGTAGAGTGGACGCTCGCATATATATATGCGAGCTTTACTTCGTTTGTTGGTGCAAGGTTTTCTCAGGACCTCCCTCTGCAAGCAAGAATAGCTCGCATTTTTCTTGTAAAAAGTTTGGCTCACCGCTTTTTTATGTGTGTATTGAAACATTATCGATAGAGCAAGAAAAAGGGAAACCGAAAACTTTACAGAGTAGGTGTATTTGAATATCTTATTAAATTTATGAAACATACTTGTCTTTTCAGTGTAATCGTATGGGTTATACTATGTTTAAGCTCTTGTAAAACCAATTATATCGTACAGCCATTACCCGTGGAGCAAAGAGTCGATCCCACTATTGTCAGAGGAGAAGAGAAAAAAATGGTTACTCGTGATAATCCGGGATCGACAGCCCTCGAACGAACTATTATCCGTTGGAATTTCGATTCCTCCCCACAAGGTGCGAGGGTTTATTGGCGGGTTGTGTCGAGTATTCCCGATATTGTAAAAAATACGAATGAGCTTTATCTTGCTCCTACACCTTACGAGGAGACCCGTTCATTCAATATTTTGGGATTGACATATGAAAATTCGAGAGATGTGATTATCGAGGTGAAGGTAAAGAAAGCCGGATATATGGATCAGGTGAAGCGATTCAATGTCAGACAAGCGATTGACCAGCAGGAGATCAGCAGCTTCTTTGAATTGGTAAAAAACGATGTTTTTGAATAAACTTAAATCTGTATATCAAATGAAACCGTTAATAGAAAATATACAAAAGTGGATAGGGCTGATAGTCGTGTCGGTCATTATAGCGATATCTTGTTCGTGTGCCTCTATTTTGTCGGGGCGTAAGCAAAATGTAAAAATCAGTTCTTATCCCAGTGGAGCTCGGATTTATGTAGATGGACGAGATCAAGGAGCAATAACTCCTTCTACCGTGAAACTCCCGCGAAAAAAAAGAGTAGAACTTACCTTACAAAAGCAGGGATATGAAGATGGTAATATAGAGCAGGGCGGAGCATTTAATCCTGTGACTTTGACAAATATCGTGTTAGGCGGTATTCCGGGATTTTTGGTGGATTGGGCCACGGGGGCTATTTACAAGTATCCGAAGGATATATCATATACTTTTAGCACTCCGTCGGCACATGAGGATCCAACGATTGTAAGCGGGGAAGCCGATAACAGGGTTACACGGGACAATCCGGGTGGAACAGCTCTCGAAAGGACTATTATTCGTTGGTATTTCGACTCTCAACCTCAGGGTGCAAGGCTTTATTGGAGAGTTATATCGGGCATACCCGATGAGGTGAAAAATACGAACGAACTTTATCTTGCGCCCACGCCCTATGAGGAGACACGCTCGTTTAATATCTTGGGTCTGACATATGAAAATTCGAGAGACGTTACTGTTGAAATCAAGGTGAAGAAAGCCGGGTATATGGATCAGGTGAAACGATTCAATATCCGGCAAGCGATAGACCAACAGGAAATCAGTAGTTTTTTCGAACTGGTGAAGGCGGAATAGAATCGTATATCAATAGGGTTGCTGTCTACCGAGCTCGACTCGGTAGACAGTATGTTTATGATACCGAATTGAGTTTGGGCATAATCTTGTTCGTACAATCGGTACACTATCTCGTTTTTATGTTGTATCTTTGCGCACAGATGTGAAAATGGGCTGAGCCTCGGCACTCTCAAATGAATTTGTTACAGCTCTCGGCTTGCACCGTTTTTTGCAAGGTCATTATCGAAGACGAATAACCGATTATAGTATAAACAGAAAAAGTATTACAGAAATGAAAAATGCTTTGGTAAAAACCGATTTCAAATTTCCCGGACAGAAGAGTGTGTATCACGGCAAAGTGCGCGATGTATACAATATCGACGACGAGCTGTTGGTGATGGTGGTCAGTGACCGTATTTCGGCATTCGACGTGATTCTTCCAGAGGGTATTCCTTACAAGGGGCAGGTGCTGAACCAGATTGCCGCTAAGTTTTTGGATGCTACGTCGGACATTGTCCCGAACTGGAAGGTGGCTACTCCCGATCCGATGGTGACCGTGGGGCTGCGTTGTGAACCATTCAAGGTAGAAATGGTCGTGCGGGGATATTTGACGGGACATGCATGGCGCGAGTACAAGGCTGGCAAACGAACGCTTTGCGGTGAGACGATGCCCGAGGGCATGAAGGAGAACGAAAAATTCCCGCATCCTATCATCACGCCGACTACCAAAGCCGATGAGGGTCACGACGAGGATATTTCGAAGGCGGAGATTATCGCCAGGGGTATCGTCTCGAAAGAGGACTATGAACAGTTGGAGAAATATACGTTGGCGTTGTATCAACGAGGCTGCGAGATGGCTGCTCAAAAGGGGCTTATTTTGGTGGATACGAAGTATGAGTTCGGCAAAATAGGCGATAAAATCATTCTCATCGACGAGATTCATACGCCCGATTCTTCGCGCTATTTCTATGCCGAAGGTTATGAAGATCGTCTTGCCCGTGGCGAGGAACAACGTCAGTTATCGAAAGAGTTCGTGCGTCAATGGTTGATTCAGAATGGATTTCAGGGTAAAGAGGGTCAACAGGTTCCCGAAATGACCGAGGAATACTGCAACAGCGTGTCGGATCGCTATATCGAGCTATATGAGCATATCGTGGGCGAAAAGTTCGTGAAAGCCGAGGGCGAGGACGTTGCCGCCCGTATCGAAAAGCACGTGACCGATTTTTTGAACAACCGTAAAAAATAACCGGTAAAAATCGATTGGTGACGAATGGATTATAAAGCGGAGGGAATAAAGCCTTATGACGAGGAGACGGACAAGACGACGCAGGTGCGGGAGATGTTCGATTCTATCGCTCCGGCTTATGACACAATGAACCGGACAATGACACTGGGTATAGACCGGTGGTGGCGTCGGGTGGCCGTGAAGATGTTGCGTCGCTATTCTCACCGTCGTATTCTCGATGTGGCTACGGGTACGGGTGATTTGGCGTTGCTACTGGACGAGCGTCTGCATCCAGACTGTGTCGTGGGTATCGATTTGTCGGAAGGCATGTTGCGCATAGCTCGTGAGAAAGTGACCGAGCGAAATGCACAAGAGCGAATTCTTTTCGAGGTGCAGGATTGCTTGTCGATGACATTCGACGACAACAGTTTCGATGTGGTGACGGTCGCCTACGGGGTGCGTAATTTTGAACATCTCGAAGATGGTTTTCGGGAGATGTACCGGGTGTTGAGTCCCGGCGGCGCACTGTGTGTGATCGAGTTGTCCACTCCCGAAAGATTCCCGTTTCGCCAGCTTTATAAGTTCTATACCTATACGTTTATTCCTTTCGTGGGTCGGTTGGTGTCGAAAGACCGCCGGGCTTACAGCTATCTGCCCCGTTCGGTAGCGGCCGTTCCACAAGGTGAGGATATGCTCGCTATTTTCCGTCGTGCGGGTTTCGGCCATTGCTATTGTCGTCGGCTCACTTTCGGGGCTTGCACGATTTATATCGGAGAGAAGTGAGAGGAGATAAATAAGAGTGAATTTAGCGAGGCAGTTTTCTAACTGCCTCGCTTTTTAATGATTACATTTTATAATAAGTCGTTCCGGCAAGTGTGAGAGATGAAATATTACGTCTGTCTCGTGCTAATCTGTAAGAACCTTTATAAATGGTATTCCCATTTTCGTCCAATAATCTCACCTCTCCATTTTGTAATCTATAAGTAGCGGTGACGACTAACCGGTCGCCGTCCCATAATTCGCACTTTCCACTGCTGTAAAGATATATTTGTCTGCCGTCGTTGGCTTTGAGGCGTTGGGTTGAACGGAAAACGACATTTTGCGATATACAAGTTTCGAAGGAAGCAATGTTTTCAATTGGTTTATTTGCGTTTGAAGAAAATATGATTCCTCCGACAAGTAGCATAATGGCAACAATTAATTTTTTCATGTTTTTTTAGTTTGAGATTTTCCTACTCATTTATCGGCTTTTCGGATTCCTCCGGTTTGTACCTTGAAAGAGATAGATTACGCACATAAAAAAACGCGGTACTTTCAGTATATTCCCGCTCAGAGGTGTTTGGCGTAACCCGACAGAAAAATAGACCAAAAGCCCGCGCTAACAAACGCGAGCATTTCAACTCTTATTCTTTTCTGTCTTTTTAGTCGCCAAACTTTCTGAGCAGCAGAATAAAGCTAAAACGCTTTTCCAATATGTCTAAAATGTGCGTATCAAATTATACGCTATGTTTCATAGGCAAATTATGTTATTGTTTATGATAAAAGCAAAGGTAATAAAATATTTATAATTTGTATAAAAACAGGGGAATCTGTGTAGTAGTTTACAGATGTTGTATCTCTTTACGGGCAAAATAATGGGGTTATCCGACTTTTTGGGGGCACTTCACAAAATCGGAGGGGATTTGTACTCCTCCTCTGCGCACGAATGTGCGATAGGGGAGGTGTCACGAAGTGACGGAGGGGTTGGATTTTATCAAAATCTATTCAGTTGTTTTTTAATCCCTCTCCGAAGAAAACTATCGTTTTTTCGGTTTCTTCCCTTTAACCCCTCTCCTCGTCGCTACCGCTCCTCTGTTTCTCCCCTATATTTTGCGTTGCAAAACACAGGGGAGAAGGAATAATACCAACAGCCGTAACAAAATTGGGTATCCTCCTCTCTCTGCCGTGTTCGTATTACGGGGTGTCGCGCATAGATCGGAACAGGGGAGAAGTTGGAATACTTCTCGATCTTCCCTTCTGTGTCTCATTGAGGGGAGTTTATAAAGAAAGAGCTGCCAATCGGCAGCTCTTTCTTTATGATAGATAGTTTCGTCCAATTATTTCTTGGCCGGGCATGTGGGCTTGATTTGTTTGAAGAAATCGTTGCCTTTGTTGTCGACGAGAATAAATGCGGGGAAATCTTCCACTTCGATTTTCCAGATGGCTTCCATGCCGAGCTCGGGATATTCGAGGCATTCGATACTCTTGATATTGTTTTGAGCGAGGATAGCAGCCGGACCTCCGATACTGCCGAGGTAGAATCCTCCGTGTTTCTTGCAGGCGTCGGTGACAGCTTGGCTGCGGTTCCCTTTTGCCAACATAATCATAGAACCCCCGTGACTTTGGAAAAGGTCTACGTAGGGATCCATTCGACCGGCTGTCGTGGGACCCATCGACCCGCAAGCCATGCCTTTCGGCGTTTTTGCCGGACCTGCATAGTAGATGGGGTGATCTTTGATATATTGCGGCAAGTCTTCGCCTCGGTCGAGCCGTTCTTTGAGTTTGGCATGCGCGATGTCCCGACCGACGATAATCGTTCCGTTGAGCGACAAACGTGTGGCAACGGGGTATTTATCCAACTCTTTGAGAATTTCGCTCATAGGTTGGTTGAGGTTTATTTTAACGGCGTTGCCTTCACCGGCTTGGCGGAGTTCTTCGGGAATGAGCTCGCCGGGGTGACTGTCGAGCTTCTCGATCCAAATACCGTCCTTGTTGATTTTACATTTGATGTTTCGGTCGGCCGAGCAGCTCACTCCTAATCCTACCGGGCAGGATGCTCCGTGGCGGG
>ULJH01064570.1_pt1 | contig 12917 bp, 10 predicted proteins | sample 1950781 | NCBI WGS metagenome assembly ULJH01 (sample SAMEA4835462, study PRJEB28245) | human gut metagenome | biome: gut microbiome; material: fecal sample | place: Denmark | collected 2008 | reverse complement strand
AGCCCGATTCACGCGAACGGAACGTGAATCGGGCTTTTGAGTCTTTGTATGCGGAAATTACTGAACTCTGACTTTCTTCAGCCTTACAAAACGGGGAAGTCCGTCTTCTTTGACGAGCTTTGTTTCGCCTTGGATGAGGGGAAGTGCATATTCGGTGAATTTCTCGTTGAGACCGTCTTTTGTTTCATTGAGCCACTCAAGAGGAACCTTTTTCTCTGTGTTGGCAACAATGCTGAGGTCGAAGAGCTTGATGTTACAGACGTATTTACCGTCAACATAACTTCTTTCGAAGCCGACCATCTTGTCGGTGATACCCTGGGTAGCGAAATCAACGGCAGCTTTGCCTGCTGCGAAAGATTCGTCAATATCGGTCTGGGATGCACAGTGAGCGGCACAGCGCTGGAGAAGGCTGAGCTCAATACCTCTGACCTTTGCGCCGGTCTTCTTCTTGATTTCGTTTGCGAGATAGGAAGCAAGACCGCCGAGCTGCGCATGACCGAAGCCGTCTTTGGCGTTGGAAAGGTCATTGCCGTATTCGGAAATATACTTGCCGTCCTTGTCGCGTATGCCTTCGGAAACGCATACGATGCACTTTCCGTTGGTGTCATATATTTTCTGGACCTTTTCCATGAATGAATTCATATCGAAAGGTACTTCGGGAAGATAGATGAGGTCAGGTCCGCAGCCCTTGACAGAGGCGAGAGCGGCGGAAGCTGTGAGCCAGCCGGCATTTCTGCCCATAATTTCGATAACGGTGATCATTCCGGTGTCGTAAACGCGTGCGTCATGGTAGATTTCCATGACGGAGGTTGCGATGTACTTTGCCGCGGAAGCGTAGCCGGGGCAGTGGTCGGTACCGGCGAGGTCATTATCGATTGTCTTGGGAATGCCCATTACACGGCATTCATAGCCGTTCTTGAGCATGAATTTGGAGATCTTGTTGCAGGTGTCCATTGAATCGTTACCGCCGTTATAGAAGAAATAACGGACATCGTATTTCTTGAAGATTTCAAGAATACGCTTGTAGTCGGTATCGTCAACATCGGGATCCTTGAGCTTGTAACGGCAGGAGCCGAGAGCGGACGAGGGAGTATACTTCATATACGCCAGCTCATCGGGATCTTCCTTTCCCATGTCGATGAGGTGATCGTCAAGCACGCCCTTTATGCCGTTGCACGCACCGTATACATTGGTGATGCATTCATTCTCAAGAGCGGTCTTGATAGCACCGTACGCGCTTGCGTTGATAACCGAGGTCGGTCCGCCGGACTGACCGATTATGCAAGCACCTTTGAGTTCTTTCATAGAGAATCTGTTCCTTTCATGTTTTGACAGTATGGCGTGTTTAACGCCGATGCCGTCTCTGGGTGATCGGAGAGGAGAGCCGAACTTCTGCCGACAGATACGGTAGGCGTTCGGCTTTCCTCTCAAAATATAATATAACACGTTTCGACGTAAAAATCAATCCCCAAATCGTTTTGGCTAAAAAAATTAAGTCGGAAATTTCCACTGCGCGGGTATCGAAATGGCAAAAAACATTGACAAGTGTAATTTGACGTGGTATAATGCTTACAAATAAATATCCGAAAGAGGATTAAGCTATGAACAAGAAACGTTTTTCCGCTCTCGCTCTCGCGCTTTTGATGGCGGCTGTCGCATTCGCTTCCTGCAACAATGACGCCAATGAAAGCTCCGCACCCTCCTCAAACTCCGACGCAGTCGTCTCTACTTCGGATGATTCCGGCAGCGAACCCGAAGTTTCGGTCGGTCCGCTCGACCATCTTGTCGACCGCTATACAGATAAGGAAGTCACATTCCTTGTCAACACACAAACCGATGTTTCAAACGGATACCGTTCGATCGAAATCTGTCCCAATGATGAGGATCAGAAATACACTTATATGAACGATGCCGTTGAACGCCGCAACAGAATGATTGAAGAACAGCTCGGCATCAAGATCAGCGAAATCCGCACGACGACGATGACCAGCGATATTACAAACGCCATTAACACGGGTTCACAGGAGTTCCAGGTCGTTTGCCCCTGGATGACCGATGCGGGTCCGCTCGTTGCTTCCGGATGCTTCTATGACCTTCGTGATTATGATGATGTGATCCGTTTTGACCAACCTTACTGGGATAACAACGCAAACGAAAGCCTTTCTATCAACAAAAAGCTTTATTTCACTACCGGTGATTTCTCCCTCCTTTCGATGGATGTAACTCACTGCATGATATTCAACCGTGACGTTGTCGCGGAAAACGGTCTTGAGAATCCCTATGACCTCGTTGCAGATGGCAAGTGGACTCTTGACAAAATGATGGAGCTTTCCCGTGCGGTAACTTCCGATTCTGATGGTGAACCCGGTTACTCCTATAAGGATAACATTGGTCTCCATGTCAACGCCAATTACAGCAACAGCTTCTTCATCGGTTCCGGCGAAAACTTCATACGCAAGGATTCCAACGATATCCCTTATCTCGCGATTTATAATGAACGTGCTACCGAGGTCGTCAGCAAGATCACCTCTGTCTTCAGCTCGGAGGCGTCTCTTTATATTGAGGGCTACAACTCACAGGCTCAGCAGGATGGTTTCAACAACTGCTATGCCGCTGCAAGAGATGCGCTTGCAAACAAACGCGCTCTCTTTGTCACGATCTCGCTTTCCGATATAATCAGCCTTTCCAATGCATATGACTGCAATTTCGGTCTGCTTGTAACACCGAAATTCAACGAAGAACAGGATACATATCATTCTTATATATCCGTAATCTACGCAACCTGTGTTGCCATTCCGCTTTCAAACGAAGATCCCGAAACCGCCGCTCTTGCAATTGAAGCTCTCAATGCCGCTTCAACCGAAACGACGAAAAAGGACTACTACGAGCGTGTTCTCAAGGCACAGAAGCTGAAGGATGAAGAAGGGGAGCAGATGCTTGACTTCATTTTCAACAATCGTGTCTATGATCTCGGTGCCATCTATAACTGGGGCGGTATCCGTGATTTCCTCAACACTATCTGCGTTGACGGAACTGATATGTTCGCTTCCAAGTACGAAGCCAATAAGGATTCCATCGAAGCTGCAATCAACAACACTCTTGATTTCGCTTCCTGATTTGTTGCTTACAAACACTTTTTATAAATGAAAGGAAATTCAAAATGCCACTCGTAACATCAACAGAAATGTTCAAAAAAGCCTATGACGGCGGTTATGCCATCGGCGCTTTCAATGTCAACAACATGGAAATCGTCCAGGGTATCACCGAAGCCTGCAAGGAGGAGAAAGCTCCTGTTATTCTTCAGGTTTCCAAGGGCGCGCGTGCATACGCAAATCACACCTATCTTGTGAAGCTCGTTGAAGCTGCGGTTATCGAATGCCCCGAGATCCCGATCGTTCTTCACCTTGACCACGGTCCCGACTTTGAGACCTGCAAGTCCTGCATCGACGGCGGCTTTACTTCCGTTATGATCGACGGTTCCTCAAAGTCATTCAAGGATAACATTGAACTGACCAAAAAGGTCGTTGAATATGCTCACGCTCACGGCGTTGTCGTCGAGGGCGAACTCGGTACTCTCGCAGGTATCGAGGACGAAGTTAAGGTTGCCGAAGGCGAATCCTCTTACACCCGTCCCGAGGAGGTTGAGGAATTCGTTTCTAAGACCGGCGTTGACTCCCTTGCGATCGCAATCGGCACCAGCCACGGCGCATACAAGTTCAAGCCCGGCACAAAGCCTCAGCTCCGCTTTGACATCCTCGAAGAGGTTTCCAGAAGACTTCCCGGATTCCCGATAGTTCTCCACGGTTCTTCATCTGTTCCTCAGAATTATGTTGAGATGATCAACAAATACGGCGGAAATATGCCCGGTGCTATCGGCGTTCCCGAAGAACAGCTCCGCGAAGCAGCAAGACTCTCCGTCTGCAAGATCAACATCGACTCCGACCTCCGTCTTGCAATGACCGGTACCATCCGTCAGTTCTTCGCTGAACATCCCGATAAGTTCGACCCCAGAGAATATCTCAAACCCGCAAGAGCAAACATCAAAGAGCTTGTCAGACATAAGCTCGTTGACGTTCTCGGCTGCAACGGCAAGGCGTAATTTGAATTAAAAAAAGCTCAGGTCTTTAGCGATCTGAGCTTTTTCATATAATTTTATTGACATTTTGATTTGTTTCTGTTAAAATATCCGCATGAATATCACAAACTTAAAAGAGGAATCGCTATGAACAAAAAGATCATTATCGCCGGTCTGCTTGCGGCATCAGTACTTATGACAGCGGCGTGCACAAATGACAACAGTGACACGTCTTCTCCCACACAGCAATCTGACACCACGAGCTTGACCGAACCTGTTTCCAAAGAGGCATCCGAAGAGGTTTCTGTGGATGAATCGAAAGAAGAAAGCAAGGAGGAAAGTAAAATGCCTGTTGATAAACTCGAAAAAGCACCGCTTCCCGAAAACGCGACACTTGTCACCAATCTTGATTACACAAATACAGGAAAAATGGGTGACAATGACGGTCCTGCCGTATGTGTTTATGCACCTGAGGGTTATAACAAAGCGACACTCGATATACGTATGTCCGAAATTCGCATAAACACGAAGCGCAAGAGCGACGGCAAGCATCTTAACGGTTACATTTTTATCGGTATAGATGTCCTGTCAGAAGCGGGCGGTTACTGGATAAACTGCTTTGATGCCGGTCTCTGCTATGACGGCACGGACGGAAAGTGGCGTCTGTTTCATAATATCTATGAAAATACCGATCCCGACGAGGCAAGATGGTATACATCTCAGAAGCAGCTGAATGATACACATGATTATCGCATTGAGCTTGACAGCTCTTTTGAGGACGGTAAGTGTACTATAAACATTTATGACCTGACGGACGACGCAAAGCTGTTTGATACAAAGACTTTTACGGTCAAAGGCTTGAAATGCGATGGCACCAATACGGCATACTATCAGGATTACGCACTCGATTACCCGAACAATGTCATTGTTGAACCTGACGGAAAGGTCGGTTCTACTTATGACAAGGCCGACTGGGTCAAGTCGACGATTCACTCTACCGATGAGAACGTTTTCATGCAGAATATAAATATCGATGATGCAAAACTGTATAAAAACGGAGATGCAAAACAGTGGGACGACGGCTTCATTTCGCTTTGGCCCGATGCCTCGGTGAGCGGTGTTGATTATGCCTGCACCACTGTTGTAAAAGGCAAGGATTTTTATAGTTACCGCATTGATCTTGACATGAATCGTGACTGAAAAATGTCCGGAAAATGACGGTGTACATATTTTACAACACAATATCTTGTGGCTCGAACGCCGAAACGCAACTGATATAAACAAAATAAAGCCGCAGAAAAACACTCATGGTTTTTCTGCGGCTGTTTTTTGCGCAAAAATTCTAAGAATCGCGCGAACATAGGTTCGCTGACATAATGCGTGAATGCCGGATCCCCAAAAGCATTGAAAACACAGGGCTTTTGGGGATTTTTATGCCGATTTTCCGTTTGACATAATTGAAATCCGACCTGTAAAAAATCAATTTGGCTCTTGCAAAATCAGAATTTTCGCGCTATAATAAAGCCGTAGTGGTGGAAAGTGCATCGAAATGGAGCGTTTGAACACCAAAATGGAGCGATTAATGCGCTTCGAACAGAAAGTGGAGCGTCAGAAAGGAGGCCGGACACCATGTTCGTGGGTGAATATAACCATACAATGGATGCGAAAGGCAGAATATTCATGCCTGCGAAGATGCGTGACGGTCTCTCCGAACAGTTTTATATCGCGCGCGGGATAGATAAATGCATATGCATTTATCCCGAATCCGAATGGCAGAAGATAAGCGAAAAGTTCAGCTCATATTCACAGACAGATACCCGACATGCAAGGCGCTCTGTATTTTCATCTGCCGACTGCGGAACACTGGATTCCCAGGGCAGGCTGATGCTCGCTCCGAAATATCAGCAGTATGCCGGACTCGGCAAGGATGTTGTTGTCGTAGGCAACAATACCTGCATTGAAATATGGAGCACGGAGGGCTGGGCTGAAGAGCAGAAGTATTTCGACAACGAACTTGTTGAAAAAGAACTGATCGGACTGGGCTTCTGATATGGAATTCAGGCATTATCCGGTTATGCTCGGCGAGGTCATCGAGGGGCTTGACATAAAGCCGGACGGCGTTTATGTTGACTGCACCCTTGGCGGAGCGGGGCATACGAAAGAAATTCTCAAACATTTGAGCGGCAACGGACGCGTTATCGGTATAGACCGTGACGGCGACGCGATTGCGAACGCCGAAAAAACGGTAAATGACGAAAGGTTGCTGCTTTACCGTGATAACTTCTCAAATATAGCTGATGCCGTGAGTCATTACGGCTTCGAAAAAATCGACGGGGTGCTTATCGATCTCGGTGTGTCTTCCTACCAGTTAGATAATGCGGAACGCGGTTTTTCCTACATCAATGATGCGCCGCTTGACATGCGTATGAACCGCGCTGACAGGTTGAATGCGTACGATGTTGTGAACAGCTATACAAAGGAAGCGCTCGAAAAGATTTTCTTCGAATTCGGCGAGGAAAAATTTTCGGGAAGGATAGCCGACAGGATTGTCGAAAAGAGGAAGACTGCGCCGATAGAAAGCACGGCGCAGCTCGCCGCAATTATCGCTTCAGCGATACCGAAATCGGTGAAATTTGACGGTCATCCCGCCAAAAGATGCTTTCAGGCAATACGAATTGAAGTTAACGGAGAATTGGACGTCATTGAACCAACTCTCCGGACCGGATGCGACCTCCTGAAAAGCGGTGGTCGCATGACGGTACTCACATTCCACTCGCTGGAGGACAGAATTGTGAAAAATGTCTTTCGTGAGCTGGAAAACCCCTGCAAATGCCCGAAGGATCTTCCGTGTGTATGCGGTAAGATGCCTGTGGCTAGGGTACTGACCCGCAAGCCGTCGGTCCCTTCAGAGCAAGAACTCGCTGAGAACAGCCGATCAAAATCCGCAAAGCTCAGAATCATAGAAAAATTATAGAAAGTTAAAACGGAGGTTGCAAAATGGAAATGAATGTACGCAAAAGTTCTGATATAATCAATATCGGTAAAGTTCAGAAACGCACCTCCGATGTCAGACGCTCATCTGCCGGAAAACCGGCCGCAAGAGGGCACAGCGGCAGACGCCTCAAGGCAAGGAAAATCATCAATTACCGCAAGAAAGACAAAGCGCCGTTCCCGATGGCGTTCGTTCTCGGCATCGTGACGCTTACGGTCCTTCTCCTGCTTCTCATGATGAATTATGCTGAGGTCGACAGATATAACGGTAGCATTGCCGATCTCAAAAGTCAGCTCACCGATCTGCAGAAGGAAGCCGATAAGTTGGAGCAGAGGCTTGACAGAAAAGATGATCTTGTCTATGTCGAAGAATATGCATCCGAAAAATTGGGCATGGTCAAATCGACCGATCTTCAGCGCATAAGCGTCACTCTTATTGACAAAGACAATGCCGATGTTTATAAATATGACGACGGTGACGAGGGAGGACTCGGCGTTCTGCTTTCCGGTTTCGGAAGAATAATCCGCAATTTCTTTAACTGACATTTGATATTATAGCATTGTTTATGGCTTTTGTAAATATAATTGATTTATAAAAGCCATTTCTTTTGCGGAGCATAGGGCTTTCGGAAATTGCGTGTCGTGAGGAACAGCAGTGAAAAACAAACAAACAACAACCTCAAAATCTATAATCGCAAGAAGCCGTGTTGCACTCGCGTTACTTATAGCCTGCCTTGTCGGTCTGATAGCGCGGCTTGTCAACCTGCAGCTCAAGGATTCGGAAGATCTTAAGGGCAGAGCGGTCAATCAGTATACATATGAAATAACATTGGAAGCCGATCGCGGAAATATCTATGACCGCAACATGAAGCAGCTTGCCCGCAGCTCCACCGTACAGACGATTTTCATCTCACCCCGCGACATAGAGAGCGATGCACAGGCAGAGCTTATTGCGACAAATCTTTCGGAAATTCTCGGTGTTGATAAAGAAGCGATAATCGAAAAAACGAAAAAAACGAAATCAGCATATCAGATAATCAAAAAAAAGGTCGAGGAAAAGGAAGAGCTTGCGGTCAGAGACTTTGTTGAGCGCAACAATCTCCACAGACAGGTGTGCTTCGAGGAAGGTACTAAGCGTTATTACCCGTACAGTATGCTTGCCTCTCAGGTTATCGGATTCACCGGCACCGACAATACCGGTCTGACGGGCATTGAACTGACATACAATTCGATTCTTGCCGGCGTAAACGGCAGAGCGGTGAAGGGCAGAGACGGCAACGGCAATGAGCTTCCGTTCAACTACGAAACATATATCGATAAAATCGACGGTCAGGATATTGTATTGACTATCGACAGAAACATCCAGTCCATTATGGAAAAGTATATCAAGCAGGGCTACGACGAGAATAAGCCTACATACGGTATACGGGCAATAATGATGGATGTCGATACGGGCGAAATTCTCGGCATGGTTTCATACGAGGGCTTCGATCTGAACAACCGCAATACGCTTGTCGGCAGCTATCTTGAACGCTATGAAGCGTTTGAGGGTACCGATGAAGAGAAGCAGAAGTATGAATACGAGCTTCTTCAGGAAATGTGGAAAAACAAAACGGTGACTGAGCTTTACGACCCGGGTTCCACTTTCAAAATAATAACCACTGCTATGGGACTTGAAGAAAATATCTTCACTCCCGATACACATTACACCTGCTCCGGCTCCATCCTTGTTGCCGGAACGCCTATCAAATGCCACTCCGGCAAAGTACACGGATCGCAGACCATTGCCGAAGCGCTCGTAAACTCATGCAACCCCGCATTTGTTCAGATGGGTCTTGATATCGGACATACGATTTTTGAAAAATATTTCTATGAATTCGGATATACCGAAAAAACCGGATCAGACATAATCGGAGAAGCAAACAGCCTTTATTACAAAGATCTTTCAAATCCCGCCGACCTTGCACGAAACGCATTCGGTCAGTCTATGTCGGTGACCGCCATTCAGCATATCCGCGCCGTAACCGCAATCGCAAACGGGGGCTATCTTGTCACTCCGCATCTTCTCAAGGCGACTATCGACAGCGACGGAAATATGAATACTTCCACGGCTTATGATAATAAAAAACAGGTTATAAGCGAGTCTACCGCAAATACGATTCTGAAAATGCTTGTCAACTCCACAAAAAATGCGGCTGTTTCGGGCTATAACGTGTCTTCGAAGACCGGTACAAGTCAGAAGCTGTCCCGTAAGGATGCAGAAGAGGACAAGGAATACTATATTTCGTCATGCGTGTCATTTGCGCCTGCAGAGGACCCGCAGGTCGCGATCCTCGTGATCGTCGATGAACCTACCGGTCAGTATTATTACGGCAGTCAGGTCGCAGCACCGATTATCGGAAACATACTTTCCGAGGTGCTTCCGTATCTTGATATTGCAATGAACGACGAAAACGTCGTGAAGAGTTTCACTGTACCGGATTACCGCGGAACCCCGGTCGATCAGGCGTCATACGCTATAAAAAATCTAAAATCCAACACAATACGCTGCATTGTAAGAGGCAACGGCGATACCGTTATTGATCAGATGCCGCGTGTGGGTACAACCGTTCAGGACGGCGGTGTCATTATACTTTATACAGAAGAAAATGCAAGCAAGTCCACGGTCGAAATGCGAAACTTCAACGGTATGTCCGCGAAGGAAGCACTTGCCTGGTGCGAACGCAACAACATAAATCTTGTGATGGAAGGAATATTCAATAAGGAATTCGAAAACTGCCGTGCGGTCAGCCAGTCCGTTGAAGCAGGAAAAAAGGCAGAGCAAGGCTCTGCCGTCACCGTTTCCTTTATTTACAAGGAAGAAATACAATGATTACGTTCAGACTCAGTGAGGCTGCCGCCGCTGTCGGCGGTAAGCTTCATGCAGAAAGCGAAGATCTTATATTGAAAAGGCTGTTCCTTGACAGCCGTGAATCGCATGGCGAAACAGGCTTGTTCTTTGCGTTGCGCGGTGAAAAGCGTGATGCCCACGATTTTGTCGAAGCGGTTGTCGCCTCCGGGAACGCCGCTTTTGTGGACCGCGAAGGTGCATTTGTCAAAAATACCGTGCTCGTACCGGACGTAAAAGCAGCTATATATGCTCTTGCCGATTGGTACAGACGTGAAAAATGTCCTGACGTCAAGACCATATGCATCACCGGAAGCGTCGGAAAGACAACGACAAAGGACATGACCGGCTTGGTTTTCGCTGCGTCATCTGATGCATACGTTACAAAGGGAAACAAAAACAGCCTGATTGGTGTGCCGCTTTCCGTTATGTCGATCGAAAACGATGCGGAGTATGCCGTTCTGGAGCTTGGAATGAGCGAACGAGGCGAAATAGAAAGACTCTCCATGTTGGCACGACCCTATCTTTCTGTCATTACGACCATTGGCTCATCGCATCTTGAGGCGCTCGGAAGCGTTGAAAACATAAAAAACGAAAAATTCGATATACTTAAAGGAGAGCGTCCCGGCGGCAGAATCATTCTGAATGCCGACAATGTGCTCGAATATGCCGAAGGAAAAAAGTTGGGTGATCGTGCGGTTTTCTGCTCTGCGGAGCGAAATGATTGCGAATTCTGCGCCTGTGATGTTTCCGAAAACGCGTGCGGTATTGACTTTGTGATTGAACATCACGGAAAAAGGACGCCGATTCATCTCGGAATCGCGGGAAGACACAACGTTATGGATGCGATGCTTGCATTTGCTGCCGGAACAGAATGCGGTTTTGACGCCGAAAAATGCGCCGAAGCGCTTTCGCACTTCACACCGGACGGCAACAGACAGCATAGCTACAAAAAAGACGGTATAACTGTAATAGCAGATTGTTATAATGCTTCTCCCGAATCAATGAAAGCGGCTCTTTCGGTGCTTTCGTCGGCTGAGGGACGAAAAATTGCAGTGCTCGGCGATATGCTTGAGCTTGGAAGTGACTCCGAGGATCTTCACCGCAAGGTCGCGCTTGAGGCGGGAAGAACGGCTGATGTATTGATTTTTGTCGGCGATATGGCTGAGCTATCCGCTTCGTCGTGCGGCAGAGAATGTTCGGTCTTTTCCGCAGATGAAAAGGCAGATGCTGCCGGATACCTCGGTTCTATACTGAAAAGCGGTGATACGGTGCTCTTCAAGGCGTCAAACCGTCTGCATTTTGAAGATATAATTAAGGAAGCAGGATTATGAATCAATATGTCGTGGCGGCGCTTGCCGCTGTAATGTCACTCGTTGCAGGTGTTATACTTTATAAAGTTTTCATTCCTGTTTTGCGCAAGGTAAAGCTCGGTGCTGTGATTCTTGAGGTCGGGCCCAATTGGCATAAGAGTAAGGCGGGAACTCCGATAATGGGCGGAGTCATATTCATAATATCGACCGCCGCGGCGTTCTTCACCGCGTATTTTGTCCTCATGGACGGCGCATTCACCCCGAGGGTCATCATTAATTCATGCATGCTTCTTGCAAATGCCGCAATCGGATTTATCGATGACTACGTAAAGCTGTTCAAAAAACGCAACAAGGGACTTTCGGCAGGGCAGAAGCTCATATTACAGGTTCTTGCCGCATCCGGTTATGTTGCGGCTCTTGCACGCTTTGAGGGAGTGGATACTTCACTGACATTCCCGGGCTTTGACATTGACCTCGGTATATTTTATTATCCTATCGCCATTGTGGTGATTACATACATGATAAACTGCGCGAATCTTTCCGACGGCATCGACGGTCTTTGCGGGAGCATTGCTCTCATCATTTCGGTGTTTGTTATAGCCGTAACCGGATTTTCAACGTCCCTTGGGTTGTTTGAATGTGCGCTTGTCGGAGGGCTTGTTGCGTTTCTTATCTTCAATTTTCATCCCGCAAAAATATTCATGGGCGACTGCGGCTCGCTGTTCCTCGGAACGGCGCTCGTTGTCGCGGTATCCGATCTTGATATGAATTGGCTTATTCTCACTGCGGGGCTTATTTATCTCATTGAAGGACTGTCCGTCATCATACAGGTAGTTTCCTTCAAACTCACCGGAAAACGTGTTTTCAGGATGGCACCGATACATCACCATTTTGAAAAATGCGGATGGAGCGAGGTTAAAATCGTCGGCGTATTTTCGCTTATAACAGCGCTTTCATGCGCACTTTCGTATTGGCTCTATTACGCACAGCTTTGAGCCGAAGCGATATCTGAAAGGAAAAACAATGAACAAGCCGCAAGCAGTTGCAGAAAGGAAAAACGTCCTGCCGGATAATGCGGGACCGAAAAAAGAAAAGAATATCTTTATTCGTTTTATCGGTGAATGCGATCGCCCGTTTTTGATACTGGTGATACTGCTGACTGCGATCGGCTCTGTCATGATGTTTTCTGCAAGCTATGCTTTTGCGGAAACCAATTTCAGAGACAGCCTGTATTTTGCAAGGAATCAGATGATATGGATATTAATCGGCTTTGTTGTGCTTTGCGCCGCGACCCTTTTCGTGCGTCCGTTTTTTCTGCGCCGCACCGCAACAATACTGTATGCTGTCATTGTCGCATTGAATGTTCTCGTGTTCTTTCTGGGTATCGCCACTCACGGCGCGGTACGTCAGATACAGATATGGAGGATCAACTTCCAGCCGTCTGAGCTGCTTAAAACGATGAATGTGATAATGTGCGCCCGGATTGTTGCAGACAGACCATCGGAAATGAATACATTCCGCTACGGAGTTATTCCGTTTGCAATTCTTGCCGTGGTATCTGCCGGCCTTTGTCTGTCACAGAGTCACCTCTCCGCGACAATAATAAACCTGCTGATAATTTTCTTTATGATGCTGCTCGGAGGCACCAACC
>ULJH01000569.1_pt1 | contig 12918 bp, 9 predicted proteins | sample 1950781 | NCBI WGS metagenome assembly ULJH01 (sample SAMEA4835462, study PRJEB28245) | human gut metagenome | biome: gut microbiome; material: fecal sample | place: Denmark | collected 2008 | reverse complement strand
TTCCGGCGGACATTGTGCCCCTTGTACTGGTGAAGATGTTTTCTTCTTCGGCGGCAACCGGACTGGTGCTGGATATTTTCAAGACCCACGGCACGGATTCTTACATCGGCATGCTCACTTCCATTCTGATGAGCTGCACGGAAACGATTTTTTACACCATGTCCGTGTATTTTCTGGCGGCAAAGGTAACCAAAACACGGTATACGCTTGCCGGCGCCTTATTTTCGTCCTTCGTGGGACTCATAGCCAGCGTCATTCTCACGGGCTGGATATGCTGAAAGCGGAAGATACTGAAAAAGCGGGGCAGATGTCCCGCTTAGATGAGTCCGTAGGTTCTTAAAAGGAACAGCCAGACGGTAATGGAAAAAGAACTTAAGAAGGTGGTGGAAACCACCACACTGGAGGTTAACGTACCGTCATGCCCCATGTTTTTAGCCATAATATAACAGCTTACGGTGGTAGGCGCTCCCAGCATAATGAGAACGGCTACCATTTTTTCGTCCCGGAAACCGAGCGCCGCCGCTATGGGAAGCAGAAGGGCGGGCTGGATAATCAGCTTTATTAAGGAAGAAACAATGGTGGGACGGATTTGCTTTATGGCTTTTTTTCCCTCAAAACCGGCGCCCAGACCGATAAGGGCGAGCGGCGTGGCAAGAACGGAAATATTACTTAAGGTTTTGCCGAGCATGGAGGGAATGGGAAGCCGTATCAGGGATGCCAGCATGCCCAGGGCGATGCCGATGATAATGGGATTGGTGAGAATGCCCCTGACGGACTTCTGCAAGGATTTTTTGTTAAGTCCGCCGGAGGACGGACCGGTAAATGAAAGGACAAGCACCGCCGCAATGTTGTAAAGCGGAACGGTGCCGATAATCATGAGGGGCGCCATTCCGGCATTGCCGTAGATGTTCTGGATATAAGCAACTCCCAGCACGGCGGCGCTGCCGCGGTAGGATGCCTGGATAAATTCGCCCATGGTATCTTTATTTTTACAGAAAAAGTGGGAAACAACCCAGATTATCACGATACAGGAGAGGGTGGCAAGGAAACAGTAGAGCACATATGTGGTGTCCCAGACCTTGTAGAAATCCGACTCTGCAATGTCACGGAATAAAAGGACGGGTAGGGTTATCTTATAGTTGAAGCTGTTCAGGGTTTTTACGAAGGGCTCATCCACTACCTTAAGCCGGCGCAGCACATAGCCCAAAACCATCATTAAAAAAACAGGTACCGTTGCATTCAGACTGAAAATCAGATTTTCCATAGCTCTCTCCTCCATGGAGAGTATAGAGGGAAATCCGAGGTTTGTCAACGAAACAGCAGCTCCCGCAGGGTGGTAAAGTCGGCGGGACCGGTTTCCAAAAAGAATTTGTGGAAGCGTAAATCGGAATATTCCTCCTGCCACAGTTCCCGGGCGGTGTCCTGCAGGCGCAGGATTTCCAGATAGCCGATGTAGTATTTCATGTAGTTGGCAGGCTCCTCCGCAATGTATTCGTACACGTTCCGGGCAGTAACGGCATCCGAAATGCCGAGGGAAGAAAGCACATGTGCCACCTGCTCTAAGGAGGCGCCCTCATAGTGAATGGAAAAGTCTAACAGGGCAGAAAGGCAGAGCTGCATTTCCCGGTTGGCTTTTTCAATCCGGCAGCCGTAGGCAAGGTCCTCTGCCCCGTTTTCGGTATACAGTTCCGCTGCATAATCGTAGCCTTTCATTTCCACATAGACCGCCCAGCCCTCCTGATAACCGCCGTACCAAAGGAGTCGGCGCACCGGAGCGGTATCCGACGGCTGTCGGTAACGGGTGCTGTAGACGGATTGGTAAAGGTGTCCCGGGTAGCCTTCGTGGGCAAGGGTGGTGTAAAGCTCCAGCCCCTTGGGCGTACTTTTTTCATTGATGTAAATCACATTGTTTTCCGTATCATCCAGAGGCGGCGTCAGGTAAAAGGCAGGCGCACAATAGTCTTCTAATGCCGGGGAAACGGTTTTGACCGCCGCACCGGGCAGGGCGGCAGAGCCTCCGAAAAGGGAAGATACCTTTGTGGAGGGAAAAGCGGGAAAATCCTCCTGCATCCTTTTCCGTAAATCGGCAAGCATGGCATCCGCATCCTTTAAGGGAAAAGCATTCTCCTTACGGGCGGACAGCCAGAGGACGGCGGCGTTGTCCCGTTCCTTAAGCAGGTTCTGCATTTCCAGGTAAGAGGTTTCAAAGCGGGTATACAGAAGGGCTTTCACCTCCGTCATGCTGAGGGAGGAGCCGGTGTTTTTTTCAAAAAGCCAGGTATAATAACCGGTGCCCTGCGGCAGATAATACAAACCGGTGGGAATGGTTTCCCGTTCGGTGACAAGTCCGGCAAGACCTGTGGATAAATTGCGGTAGGCGGGCAGCATGACGGTGGATAACAGTTCGTTGTTTTCCTTTATGTAACGCACGGCCTCCTCATCCGACAGGATGCCGGCGGAAGCTAAGGCTGCCACCCGTTCTTCAAAGGTGGTCTGCAGAAAATGACTGCCGTCAGCAAGCGCTTCTTCCGATAAGATGGTATTGCACTGCTCTGCCACTTTTAAGAGGGAAGCATCCGCCTGGGGAAAACCGGCTTCTTTTTTCTCCGTTTCGTAGGTGAGCAGGGAAGAAAAATAAGCGCCGGTCTGGGAAAGCAGGGAAAGGTAATCCTCCACGTCCCGTTTGTCGCGGAAGGTGTATTCCGCTAACAGAATGGGCAGCTCCGACTGCATGCCGGAGGAAGGGGAGAGGGGCTCCGCATAGTAGGGAAAGTCATAGCCCTTCCGGGACAGGGACAGCGACCGGGAAAGCAGAAGACAAGCATAGGCGGAGTCTTCGTCCAGCTTTTCCGGGGAAACGGAGGAAAGCACAGCCAGATACCGGTCCAAATCCCTGCGGGCTTCTTCCTCCGATGCCTGCGAATAACAGGACAGGACGGGTGTGTATTCCGAAATGCCGTAGTTTTCCGGCACGGCAACCGTATAGTGCATATTTAAGGTGTTCGCCGTCATTTCCTTTTCAAACATTTCTTTGGAAAAGGCATCGAAGCGCTTCTGATCCTTTCCGGATGAAAAGAGGAGAAAGACGGACAGAAGCAGGGCGGGAATGAGAAGAAGGGGAAAAATTTTTTTAAGGGACAATCTATGTAACATATCATTTCCTATATGTAAAAACAGTGTCTATTCAATATATGAAAAAGAATATGCCGTATACCACTTCTCTTCCTGAAATTGAAGGATGCAGAATATTTCCCCGTAATTCATAGAATTCATGAGGTCAGTTCCTGTTGAAGAAAGAAAAAAAGTATGGTAAAGTATAAGCGATTATTAAAGTAAATCCACAGAAAGGCATGGGTAAAAACATGAATAATTTAGAACTGCAAAAAATGGCAAATGAAGTCCGTAAAGGTATTATCACCGCAGTTCATGCTGCAAAAGCAGGACATCCGGGCGGATCATTGTCAGCCGCAGACATGTTCACCTATCTTTATTTTGAAGAAATGAACATTGATCCTGCAAATCCTGATATGGAAAACAGAGACAGATTTGTACTGTCTAAGGGACACACCGCTCCCGGTCTTTACGCGACACTGGCAGAGAGAGGATTTTTCCCGGTGGAAGACCTCCCCACACTGCGTCATTTAGGTTCTTATTTACAGGGACATCCCTGCATCCACATTCCCGGTGTGGACATGTCCTCCGGATCTCTCGGACAGGGCATTTCCGCAGCAGTCGGTATGGCGCTCGGCGCAAAGCTGGACAATAAGGATTTCCGTGTATACACACTTTTGGGCGACGGAGAAATTCAGGAAGGACAGGTATGGGAAGCAGCTATGTTTGCAGGACACAGAAAACTTGACAACCTCTGCGTCATCGTTGACAACAACAACCTGCAGATTGACGGACCTGTTGATGAGGTCTGCTCTCCTTATCCCATTGACAAGAAATTTGAAGCCTTCAATTTCTATGTCATCAACATTGATGCCCATGATTTTGACCAGATAAGAAGCGCCATGAAGGAAGCAAAAGAAATGAAGGGCAAGCCGACCTGCATTATCATGCACAGTGTAAAGGGCAAGGGTGTATCCTTCATGGAAAACAATGCAGACTGGCACGGCAAGGCTCCGAACGACGAAGAGTATGCGGTAGCTATGGCAGATTTAGAGAAGATTGGCGAAGAACTTGAGAAAGCAGGTGAACAGTAATGGCAGATGTAAAGAAGATTGCAACCAGAGAAAGTTATGGCAACGCCTTAAAAGAACTTGCGGAAGAATTTCCCAACTTAGTAGTTCTGGATGCCGACCTGGCAGCCGCTACCAAGACCGGTATTTTCAAGAAAGCATATCCCGACAGACACATTGACTGCGGTATTGCGGAAAGCAACATGATGGGCATTGCGGCAGGACTTGCTACCGTAGGCAAAATTCCTTTCGCCAGCTCCTTTGCCATGTTCGCAGCAGGACGTGCTTTTGAACAGGTACGCAACTCCATCGGTTACCCGCATCTGAATGTAAAAATCGGTGCAACACATGCCGGTATTTCCGTCGGCGAAGACGGTGCAACCCATCAGTGTAACGAAGACCTGGCGCTGATGCGCACCATTCCCGGAATGGTTGTTATGTGTCCTTCCGATGATGTGGAAGCAAAGGCAGCCGTTCGTGCGGCGCTGGAATATGAAGGCCCCGTATATATCCGTTTCGGCCGTGCAGCCGTTCCCGTAATCAACGACAGACCCGAATACCATTTTGAAATCGGCAAGGGTGACGTTGTAAAGGAAGGTAAGGACGTTACCATCGTGGCAACCGGTATCTGCGTGGATTCCGCACTGGGCGCCGCTGAGCTTTTGAAGGCAGATGGCATTGATGCGGAAGTGGTAAACATCTGCACTATCAAGCCTCTGGATGAAGAGCTTATTGTAAAGAGTGCAAAGAAGACCGGTAAGGTCGTTACCGTAGAAGAGCATTCCGTAATCGGTGGGTTAGGCAGCGCCGTATGCGATGCCCTCTGTAAGTCCTACCCGGTTCCCGTATGCAAAATCGGTATGCAGGATGTATTCGGCGAGTCCGGCCCCGCAGCCGCTCTGATTGAAAAGTACGGTCTGGATGCCAAGGGCGTCTGCAAGTCTGTAAAAGAATTCTTAGGCAGATAATTTTTTCCATAAAAAACCTTCCTTGTTGCGTATCTATTGTAAAGAATGATAGAATATGCGCAAGGGAGGTTTTGTTATGAAGAAAAGAATGTTGACGAGTTTGCTCTGTATAGGTATGGTGGCTGCACTGGCAGCCTGCGGCACGGATGTGCAGCCCATAGAGGGAACAAATGCCGGTGATGACCCGGAACGCAATGTGCTTCCGGTGGCACCAATCGGAACGGAAATAGGGGAAGAGGAAATGAGCGGAGAAAAAGAAATCACGGCAGAGGAAATGGCACAGCTTAAGAACGGCATGAACGGCTTTGCGTTCCGTCTGTACGATGCCCTGCCCGGGGATGGCAACCGCTTTTATTCTCCCTACAGTCTCTGCAGTGCACTTGCCATGCTGAATGTGGGTGCAGACGGAGAAACAAAAAAAGAAATAGAAGAGACGCTGGGCATTACGGATTTTGAGGAATGGAATAAAGAAATGCAGGCGTATTTATCCAAAAACTGGACAGATGACACGTTTGTCACAACGGCAAATTCCCTGTGGATGGCAAAGGACGGCATCTGGGCGGAAAACATGGAGCAGGATTTTGCTACACCTGTCAAGAGGTATTATAAGGGCGAAGTCTACGAAGCGGATTTTGCTTCCCAGCCGGAATCGGTAGTAAAGGAAATCAATCAGTGGACAAGTGAAAAAACAGAAGGCATGATTGAAAAAATAGTATCGTACATTCCGGAAGATACGGTTCTGATGCTTTTAAATGCCGTTTACTTTGAAGGAAAATGGGAGCTTCCCTTTGACAAGGACGATACCTATGAAGGTACCTTTCATGGTAAAGATGCGGACAGCACCGCGGATATGATGCGCATGTACGGTGAAAGATTCCGGTATATGGACAACGGCAGCATCAAAGGCATCAGCATACCCTACGAAGGTGGCAGTGTGCAGATGAAAATTTTCCTGCCATCGGACGAAAATGCCTACATCGGGGATTTGCTGAAGAATTTGTCTGCGGAAGAAAAACAGGAGCTCTTAGACTCCCTGGACAACGGCTCCTATGAGGACATTGCCCGGCTGGAGATGCCGAAATTTACCGACGAAGAAGAACTGGAAGGTCTGGACGGCATTTTACAGGATATGGGTATACGGTCTGCCTATACGGACGGAGCGGATTTCTCCAAAATTGCGGACGATGTGGCTCTTTCCACCGTTATCCACAAGGCAAAGGTGATTGTGGATGAACAGGGAACAAAGGCAGCAGCCGTAACAGGAGCCATGGTGGAAATGACGGAACTGTTTGAGCCTGAACCGGAAATTACCTTTATCGCAGACAGGCCGTTCTTTTACGTCATAGAGGAAGCGGGCACCGGAATGATACTCTTTATGGGCCAGATGAATAACATGAAATAACGGCAGGCAGGGCAGAACTTTCAATTCGGGTTGCCTGAAAAGCTTAATTATGAGGAGAAGGAAATGAGCAAAAGAAAAGGAAATGCAGCATCGGTCGATTTTATTTTAGGACTGGTGTTTTCCATCATCGGAAGTGTTTTTGTCATTGTAGCGGTATGCTTTGCCGTATTTCAGGTACAGTTTGAAAAAGGGGCGGAGGAGACAAATGCGGTGATTACCCGGATAGAAAGCTACCGCGACGGTCAGGGGGACAGCCACCACAATGTCTATATTTCTTATGAAGCAGACGGACAGACCTATGAGGCGGTACTGGAATCTTACGTCAGCAGCTGGTATGAAGGAAAAACCATTGAAGTCCTGGTAAGCAGAGACAATCCGAGAGAGATAAGGGCGGCAGCAACAAGCTGGCTCTTTGTGCTGATTTTCGGGCCGGTTGGTTTTATATTTGCTGTCATCGGTATTATTATGTCCGTTCTGTATGCGCGGAAAAAGAAGAAAGAGAAATGGCTTAGGAACAACGGCAGAAAGATGCAGGCGGAGGTGACCGGCGGTCGTGTCTGCTACAATTATACCGTCAACAACAGACACCCTTTTGCGATAGAATGCCGTTACGAGGATACCGGATACGGACAGGTATATCTGTTCTCTTCTGAGCCGACATGGTTAAATCCCCATAATTATATAGGCAGTTTTGTTACCGTTTATGTGGATCCTTCCGATATGAGCCGGTATTTTGTGGATGCGGACAGCCTGAAGCTTCAGGAAAACAATGCCGTTATTCATGATTATCGCTGATTATTTTGTGAAAATTGCGTGAAAAGACTACCTTTTCTGAAAAAGATAGATTATAATGTTGGGTATGCGAAAAGGAAGGAGATATCCACATGTCACAAAAAGACGTAAAAAAAGAGCAGTCATCCGAAAAGGTGATGACCCGGTACGATAAAAAGGTACAGAAAAGAAAAGAAGAAGCCGAAAGAGCCAAAAAGCAGGCTAAGACAGAAAAAATAATAGGCATTGTGATTGCCGCAGCCATTGTAATCGCACTTGCCATGATTCCCGTGAAATCCTACACGGCAGTACATTCCACATACCTTACGGTAGGCGGACACGACATTACCAGGGTAGAGTTTGACTACTACTACAACCTGGCAAAGAACGATTATCTGAACACCTACAGCAGCTATCTTTCCTACATGGGACTGGATACCACCAAGGATTTTGCAAAGCAGGATTACAGTGATACCATGACCTGGAAGGATTACTTCAGCTCCCTGGCACTGGAAACCATCAAGCAGAACAAAGCGCTGATTGACACAGCGGAAGCAGAGGGCTTTACCTATGATACCGCCAAGGATGTGGCAGCCTTTGAAAGCTCTGCAAAGGAAGCCGCTTCCAACAGTGATGTCAGCATGGCGCGTTATTATAAGGCAACCTTCGGTTCCTACGCAACCTTTGCCCGCATCAAGTCCTTTGTAGAAGACGGTTATTATGCAAACGCTTATTATAAAAAGCAGTCCGATGAAAAGGCACCTGCGGAAGACGAAATCCAGACCTATTATGAAGAAAACAAGGATACCTATGACAGTGTAGATTATCATATGACGGAAATCGCAGCGGATATCCCGTCCTCCACCGATGCGGACGGCAATGCCGTAGCCGCTACCGATGAAGAAATTGCCGCCGCCATGGCAGAGGCAAAGACCAGGGCGGATGCTGCACTGGAGACCATCGGTACGGACGGCGAAGCTTATACCGGAAAGCTGAAATCTTCCGTTTTAACCAGACTCGGCGACTGGCTGTTTGATGCAGACAGAACAGAAGGTGACACAACCGTCATCGAAGACACCGACAACAACAAGTACTATGCGCTGCAGTTTGACGGCAGATATCTGGCAGATACCACCACGGCAAACATCCGTGTTATCATGAGCACTACAGTAGCCGGTGAAGATATCCTGAAGGAATACGAAGAGGCCGGTGCAACCGAGGATGCCTTTATTGCCCTGGTTGACAAATACAGCGAAGATACCTACAGCAACAACGACGGCGGTCTTTACAAAGAACTGAAGAGCTCCTCTCTGGACAGCAATCTTTCCGAATGGATTTTTGCAGGACACAAGGCAGGAGACACCACCGCACTGACAGACAACGGAAGTAATTACGTGCTTTATTATGTGGGCGACGGTCGTCCCGAATGGCAGGTTAAAATTTCCGAGACCCTGACTACTGAGGCAATGACCACTTACTTAACTGAGTTAAAGTCCGGTTATGAAGTGTCCGACCCGAAGGGACATCTGGCTTACTTAAAGAAGCAGGCAGCAGCCGACAGTGAAACCACTCCCGCAACGACCGAGGACAGCGAGACAACTCCTGCAACCGATGCGGATGGCGAAACAACTCCTGTTTCCACAGAGGAAAGCGCTGCAGAATAAAGAAAATCCGGTAACGGACAAATAGTAAATGCAAATATTAAAAATGCAGGATGAAAGTCCTGCATTTTTGAGTAAACGGTGTGAAATAGCACCCGCACGGAAAGGCATGGTTTGTATATGGCAGAACCGGAAAAAAATCCCCAGTCCGACTTTATGATGGAAAAAATAAAAGAACGCCCGGTCAATAAGAAGAAGTTATTGCGCAGGACGGTGACCACTGTTGCCATGGCAGTTATTTTCGGCATGATTGCCTGCGTTACCTTTCTGACACTGGAACCGGTCATCAGCAATCTTCTATATCCGGAAGAAAAGCCGGATGCGGTTATTTTTCCGGAGGAACAGGAAGAAATCAGCCCTGAGGATATGCTGGTGGAGGATGCCCCCACGCCCTCCATTCAGGAAGCGGTGGAATCGGTTATTTTAGAGGATGAACAAATCCAGAAGATTCTGGACGAAATCGTTCTTGACAAAAACAATTATGCCCAGCTTTACAATGCCCTTTATGAGTATTCCACGATTTTAAGCGAATACATGGTGGAGGTGACGGCTGTTTCTTCCAACGAGGACTGGCTCAGCGATACTTATGAAAAAGAAGGTAAAACCTACGGTGTAGTCATTGCCAACAACGGGAGAGAATATCTTATTTTAACAGATAGAAATACCGTGAAGCAGGCAGGCATCATCCGGGTTACCTTCCATGACGGCGTGCAGGCCAAGGCGGAGCGTAAGCAGTCGGACGTTCAGACAAATCTGACTGTACTGTCAGTGTCCATGGACGACATTTCCGATGATAAAAAGGATGACATTAAGATAGCAACCTTAGGCTCGTCCAATTTCCGGCAGGCTGCCGGTACGCCGGTAGTTGCCATGGGAAGCCCTCTTGGAATATCGGGCTCCATGGGATACGGCATGATTGCTTCCTCCGGCATTACATTAAGTAAGGTGGATGCCAATTACAAGATATTTGCCACGGACATTACCGGCAGTGCAAGCGGCATCGGAGTGCTTTTCAATCTGCAGGGACAGATTGTGGGCATCATCACCACGGACCGTTACAGCCCGGACAGTAAAAACATGATTTCCGCCATCGGTATCTCGGAGCTCCGCAAGCTTATTGAAAACATGTCAAACGGCAAGGATGCCGTTTACGTGGGCATCAGCGGAATTGATGTTACTACAGAAGCCCATGAGGAAATGGCAGTACCCTTTGGTGCCTATGTGCGGGAAACAGCCATGGAGTCCCCTGCCATGCTGGCAGGTGTCCAGAAGGGGGATGTCATTGTGGAAATCAACGGAGAGGCAGTGACAAAGTTCTCCGATTATACGGCGATTTTACTGCGCAGCACGCCCGGCGATACCCTGAAGGTGAAGTTCATGCGCTCGGCGCAGGGCGAGTACAGGGAAATGGAAACGGAAATCACCGTCAACGCCGCAAAGAAATAATTAAAATATCGATAGAAAGGTTTGGGCAATTTTATGAAGTATATTAAGGATTACAAAGAGGGCGACAGAGTTTTTGACATTTATTTATGTAAGCACAAGCAGTCTGCCGTAACAAAGAACGGAAAGCCGTACGAAACCGTGATTTTACAGGATAAAACCGGCACCATTGACGCAAAGGTCTGGGAGCCGAACAGTGCCGGTATCGAAGACTACGATACCCTGGATTACATAGAAGTTTATGGGGATGTGAATAATTTTCAGGGCGCCCTGCAGGTAAACGTGAAGCGCATCCGTGTCTGCAAGGATGGCGAATTTGACCCGGCAGATTATCTCCCGGTCAGCAAAAAAGATAACAACAAAATGTACCAGGATCTTTTAGGACTGGTGGACAGTGTGGAAAATACTTACCTGAAGCAGCTTTTACAGGCATTTTTCGTGGAAGACGAGAAGTTTATCAAAAAATTCCGCCGTTCCTCCGCTGCCAAGACCATGCACCACGGCTTTGTAGGCGGTCTTTTGGAGCATTCCTTAAGTGTGGCAAAGATGTGCGATTATCTGTGCGGCTGCTATCCCCTTCTGAAAAGGGATTTGTTAATTACTGCCGCACTGTTCCATGACATCGGCAAGGTAAAAGAAATTTCCCTGTTCCCGGAAAACGATTACACCGATGACGGACAGCTTCTGGGCCACATTGTGATGGGCTGCGAAATGCTGACGGAAAAAATCAGGGAAATTCCCGATTTCCCGCCCGTACTGGCTTCCGAACTGAAACACTGCATTCTGGCGCACCACGGTGAGTATGAGTACGGTTCTCCCAAGAAGCCCGCTCTCTTTGAGGCGGTTGCCTTAAATATGGCGGACAACACGGACGCCAAGATGGAAATGATGACCGAAATTTTCGGCAACGTTTCCGATACCAACTGGCTGGGCTTCAATAGAGTCTTTGAAAGCAACCTGCGCGGCACAAGGATGGAATAGGAAAGGGCAAAATTACGATGGCATATGAAAAGAACGATATGGTGACGGTGACCATTGAAGATGTAGGCATGGAAGGAGAAGGAATCGGTAAAATCGATGGATTTCCCCTGTTTATCAAGGACGCCGTTGTGGGTGATACCGTAGAAGCCAAAATTATCAAAAGCAAAAAGAATTATGCATATGCGAGAGTCGAGAAGGTGGTAACACCTTCTCCTTTTCGTGTAGAGCCGCCCTGCAAAAGCCACAGACAGTGCGGCGGCTGCCAGATTCAGGCGCTTTCTTATGACAGACAGCTTGCCTTCAAACAGGACAAGGTAAGAAACAATCTGCTGCGCATCGGCGGCTTTTCCGAGGCGGAAGTGGACCGGGTGATGGAGCCCGTGGTCGGCATGGAAAATCCGTTGCGTTACCGCAACAAGGCACAGTATCCCTTCGGCACGGACAGGCAGGGCAACCCCATTACCGGTTTTTATGCCGGACGCACCCATTCCATTATTCCCAATACGGAATGTTATCTGGGCAGGGAAGAAAACAGGGAAATCCTGCAAGTTATTCTGGACTACATGAAGGAATATCATGTAAATGCCTACGACGAGGAAACCGGGAAAGGACTCATCCGCCATGCCCTTATCCGCACCGGCTTTTATACCGGAGAAATCATGGTGTGCCTTGTGATTAACTATAAGGAAGAAAAGGAAGCAGCCCGCAGCGCTTCAGAAGGGAAGAATACAAAAACAGGCAGGGGTAAGCTTGCGACAGGAGAAGCCCACTATCTGCCGGAACAGGATAAGCTTCTGGAAAAGCTGGCGCTTATCAATGGTATGACAAGCGTGTCAGTGAGCATCAATACGGAAAGAACCAATGTCATTATGGGAAAAGAAATCCACACCATCTGGGGCAGTGATACCATTACGGATAAAATCAGGGTACGCGATACCGGAAAAGAGGATATGCCCTATACCGGAGAGGAGCTGACGTTCTCCATTTCTCCCTTATCTTTTTATCAGGTAAATCCCATGCAGACGGAGAAACTTTACAGTCTGGCATTAGAGTATGCCGGTCTTACCGGAAAGGAAAGTGTCTGGGATTTGTACTGCGGCATCGGCACCATTTCCTTATTTATGGCACTGCGTGCCAAAGAGGTGTACGGCGTGGAAATCATTCCGCAGGCCATTGACGATGCCCGGCAGAATGCCGTCCGCAACCACATTTCCAATGCGGAATTTTTCGTGGGAAAAGCCGAGGAAGTACTTCCTGCCGCCTACGAAAAAGAGGAGAGTCACCCGGACGTCATCGTGGTGGATCCGCCCCGCAAGGGCTGTGATGAAAAGTGCCTGGACACCATGTTAAAAATGGCGCCTTTCCGCATCGTCTACGTGAGCTGTGACTCCGCCACCCTCGCCCGCGACTTAAAGCTGCTCTGCGCCGGCGGCTACCGCCTCGAGCGCGTGCGCCCGGTCGACCAGTTTGCCCATACCGTGCACGTTGAGTGTGTAATAATGATGCAGTAT
>ULJH01071505.1_pt1 | contig 12990 bp, 11 predicted proteins | sample 1950781 | NCBI WGS metagenome assembly ULJH01 (sample SAMEA4835462, study PRJEB28245) | human gut metagenome | biome: gut microbiome; material: fecal sample | place: Denmark | collected 2008 | reverse complement strand
TCCCGCGTACGCCGCGAACGCGAGTTGCTGATACGCGTTTTCGAAATCGCAGATTTCCTGATACTCGTCGGTCCGTTTCAGAATGATGAAATTTTCGAAAGATCGTTCGAATTGTCTGCGCACGATTTTCACGTCGTCGAGATATACCGTGGTGGTCTGCGAAAACGCGAGATACAGCCCTTTCAGATTCGCCGTATCGTACTGCACCGAAATCACCGTGTAATCGGGGCGGTACTTAATATCGTTTCTGCCCGATTTCAGCTTAAACGTTTCGGGAACGCTTTTCATTTCAGCCGCCGAAGAAAAATACAAGCCCGCTTCCAGCGTAATTTCTTCCGTGGCGAAGATCGTAAATTGAATCTCGTATAAATCGTCCGTTTTCGTCTGATTGAATCCGAGCAACGAAGATTCAAACGGCAGGTACATATACGGCGAAGCCGTGCCGCCTTTCGTATCGGGTGCGAGCGACGCCGAACGCTTGCCCGAAGCCACGAAATTTTCCTTTTCGTTCAGCCCGATTTTGCCGAAACTTGCCGACATTCTCACGTTCGCCAGCCCGGTTTCGAAATCGTACAGGCAAATCGTCTGCCCCTCGTTCGCTTCCTCGCCTTTTTTGCAGGATACAAAACCAAACGCAGCCGTTGCCGCCGATACCGCCAGCACGGCGCCGAGCGCCGCCGCAAAACAATTCTTTAATATTTTTCCGCTTTTCTTCGACTTGTCTTTCATCGTGCCGCCCTCTTATATGCAGTTTACGCGCAGATCGCCGAAACCGATTTTTGTTTCGTTGAAAATGATCACGCGAATTTTTCTGATTCTGCCTTTGCCGTTCCAGCTCATCGCCGAGAAGAAATTCAGGCAAATCTCGTTTTCTCCGCTTTGCAATACGCCCGTTGCCGCGCTTTCCACGCCGTAGCCGTCGTAATCGATCTGTATTTCATACTTCGTTTCGCTCTCGGAATAATTGTAAAGTTTGAAAATATATTCCGCCGTCCGCGCAGAAATTTCGCCAACGCTTGCGTGTGTGAGATTCACGTAGTATTTTTCCGCCGACGAGCCGTCCGATTTCGAAAGGGTAAGCGCGTTATAGCCGTTTTCAAACGCGCGGGAAGAGATATCGCCCGAAAGATCGTTTTCGGTAAACGTATCCGCGGCGTAAATTTCTTCCTTACCGCCGAGATACATCTCAAACGTTCTGTCCGCTTTGCCCGATTCTACGATGCGCACGGAAAAATAATTCTTGTTTTCCGTAAGCTTCTTCCGCACGGTGTATAAGCCGTCTTCACCCTTTTCAAGCAACCTATCGCCCTCGTACAGCTTCACACCGTCTGCCGCCGCAACTTTGATCGTATACGTTGAACCGTCTTTTCCTTCCGCCTTTTTCACGTCGGTTACCATAAACGCCGAACTCGCCGCCGCGCTTTCCGCAAGCGACAGCAACAGCTCCCGCGAAGCTTCGTATTCCTTGCAATCGCCCACAATCGACGAACCAGAATACATCGCGGAAGAAAGCGTATGAATCATCGGCGTTGCGTTGAATCCTTTGGCGGCGTAAGCGGCTTTCAGCGCGGAAATCAATTCGTAATCTTCGTTGCCGTCGCGGATCGCGTCTAAACGAATACTTGCCACGGGTCCTTCTACGTCGTACGCTTTCCCGGGGTATACGATCGCGCCATCGCCGTTCGCGCCCGAACCTCTGTGCGCCGTCTGATACGGATCTTCGAGGTTTTCGCCGTTGACGTAGTGAATGTTCACCGCCCAGTACAAATTGCCCGCAATGCCGTATTCGCCCATCATCCAGCCCAGAGAAATCGCGCTCGTCATCGTGTCGTCGATATGATACGAGGGGTACGGATACGATGGCTCGTTGCAGGTGTACCACCACTTTTCCTTGCCCGTATCGTACGTTTCGCGCTCGGCTTGCGTATTGTAAGCATCGGGTTTCGGACAGAGATTCACGTTCTTTCCCTCGTAGGAAAACGGCGTGCCGTCGGCGTTTTTGATGATTCCGTTCGTGCGGTGCGCGTTGCCGTATGCGTCGGTATTGTAATCGGTGATTACGTGCCGCACGTTTTTCACGCAGGCAAGCACTTCTGCGCCGAATCCGCTTGCATACTCGTCTTCTCCCCGCAACGCTTCTTCCGCCAGCGCGATCGCCTTATCGAATTCCTCGATATGCGCCGCAACTTTTCCGTCGGCATACTTCACGAAAAACGGTTCGTCGATACACCAGTCGTAAAACACCGCCGTTTCTAATAAATTCACGCCCGTTTCCAGACTCTTTTTCGCCAGCGCAACGATATACCCGCCCACGGTTTCCGCAGAAAAATCGCACATATCCGTACCTGTACCGCCCGTGGGAATTCCCACCGTGTTCATTCCTTTTTTCACGTACTCGTACACTTTATTCGCGTACTTTTCCTCGCTCGTTTCGCCCTCGGCTTCGTTATAACTCATTCCCGTGGGAGATACTTTGTAGCGAAGCAGTAAATCGTAATATTTATCGAGCATATCTTCCGAAGAATCAAGCTCGTGCGCCGCAACCTGTCCCGCGTTCACCGTGAATAAACTTTTCGAAGAATACGCTTCGTCTATCGTAACGTCGTACACTTTCAACGTTACGGGAACTTTCACCTCGTCCGCACCGATTTTTACGCTGACGCTTCCCGCATAATCGCCCGCCTCGGCGTTTTCGGGAATGTAATATTCCAGCCACGCGCCGCCGTTTCTATCGGCTTTTACCCGATTCACGCCGAATTTCACGGCGTTTTCCTGCGGCAGAATCGCATCGGGATAGTCGCCCGTGGGCGCGCCGTTTTTATGCCAGTTTTTCGTAACGGTGATATACTTCTGCGTGTACACCGTGCAATTTTCTTTTCCGATTTTTTTGCTTGAATCGGCAACGTTCGTAAGCTCGCCCGCTTCCACGGTGAAGAATAAATCATTCTTCGCCGAAACGATAATCTGCGCGCTCTCGTATTCGTTTTTCGCCGCGGAAAGCTGCACGCCGTTCGTGCGTTCGTTTGCATACGTTTCTTTGCTTTGCGTGGCAAGCACTTTCACGGAAGACGGCGCGCACCAGATTTCCGCATCGGAAGCGGAATAAGCGGGCGATAAATTTTCGCCGTTTTGTTTGCCGCAGGAAGCGAACGTTGCCGCGGCAAGAATCGCAAGCGCGATTGTTCTGATTTTTATTTTCATATCTTTTCGATTCCCCTTTACAGAAGATAAATTTCTCCGAAATAGCATTTTACGTTTTTATTCAGGCGCAGTTTCAATACGCCGTTTTTCTTTCCGTTCGTGTGAAAATTTACGCGATTCCAACCGTATGCGAGCTCGGTTTTTTGCGCGTTTTTTCCGTTTTCGCCCGATATTTCGCACTGTATTTCGTAATTTTTTACGCGAATCATCAGCGCGCCCGACTTGTATTTTTCAAAATTTTCGCCCGTATCTATGGTGATTTCGGGCGTTTCTCCCCGCGGACGTACAATCACCGAACGCCTGATTTCATCGCGGTTAATAACGATTTCTTCAAAATCGCCCCGATACGCCCCGCGGGCAAAAAGCTGTTCGTGCGTGATGATTTTCAGCTTTTCACCGAGATACAGCGAAAATTCGTGCCGTTTTTTATCGGGAGTAGTCACGGAAATATTTTCGAATTTTGCGTGTTTTTTCAAGAAAAATCTTTCGTTTTCCCGATATTTTCCGCCCGAAATCTCGCAGGGAATATCGGAAAAAACGCAAACGGCGATTTTATTTTCAAGTTCCTCGCACATTACATACGCGTTGTAATTTTCATACAATTCGCAAATCGTAAGCAACGCTTCGCGCGCAAGCGGAAAATGCGGGGAATACGAATCGATTTTCGTGCCGTCGGCAAGCGGAGAAAATATTCTTTCAAGCACGGCTTCGGCGTTGAATCCGCGCTTTGTGTAAGCCGATTTCAGCCGCGCGATCAGTTCGTAATACTCGTTGCCGCTCCGCACCGATTTCAGCCGAAGCGAAGCCACCGCGCCTTTAACGCCGTACCTCCTGCCGGGGTACACGATACACCCGTCGCCGTTCGCGCCCGTGCCGCTGTGCGCGTTGTCGTACGGATCGGCTACATACAGCATTTTGCCCGTGGTGTTGCATTCCTGAGCGAAATTCACCGCCCAGTACAAATTTCCTTTCACTCCGTAACGCGCGGCGAGCATTCCCGCAAGCTCGGGGGAAAAGCCGCAATCATCGGTATGATAGCTTAAATACGGCGCGTTTGGCTGGTTGCAACCATACCACCACTGCGCTTTCTGCCTTGCGTAAAGCGCGCGCCCGCCTTCCGTTTCGTAGGCGTTGTACGTGGGGCAAAGCGTAACTTCCCGCGGATCGTAAGAAAATTCTTCGCCCTTTGCTTTGTACGGGCGTTCGCCCCGCTTATCGTTCGGGCGCACGTAGTAATCGGTGATGATATGCGGAATATTTTTCATCGAGTCGATCAATTCTCGCAAAAATTCCGCTTTGTCGGCATCTGCGTTATCGTTTTCGCCGTAGCCGGACGCCGCCGCGAGTTCTTCCGCCTGCACGATCGTCTCTTTGAATTTTTCGATATGCGAAAGCACTTTCCCGTTCGGATAAGCGCAACAGAACGGTTCGTCTATGCGCCAGTCGTAAAACACGGCATATTTCAAAAGATTCACGCCTTTTTCCAGACTCTTTTTATACAGCGCGAGAATGTGCAATACAAGCCCTTGTTCAGAAAACGTATCGCCGTATTCTTCGCGAGCCCCGCCGTCTGGCAGTGGCAGAGTATTTAAGCCTTTTTTCACGAATTTCGCGCAGATTTCCGCCCATTTTTCAAACGGATACGCTTCGTTTGGCGATTGCTTTTCCGCAAGATACAAGCCGCTCTGACACACGCGGTGCGCCAGCAGAAAATCGGCGTAACGCTCGTATAATTTCTGCGTTTTTTCACCCTCGTAATGCGCGAGATGTTGCGTATTCACCGTAAACAACGACTGCGCCGTAATCTCCTTTCCCACGTGCGCACCGTAAATTTTTACGCGCACAGGCACGGAAATTTCCTGCGTTTTGCCGCTTTTTAATTGCTTTACGATAAGATTCGCCGCGCCCGTATATTCGCCCGAACGCAAATTACCGCTGGTTGCGATTTCTGTGAAAAACACGAAATTTTCGCCCGCGCGGCAGATATTTTCGCCGTACCGCTCCGCATTTTCCACGGGCAGAAGCGCGTCGGGATACTCCCCCGCGGGGTAGCCGTTTTTATGCCAGTTGCGATCGATCCTCACGTATTTTTCGGTATACACGCGCACGTTTTTCGCCACTAAGCCACACTTTTTACCGCCGTTTTTACCGCCGTCCGCGATGCCGCCGAAACAAAAATCGCCGAAGCTGAGCGCAACGTCCTCCGCCGCCCTCACCACAAGCTGCGCGCACACCGCGCCGCCCGCCGCACCGTAGAAATACAAACCGTTTTCGTAGCGTTTTCCGCACAGAACGTCGCTCATATTCTGCGTTTTTCGTATGCGGGCGATATCGTCGAAATAATAAAGTTTTATAGCATTTTTTCTCATAAGAGGCCCGCGTTTCTCAGTGCGCGGTTCCAGCGCGCGTTATTGTTTTCCGTCCAGTATTTTATCGTGGAATCGAAAACTTCTTTCGCTGTGAGATTCGCGTTGGAAATAAACGCCGATTCAAAGCCCGGATATTCGCCCGCAAGCATTCCCACGCCGCCGTATCTTGCCAAAGCGAATTTGCCGTAATAAGGCAGTATGCTCGCATAGTCGTTCGTAAGATAATCGGAACAATCAGCCGCCATAGAAAACGTTTCTTTCGAAGTGCTCATCAATTCGTTATACGCTTCGGGCGCGTCCGTTTTCAGATTGAATTTAAACGGCAGTCTGCCGCCCGACGTATTCAGCGCATATATCGTATTCGCCTCGTCGGTAGCCATAAACCGCAAAAAATCGACCGCGAGATCTTTCGCCGTGGAAGCCGCGGGAATCGCCGACGTGTGCACCGATCCGATAGAATACATCACGCCGCGTGCCGCGCGCACCGTTTCGAAATCTTTCTGCGTTACCCCCGCGGTTTCGGGCGCGGTTTTGCCTGCGTCGATTTCCGAAATCACTGCCGAAAGCATTGCGTCGTTTTTAATCGACGGCGTTTTTTCGATGATTGAACTGACGATCGGCGTTTTCATCATACGCATAGTATCGTCGTACCCTTGCGTTTTCAAGCCTTGCGCAAGTTCTTTCATTTCGTTGGAAAACCAATCGCCGCATGGCATCATCAATGCGTCGCGCGTGAGCATTCTCGTCTGCCCCGCCATAAAATCGTAGGTGGAAGAAGCTCTGTCGTAATAACCGTTGTTTTCCGTATAGATTTTCTGCATAATTTCAAGCGTTTTCAGCCTGCCCGTCTGCGAAAATACCGCGGAAGAATTTCTCACGCCTTCGGAATCGATTCCCTTCCAGTAGTTTTCGTACTCGCTTTCGCCCTCATATTGCGCCCACCACACGGGGAAAAGATAATTCATATACGATATTGCCGTAGTTGCGATCGTGTACGTGTGGTTGTATTCGGAATTTTTCAGAGTTTTCACCTTTTCTGCCATTGAGAACAACTCGTCGGTTGTGTTCGGTACGGTGAGATTCAGTTCTTTGAAAAGCGTTTCGTTATACACGAAGCCGCTGATATCGCAAGCCCACGGCGTAGCGTAATAACTCTCGGAAATTTCGCCCGCGGGCGTGTATACCATAGATTCGCGCATACTGTCGATCATTTTGTCTTTGTATAATACGTCTTCGCCCGGTACTTGCTGATTGAACACGCATTCCGTGAGATCCACAAGCGTATCCGTGCCGTAAAACGATTCCACCGACTGCGTGAAAAACAAATCGATCGTGTTGTTTTCGCCCTGATTGATACGGCTTTCGCCAAAATTCTGCTGATCGTTGGAAACCACATCGTACTTGTATTCGGGGTATTTTTCTTTCACCCACTTCTGATTTCCGAAAGTTTCGAGCATGGGTTTCACCCATTGATCGCCGTAACCTGCGTTCCAGATATACACTTCCAGCGTTTGCGGATTGTTATCCGCTTTTTTCTTGCCGCACCCCGCAGAGAGAAGCGTTGTACCCGCAATCACCGCGCAAAGCACCGCCATCGTTGCCGTTTTCCATTGTTTTTTCATTCTATTTTCCTCCGTTCCGACTTTTCGCCGAAAATTTGATTTTTTATTAACGTTTCTTTCGTTCAACCTTTCAAGCCGCCGATCGTCATTGATTCCATAATGGTATCGGAAAAGCAGAAGAACACCGCCACCACGGGAATCATCGTGGTTAAAAGTCCGGCATAATACAGCGGATTCTTGCCCGTGCGGATCAACGAATTTTTTACAAGATACATTCCCGAAGCTATCGTGGAATAGCTCGGCAGATACAAAAGCGGTGTCATATAATCGTTCCAGTACCCGATAAACGAGTTTATGACAAGCGCGATTATCATAGGTTTCGCCTGTGGCAGAATGATACGAAAAAACACTGTAAATTCCCCGCCGCCATCGATATACACGGCTTCCGCATAGCTTTGCGGTACGTTTTTGAAAAAACCGTAATACACCATAAAACCCATACCGCCGAAACCCACCGCCGTTACCGCGGAAAACAACGGAGAGTTATACACGCCTAAATCGGAAATCAATTTGAAGTACGCGCCCGAATTGCCCACCACGGGCACCGTCATCGTAAAAATGATTACGCCGTACAAAATATTTCTGCCCCAGAAGCGAAAGCGCGACATCACGTACGCAAACCACGTGCCTGTAAGCGTGCCAACGAAAATCGGCACGAGCGATTGCCACACGCTATTGAAAATCATACTGAAAAAGTTGGTGCCGTCCGCCGTCTGAATCATCGAAAACACTTCGGAATAGTTTTCGAAACGCCAGGTTTTCGGAAAGGCGAACGCGCGCCCTGCCGACATATCCAGTGTGTAATCCACAAAGGGTTTCAGCGAGTTAACAAACATCCATAAAAACGGATAGATCATCGAAATCATATAAATCAGGCATAATATAAATACTACAACGTACACCGCGCGCTCGCCTTTCGTGCGTTTTTGAAGTATTTCGCGGCCAAACCGAGGTTTTTTAAGTTTTTCGGATCTTTCTTTCATTGTTTTTCCTCCCGCGCTCAATATTCCACAACGGGCACTTTTTCAACGAGATGGCGCGCCAGAAGTATAATCGGTAGCCCCACCGCCGTAAAGCAAAGCCCCGCCGCCGATACAAGCCCGTACGTTCCCGTGCCACCAAGTGCGCCGCTTCCGTACACCTGCGTGAAAATCCAATAAGAAACGGTGGTGGTTTCGTATTGTCCCTGAGTGAAAAGCAATATCGGTCCGCCCGCCGCGAAAAGCCCCGTCATCTGAAAAATGAACAGCGACGAAAACATCGGCCAGATCAGCGGAAACACGATGCTCACACATCCGCGGAACGGCCCGCAACCGTCAAGCCGCGCCGCCTCGATGATTTCAACGGGAATCCGTGCGAGCGAGCCGTGAAACATAAGCATTCCCGTAAAGCCCGTCCAGATACAATAAATTACGATTGTAATCGTTGCCGTTGACGATTGCCCTAATAATCCGACTTCGGGAATCGCGCCGCCCAACGATTTCACGATTGCCCCGAGCGGACCTTGCGGTTTGATAAACTCGGCGAATACCGTGGTCATCACTACGCCCGAAATGATTGCGGGAAGATAAAAAACAATGCGAAATGCCTTGTACATAAAGAGTTTTTTATACAGAAAAAACGCCAGAAGCAAATTGACGAACAGCATAACCAGATCTTTCGCGAAATAAATCGAAGTGTTTCTCACCGCAATGCCGATCTGACCGCCGTCGCGCGTGAGCTCGTCCCAGAATTGTGCGAAATTATCCATCGTCCATTCGCCTGTGCTCGAACGGCGAAACGCAAGTATAAACGAGCTGAAATTTACGCCGAGCCAAAATATTAAAAAACTTAATATCGGCAACGCGATTCCCGAAACGATGAAAAGCGTTCTGTTTACATTGATTTTCTTCGCTTTTTCAGAATATTTCATATCTTTTTTCCTTTATTGTTCAAAAATCCCCCCCGAAAAACGATTTTCGGGCAAATTCAAGGCAGAGGTTTGACGTTTTGAAAGAAGTTAGCTTAAAAACACTCCGATTCCCGCGCGATTGCCGCCGTTTTACTTCTGGTAATTGCGGTAAAACGTATTCATACTTTTAAAGCCGCTTTCGAACGCCGCTTCCTGTACCGTCATTTTCTTGTTTTCGGCAAGCAGTTTGCAGGCGTTGCGCATACGAATCCGCGCGATATAAGTGCGAAGATCCTCTCCCACCAGCACGTGCAAGGTGCGCGAAACGGTGTTTTTGCTTACAAAAAACGTTTCGGCAAGCGATTCCAGCGTGATTTCTTCTTTGAAATTCTTTTCTATGTACGCAATCATATCTAACGCGCTTGAATCGCAACCTGCATTCTTCGTAAGCACTGTGCCGTACCTGTTCGCAAGCGTGCCGAACAACAGATTTATGTAACCTAGATTCTGCAATTCGTTATTCGTGTCATACGAGTTTATCCAACGAAACACAAGATCCGCTACGTCGGCGTTTCCGCTTGAAGATGACATTTTTCGGGGCAAAGCCGCCTGCAAATTTTTGTCGCTCTTGCCTTTTTCGCCGTATAAAGCGTAAAACGAAGATAGTAAAGCTCTGTCCACCACCACGGCAAGCCGCTCGCAATCTTTGGCGATTTTAAAATAATGCACATCGAAACAATCGATAAAGACGATTTCACCCGGTTGCATTTCAAAAATCTCACCGTTCACGATACATGCGAGTTCGCCTTTCAGAAGAATCGAAAGCTCCGCCGCGTTGTGATAATGCGGAATCGAAGTCCAGGAATATTCCTCCACGTCGTGTTCGAGATAAATTCTTTTGGAAAGATCGCTTGTTACTTCGTAGAAAACTTTGTAATTTGGAGTGTTATTCATCTTTCTCTGCGTTCGCGCGATTTCTAATAAACGGATAGACAGACAAAGCGTCTAACTAAACGTTTACCTTAGAAAAAATCGATGCGGTAGTATTTTTTCGATAAATCCATTATACACCCGCCGCAGCGAATAATCAATACCATAGCTCACAATATTTGTGTCAAATATCACCATTTTCGAAAAATACAAATGTTTGAAGCAAAACTTGGAACTGTGATTTTTGTGATATATTTTTCGATCGAGCGCAAAAAAACAGCCGATCGACGATCTTTTTTCGTCCGACTGTTTTGATATAAAAACTTCGATCTAAAAAGGAGTACACATCATCGCCGATACTCGTCACGCTATCGGGTATCTCTATGCTCGATAAACTCCTGCAGCCATTAAACGCACAACCACCTATGGTAGTTACGCTGTCGGGAATCGTTATACTCGTAAGTCCGCTGCAATTTCTGAATGCTGAATCGCCTATGCTGCAAAAACGTCCGTTTCCGTCATTTCCGTCGTGTATTGTTTTATTCACAGATAGTACGCCCTTAATAAAATCAATATCTTTCCACGTTAAAGCCAATAATTCTCCTATCCGCAACCCCGTATATAAGCATAGAACTATCCCGAACATTTTCTGCCTTTTATCCGCTAAAACGGCTCGTTCAATCTTCTTTTGTTCCGCAACCGTAAAACAACTCACTTCTTTTTCGCTTGTTTTCGGCGTTTTATTTTGTCTGCAATATACTTTTCGGACTCACCTATCGTACAAGCAAGTTTCAGAGAGTTTTGAATTACGGTTATAATACCGTTCAACGTATTCGCCGATAATCCTGTACCTGTAGTTGCGTTTCCTTGCCGCAACAATTCAGTTACGTAACATTGTAATATTACGGGAGAAATTTCATTCAGTCCGTATTCTCCCAATCTTGGCTTCAATCTTTTTTCGACAATTTGCTTATATATCGTATATGTTTTTATCTTTGAAGTAGGTTTTACATAATTTTCGAGCCATATATCCAACCATTGACTATATTTCATTACGATCTCCTTGAGTTTTTGTCTTTACTATATTTTACACGACGAAAAGAAGCCGCACAGTTTTCGTGCGGCTTCTCGGCGTTTTTGTATTTAGTTGTTTATATCCGAGTTTTGTTCTTGATTTTTCTAATCAGTCTTTATTTTCGTCGTTATCTTTCTTTGTTTCAAGCGCGGGCTTGTCGCTTGCATTAAGCGGAGATATTACCTTTCCGCCGATTTCTTCTTCAAATCGTTTACGGGTATCTCCTGCAAATTTACCGCCGCGTTTTGCTACGGAACGGTTTTCGGCAAAAGTTTCCGGTTGTTCTTTCTTTGAAAGCGTTGTTGTCGTAACTTCGGCAAGCATATTCAAAACGAGTTCGATATCCGTCATATTATCGCGCAGATTTTCTTTTTTCAACCCTTTGAGTTCTTTATGCTCTTTAACCGTCAGACCGCTCCACGCTTCCGTCATTTCATCGGTTAAAATGGCGTATTCTACGCCTTCTTTTACCCCGCGTTCTTTCCATTCATCGGTAAGTTTTTTGCGCATTTCTATCGTTTGAAGTCGCTGATTGATCCAACCTTCCGTATAGCCTTTTGCTCGGTAAAAATCCGCGCCGCGAAGTATTGCCTTTTCAGGATCGGCTATTTCGTCGATCCTTTCGCTTCCAACCTGTGCCAGCCACATTTTGAACGGTTCGGCTTTTGGCGACGGAATCGACTGCACAAGCCGCAAAACGCCTTTCGTATCAAGCACATCCGTATTATAGATTTTTCCGTCTTTCGGGGAACGAAGTTTCAGTCGGTTACAATTTGTAACCAACTCGCTCCCTTCTTTTTCAAACGGTTCTTTAAGACTTTCCAATAATTATTCGGATCTACGCTATCCGTTAAAACAGCAACTACATCCACCACAGAAAAATACCATTCTTCTTTGTCTGCGTTCCACGCCGTGCGGACTTGTTTATTCTCAAAAATCTTAATTTTGTTTTCCATACGATTTTTCCTTTTATCGTTAGATTATTTTTATTATACCATTTTTCTTCTGTTTTTTCAATGTCTTTTACCCTCTTACCATAAAGCCAAAAGCAACGATTTTTATTTATAAGCAATATTTTTCGCCTTAGTCTTCAAACGTGATTCCTTTTCTTTCGCAAAAGGCGTAGAATTTGCCTTGCGAAACAATTTGTGGTTCGCGATTATCCTTTTCCCAGCGGCAAATTGTAGCGTAGGATACACCAAGTTCTTTAGCCAACGCCTCCTGCGTTAAAAGAAGTTTCATTCTTGCATATTTTACTTTTTCGGAAAATTTCATTTTAAACCTCGTAGTTCGTTCAGGTTATCGGGTAGTAAAGAAAATTAGTCGTATTTTTGAGATGTATTTCCCGATTTTATATCCTGATTTTTATTCGCTTGCGACCTTTTGATAGTCTTTATTTTATTATAAAATCACACGGCTTGCAAAAAATAAATTTTTACTATTTCTGTGCAAGCTATTATTTGCTGACCGCAAATAATAGCCGTTTTTGAAATACGTCGTAAAAAAGTCCTTGCGAGCAAACTTTTTCATTTATATTATAACATATTTTGACAGAAAAATCAACAATAAAGGTGGTTGCGCGCCGACTTTTATTGCAGTTATAATTCATTACGAAAAAACTATTTTTGACTAATAAAGTTATTTGAGTTGAAATTATGCCAAATCTGTGATATACTATAAGTGATTTTATGAATCAAAAACTTTCATGGCATTTAAATAGCACCGAATAAAAATGAGTCTAATTGCCATAAATTCCGCATACAAGAACAACTGAAATACACATTTTATCTTAAATATACAAAAAATAGAAAATGCCTCAACGAAACATTTACCCATACGTAGGGAAAAATAAAAAATCATATTTTGGGATAGCACTATTGTCAAACAACTATAACTATACAA
>ULJH01080611.1_pt1 | contig 13059 bp, 4 predicted proteins | sample 1950781 | NCBI WGS metagenome assembly ULJH01 (sample SAMEA4835462, study PRJEB28245) | human gut metagenome | biome: gut microbiome; material: fecal sample | place: Denmark | collected 2008 | reverse complement strand
GATATGAAACGGATCTGCTTGAATTACCCAAAAGCCATTTCGACCATATACATAAAACATCTTATACTGATAAAACCATCCCATTTCGACTTCATAGTCATATACATTCTCATCAAGGCTTGTTAATCTAAACCCAGATACATCCGGCTGTTGTATTTCTGGTTGTGTATCTCTTAATACCCATTTATTGCTCCCTTGCGGTATTGAAAATATTACACTTCTCAGATTTTTCCCAAATGCTACTACTGTATTGTCGCATGAACCATTAGGATATTTAAAATCAATGAGCATTCGTATTGCGCCAAAGAAAACATGATATGCCACCCAAAATATTATGAACGTTATGACTATTTTTTTTGAAGGCAATTTTTTCATTTTTCGTTGCCTCCATGAACATGTCCACTAATTGAAGCTGTCCAATTAAATGGTTGCAATGCTCCAATCTCTTGATACAACACAGCACCATTGTTCATGATCAGCTTTATATGTTCATTTTTATAGCTGGATTGATTTACCGCATGCCAATCAAAATTATATGTATCACCTACCTTTCCGTTATAAGTTATATTCCCTTTGGCATCTTTCTCTATGCTAATGGCTAATTTAACCTTTCCGTATGCCAATTGTTGATCTTTTGATGGTGAGTTTTTATCACCATTATTAAAGTCCATTGAAGAATAAAAATATTTTTGCTCTCCCGGCTTTAGATTCTGGGATAATTCTCTAACTTTTGCTGCCAATACATCTGACTGTTCCAAATCTTTAGAAACATCAGAGCCATGTTCAAATGACAATAATTCGCCGCTACCTTCCAGACTATATCTTAAGAATTTTGATGCAATAGGCGTATTTGCCATCTTTTCAGCAACCTCGGCTCCAACAAATCCAACAATCTTCAACCCACCATAATTTTCGTTTGCCCACGCTGGTGATTCTGCTGCTATCTTTGTTCCTAATTCCCGCCTGGATTCAATTAAATCCGCATCCAAATTTCGCTCTAAATCTCTTTGCGCTTCATACATGTCAGAATGTTCACATTCTTCTAACAATGGATGATTTCTGTTTGCGGTAACTAAAAGTCCAGGCAACTCAAAAGTACCTTTCCTGACACTAGAATCAATTAAGTGTTTTGCTAAATCAATGCCAGTTCTCTTTTTGAATAGCTCTATATCTTTTTTGGCTGCTTCACGATATACCTTTTCATACTCGTTCATAAAAGAGGTTATATTTTCATCTGAAATACCATGTTCCTTCAAACACTCTTTGACTGCATTTACAGCTTCGGCATTACCATATTCATAATATTTTGATTGTGCTGCTTCGGGATCAATCTTGTTTACTATGCTAATAATGTCAGTTAACAATCCTTCTATCTCCTTATCAGACATCTGATTGCCATTGGCTTTGCGCAACAAGTCTTTAATATCAGCTTTTGTCATACTTTCGTAAGCTAACTTATTCCATTTTGTGGCAGCCAAAGCGGTGTTTACTGCTTCGGCCATATCTCCGTCGGTCAAATTTCCTAATGCTGCACCTACACCGGCAGCGATCCACTGTACTGTATCCGGATGTTTCTGTACCCAGTCTTCGCCTTTTTCCTTCGTCAGATATCCCATCACATATTCATTTACGCCACCTGACAATGCACCGGTTGCTGCACTTCCGCCTGCCATGTCTCCCATGAGCGCCCCGAAAGCGCCGTGGAGGAGCGTCTTTTCCGTAGATCCATCTTTCCAGCCTTTGCTTTCGGCGTATGTATGGATTGCCTGATTGCCGTACTTTTCCAGCATGCCTACCAGTTCTTGCTTTTCTTCGACCTTGGTCTTATCAAAGATTTCTTGCAGCTGATTCAGGCTATTTTTGGTATCTCTGTTCAGCTTCGAAATATCCTGCTTCTGGTGCTCCCGGTCTGTGATAGTAATCGTCCATTCCGACACTGCAGACTTAGTCGTGCTGTCAGCGCTTCCTCTGATGGTAGGGGAAATCGATGGCGTGAGGCCCCTCTCATTCAGCCTGGTGCCTTCGTCCTTCGAAGCGTAGGAAATCCCCAGACCGCCCGCTTTGTAGTCTGCACTGTTTTTCATATCTTCCCATGCCAGTGTACCTGTGGTGAGGCGGTTCTTATCCGCATTTGCTACGCTATCGATCAGTCCGCCTTTGAGGCGGGTATTTTCTTTGACCGTTATCTCGTATCCATCATTTCCGGCATGGATGCCGCTTTGCGAAGTAACGCTATCAAAATCGCTTCGCATGCTGCCGCGAGAGGCGTTGCCGGTCAAGTTGACCTTGCCCGGAAGTGTGCTGACATGCATGCCAGCCGAAGCATTCTCCGATGTATAGTGATGAGAGGCCTGCTGGCTCGTGATATTCATATTTCCACCGATATTCATCGTGACCTTACCTCCGCTCAGGGTACTGCCTATCAGGTTCGTGTCTTTCCCGCTGTGGGAAGTGAGCTCATTTCTGGCTTGGATAGTACTTTCTTTATAAGAAACTGACGTATCATTCTCTTTGCCTTTTCCTGCATAGAGGCTACCTTCTACAGTAATCGGGGCATGTGCAGAAATAGAAACGCCGAGACTGCCTCCTTTGCTGGACTCGGTCATGTTCTGCTGCTGCGTTTCTTCTGCTGAAGTAATAGTCAGGTTTTGGCCTACATGCCATGTGACATTCTCACCTTCTACAGCGGAACCTTTGATTTCCATGTCAGATTTAGCCTGTATCGAGACATTTTCTCCAGCACTCAGGGTGCTTCCCTGTGCTTCTGTTCTTACGCTATGGTTTTCCGACTGGCTGGATGTACTTCCGATGCCGACAGATACGGCCAAGTGTACTTTGCCACTTGAAAGATCTTTCAGCGCGGAGTTCTCACCTTTTAGGTCAGACTTTACTGTATCATAGGCTTCATAGCCATAAAGTGCTTTGAGACGGTTATCCGAAACAGCCGTTGCTTTTGCTAGCGGTGCTTCTACCTTCTGAAGAGCCTTTATCGTATCACCGCCTACAGAGACAGTGAGCCCGCTCTTTCTATACTCGTGCTTTTCATCGCTGTGATACACATTGTCCTTGCTGGAAATCTGTACATTCTCGCCTGTGATAGAAATATTCTTCCCCGCGAGTACGGCTGACGCGCCGACTTCCGTCTTGTTGCCCGATTCGATCGACACATTGCCGCTTACACTTCCCACGGTGGATGCTTTCTGAAGAAGGTCAGCATCGCTATACTGATCTTTCCGCTTCTCCGTCCCGATGGTAAATCCGAGTCCGCCACCCGAGAGCAGGCCGCTCTTCTTGACGCGTTTCTCATAGTCGTGCTGCTCTACTTCTTCTGCACTGGTGATAGTCGTATTTTTACCAGAAGTGATAGACACGTCGTTCGTACCTACCACATTGGATGCGGTGATAGTGGTGTTTCCAATAGAAGTAATGCTTATTTTGTCTCCAGAAAGCATACTGCCAATTGCCGTCTTTCTTTCGTCATGGCTTTTTATGGCTGTTGTCTTATGAGAGAGGAAGCCACTTTCTTTGTACTTTAAGCCGTAGTCATCCATAGCTTTATTATATCCGTTTTCGATGGTTACATCATCAGCAGCTTTCATGGAAATCTGCCCATTTTCACTAGCTACGGTGGTACTTCTCGCTTTGATATCATTGCCTGAAATGAGCGAGATATCTTTCCCGGCGGTCAAAGTATTCGCTGTTTCTGTCTTGCGATAGGTGCGGATATAGTTGTCACTGTTCTCCGTCATATCTTTCTTGGCTTCCAGACTATCCGTATCCATAGTGAGATTGTGTCCAGCAGAGAAGATCATAGAGCCATTTTTACCTAAAGCGGCTAGCGTAGCACCAGTCATGGTGATGTCTTGTCCTGCTTGCATCAGAAGTACACCTTCTTGCCCCTTCACTGCGATGCCAGCAGTGGTGTCCAGGATGTCCTGGTTCTTTCCATGCTGGATGGTGTTTTTCATGGTAATGTTTCTGCCCGCATCTAGGGAGATTCTATCTTCTCCTTCGATGATACCACTCTGCAATATGTCTTGGTTTGCTTTGAGGGAGAGGTCATTTCCGAAAATGGTACCGGTATTAACGATATTTTTAGACTTCACGACGATGGTATTTCCTTTGAGTGTGCCTTGGTTCGTCAAAGTACCCTTGGTATCTGTAATCAAGGTATTGGCACTGATGAGGCTGCCGTCTTCGGTGAGGACTTTTGCCGTGCTGGCTTTGAGATACACATGAGGATAAAGAACCGTGTATGTCTTGCCATTCACGGTGACGGTGGTGGTCTCAAGCCAGACTATGTCACTGGTGAGGCTTGCCATTTGTTCTTTGCTGAGAGAAATGCCTGGTTTCAGATTGTATTCTTTCGCATAGGCGATCCCTGCATTCATGAGGGCTTTGTATTCTTCTTCGTCATTGGTATAGCCATTGAGATAACGCATACCGGTGAGCTGGGTCACTTGGTTCCGGATGAGTTCTTGTTCATAGAATCCGTCGCCGAGCCGTTTATTTACTTTGTCGTTATCCCAAAGAAGCTGGTTGTACATGTAATCAGACGAGAGAAATGTCTTTTTGTTGGTAAAGGCGGGATCGGTCTCGATGAGATACTTGGCCTTCTCTTCTGGATGGAGCTTGTAGAGAGAGCTATCTGGGATAAAAGACAGCGTGCCACCTGTTTCTTTTCCGGCTGTACTGCCTGGATTGGTTTCTTTCCCCGTAGCAAATGGATTCAAATGCTGCTGGACGTTGTCACGCATGGTCTGGGTGATGTCTTCTTTATTTGGGTTCTTTCCTGTGTTTCCTTCATAGGATCCAACATCAAGAGAGGTGGGGTTGTCCAGCTCTTTCTGTGGCGTCATGAAAATTTGGTCCCGATAGTGCCGTCTCCATGCCTTATGGGGTCTATGTTTTCTTTTGGTGTAGCTTTCTTGTGTGGTACCGAAGGTGATTTTCTGCACTTGATTCTTTTCGGCAATGTTGTCCAATGTGCCACTGTTTGCCGTGAGGGTACTCCCAGCGGTGATACGGCTGTTTTCATTGGTCACGTTGCCAGAGAGGATCATATCTTTCCCACTGGAAATGTTGCCCGCTTTCGTTTCCTGCACTTGTTTTTCTGACGTGTGGGTGGTGGTGCGAATGATGGTGTAGTTTTTGATGGCTTTACTTTCGATAGCACCGATGGAATCATTGTAAGCCTTAGCTTCTTCGTTGTAGGCTTTTATCTTTTCATTGAGTTGATTCAATATTTCTTTATACTGCTTGTCCCAATCGGCTTGCTTCGGATCATCATAGCCGGGGCGTGGAGTATCCATGGATTTGACACCCAGTTCTTTAAAAATGGGATCATTGTAGTCATAGTTTGGTGCTTCTTGGCCTACTAATTCGTCGGGGACCGGTGTTTCACCGTCTTTCCGTTCTTCCTCGGTGATTTGTTCTATCTTGTCATAACCGGCTTCTTCGTAGAGTGTTTTCGGGGTAATACCTTTGTTATGGTACGCCCCATAGCCGCTATCCAGAGCAGAAAATTCATTTCTGGTGAAAGATTGCCCTTTTTCTGGATGTCCATCTTCATCGATACGGATAAGGTCAGGATTGGTGACTTCGCTTGTCCATACACGTTTTGCCGAGAAGGCCTCATTGGCATTGGTGATGGTAGGAGCTGTGAGAGACATATTTCCTTGTGCTTTGATGTCAGCTCCTTGGTTAGTGATGTCTTTGGCTTCGGAAATAGACATGTCGCCACCGGCATAGAGCAGAGAAGAGGCACTATTCAGCAAGGTGTCCCCTGTAATGATCATGTCATTCCGTGCAGCGATAGTGGCAGACTTCACCTGTGCCATATCTGCTAAAATAGCATCGACAGCCGCTTTGGAAGCAGCATAGGCCGCTTGCTTATGTTCTATTTCTTTGAAATAGTTTTCTTTTTCACTATCGCTCTTGAAAGCTGTCACGTCGATGGCGAAGGCGTCATCCAGATCTTTTCCTTTCTGCTTTAAATCTTTCATAGCAGCAGCCAGTTTTTCTTCCAGTACTTTGTCTTTTCTATTTTCCAGCGTCTTAGCATGAAGGGTAATGTCTTCACCATAGATGCGACCGGTAGCTATATTCTGTAATATATCTGTGGTGATTGTATTTGCTTGGTCAGCACTCACTAAACCACGGTTTGTCAGAGTCGTGGACGTGATAGAAACACTGCCACCGTTGATCTCACCACTTTCTTTATTGGAAATATCTTTGGCACTGAGTGTAAGTGTCCCTTTGGATTCCAGTTTCTTGCTGTTAGTCAGGTTACCTTTGGCGGAAATGGTCAGATTTCCATCTGCCTGGGTGATACCGTAGTTTTCTTTCGCACTGTCATTGGTGATGTCATTATCTGTGGTGATAGTCAGATTATTACCTGCTGCCAATTTCCCATCCAGCTGAATATCTTTCGTCGTGATGGTTTCATTCTGCCCAGCCGTGATGGCTCCTTGGGCATTATGAATCCGATCAGATGAAATAGAAATATTCTCATTGGCAGCGATTAGACCTTGTTCATTTTCCAGTTTGTCTGATAAAGAAATGGTACTGCTCCCATAAGCAGTTAGTTTCCCTTGAGAGTTATTTAGTGTTTTTCCTTGGATAGACAAGGTAGTACCAGAAGCGATATTACCATTCAGGTTGTCCGTATGACTGGCTTGGATAGTCACATTTCCATTGGCAAGGATTTCACTATTGGAATTGTCCAGCGCATTTTCTTCTTCAATGGTTGTGGTAATGGACAAGTCTTTTTCAGAAGCAATGGTCTTGTGATTGGTGACTTGGTTGGCAGTGATTGCCATATTTCCAACGCTTCCCATGATTTTATCATTGACAACCTGCCCGTCAGCGCGTAACGTCATATTTCCGGAAGCTGCCATAGTGCCAGTATTCTGTATATCTTTCGCATGGATGGTCATGTCTTCCGTGCTGTGGGTAGTGCCGGCATGGTATAAGTTTCCTTGGTTATCCAGCACCATATGCTGGCTTTCTATGGCACCTTTAATGTCTATAGGAAGGCCTTTTTCATTGCCAATAAGGAAGATACGTCCAGCATACATGCCGCCTAGGTCTTTCACATCAATGGCAATCTCTGGTTTCTTTCCTTTTCCTTCGATAGCAGTGACTTTCCCTGTATTGGCATCAATCACATTGGCACCGGTGGTGACATGTACGGTATTCCCAAAGATAGCCGCTTTGATTTCTGCGGCTCTGGTATAAAGTTCCAATGTGTCTGCTTTTTTACCATTGAGCCCATTTCCGGTGATAAGAATGGTAGCGTCATTATCTATGCGGAAATCTTTCAGTCGTTCCTTGTTGTCATACTCCGGTTTGCCCGTGGTCAAAATGGCACGAGCTGTATTGATGAATCCGCCACCATTGACGGTAATACCATTCGGATTGGCAATGATCACATCAGCTTTATGGCCTGCTACTTCCAGAAATCCATTCATCGTCGTAGGATTTCCGCTGGCCACTTGGTTCACAATGATTTTCGCCGGGCCTTGTGCCATATTGGCATTGCCTTGCACGTAACCGGCCAGTTCCGTTTTTGATAGGGTATAGGAGTTATTCAGAATGGCCCCTTTAGTAGGTATATTGAATCGTTCATAGTCATTCCGAGAGACGCCACCGGCAGTGGGAGCAGAAATATTGACCAAGGGGATCCCATTGGCTGTTTCCTGCACTAATGGATACCGATTTCCCGGTGCTGTTGTATCAGGAAGAATGGGGGCTTCTGCCCATGCGATGGTATCACCGAAAAAGACACCGCTCAGTAAGACACAGAGTATCTTCCGTCCTAAGGATTTCATGGCTTTTGTTTTGAGAGACATGGATGGTATGGATTTCATGGTATGATGCTTCCTTTATATCTGTAGGCAGTTAGCCGTCATTGATATACTGCTTGGTACCAATTGCCTACCACTAACTCATTCTTGCTCACTAATACTAAAAGTTCCAGCTTACAGTAAATCCGGGAACCCATTTCCTGGTGTGATAGCCTTCGGGTTTGTACAGGCTGTGGCTGATCAAGGCATCGTAGGAAAGCCCTGAGGAAAAGTTTCCACGAAGACCCAATGCTATACCTGCTATGGTACGGCCCACCAGGACATCGGTAGAGACACCATAGACGCTGCCTACATCCAGTCCCAGGTAGATATCGCTATGAAGGGTGGGAATCGAAGAAGATAGTTCATTTCTCAGGTACCATCCACTTTCTCCCATCAAGGTATATTCTCCATCAAAGCCTCTGACAGTATATCTATTTCCTATGCTTATGGCATCTACGCCGTATAGCCGATTTCCCTTGGTATTCCATTGTCCATGAAGGGAGCTGGAAAAGGATGCTGGACGATGCCCCATTGTAAACGGCTGCTGCCAGTCGATGTCGAAGAGCCACATCTGGTACCTTGTCTTGGGAGAATCGGGATAGGTATTTTCTTTTTGGGCACCCATCCAGCCGGTTCCTTGTTTATGCCCCAGTCGTACATAGAGGGTATTTCTTCCCATATATATGCGATCAGATAATCCAACCTCTAAAGCAGTGGTATCCATGGCTTGTACGGGGATTTCCATGTCGTTAATAAAGTAATGGGAGTCTCTCTTGATCATAGAAATATCCAGTGCTTTTCTTTCTGATTGGGAACGAGAAATCATATGGTCATAGGTGAAGCGGGTGGTCTGTGTCTTCCCGCTGCTGATAAAGTCATAAGGGATACCGGCAACGGTTTGATGATAGCGGTTGCGATTGTGGCTGATAGTCAGACGGTCTTTCCCTTTCGGGATCGTATAGGAAAAGCTCTGATACCAACTCCCCTTTTCAGAGCCTCTCCGACTTCCATCCAATACAGCAGATAGTTGTAAGGTATCATTGGCATGAAATACATCATCAAAAACAATGCCTGCATTCCATTGGTATTTCCCTGTTTCTTTCATGCCGGAGTCATCTGACGATAGCATCCCATGGACTTGCTTTCCCTGTTGCACGGTGAGTTCTAGGTCCGAATAGCCGGCCTTAGCCGTAGGAAGTATTTTCATGGACACCTCTTGGGACGATACTCGTTTCATATTTTCCAGGCCTTCCTCCAGCATGCGAAGGTTCAAGAGGTCTCCGTCCCGGATGGGGAATGCGTTCTGCCAGGGAAGTTTCTTACTGCCCTGGCTGTAGATGACCTGATGCAGTCTACCGGGCAGACATAATAAATGAAGAGTGCCTGCAGAAATATTCTGCTCAGGAATCACGACCTGGGTGGTCACATAGCCTTTATCTTGCAGCTTTTGATTGAGTATTCTCACCAGTTTCTCTATGTCGTTCATGCTCAATTTCTGCTTTTCGTAGGCATGCACCCTGTCGTTCAAGAAATCCAGTTCTTCCGGTAGACCTTCTAGATGAATTTCGTCCACATAAAAAGCAGCCATCGAGGGAGAGATCTCCTGTGTGTGTCTCTCTAGGACTGCTTTTTCTACTTTTATGCGGGGCAGAACGGCTCTGTCTTTTTTCCATTGTTCCAATTGCCGAGCTTGGTTCAGCTGTTCCTGCTGTATAAAAGGCTCAGATGCCTTTATGGCAGAAACCGGCAGCGTATAAAGTATAGATAGTGATAAAGTGGCTATAAGAATCGGTGCACTTCTTTTCATGTTCTCATATCCTCCTCAAAATGATAGATTTTCATTACTTTCTTTAGAAAAGATGTTACAGCTTTTACTAAAGATTAGCAAGTAGGGAAAACGGAAAATAACCGGAATTATCCGGAATAAAAACGAACAATAATAGTAGGTTCAAACTAACAGTATCGATAAAATCTGATTTTTCATAGATATTTTATACTATTACAACACATAGCCAATCAGAAACATCCTATAGCAGCTGATGCTAAAGAGCTATTTCCATAACATAATCCAATAGATACCCAAAGCCTCAGTTATATGGAGGCCAATAAATGTCTATTTTCGAGACATTTCAAAAATGCGTACCAATGTAGATTGCACACTATGGAAGTCAAGGCGTGAAAGATAAAAAACATCCCCTGTGATCAGGGCGCCTCCGCTTCAGTCCCCGCCTCACTTTCGCAAAGCGGCAGGTCGTAGCGAAACACGTCCAGCCGCATTCCTCTTTTTCACACTTTCTCCTCTTCCCTTCGTATTGTATAATATAGGTATCAATAGACGGAAGGTCTAGCGATTTTACTCATCATTCCTTTGCCTGTCAGATTTCCCCAAGGAGGTCTTTTATGAAAGGATATATCGAAGTCTATACCGGTGATGGAAAAGGGAAAACCACCGCTGCCATCGGACTTGCCGTCCGTGCCGTCGGTGCCGGAAAGAAAGTCTGTTTTATTCAGTTTATGAAGTCACTCGCCTATTCCGAGCAGAAGATCCTGCAGGGACTTCCGGGCCTGACGCTCATTACTTTGGGTAAACCATATTTCATTGCCAAAGAAGGTATGCTCTCAGAAGAAGAGATCAAAGCCTGGGGCTCCGCATTGCGCGTCTACCCTGCGGGGCATCCGCCGAAAGAATATCGCGACATGGTCCTCAAGGGGATCGGGGATGCGGTCAAAGCAGTCTCCAAAGACTATGATCTCGTTGTTTTAGACGAATACAACATGGCTTATTGGTATGACCTTGCGACCGAGGAGGATACGAAGCGCATTCTCGTCGCCAGAAGCCCGGACTGCGAACTCGTCTTCACGGGAAGAAATGCACCGAAGATCATTCTTGACGCTGCCGACCTCATCACAGAAATGAAAAAGATCCGGCATTACTACGACAAGGGCGTGGAATGTCGAAAGGGAATAGAGAATTGAGTTAGGAAACGCTGATTAAATCACAGAATCAGATTTTATATGGATTTTTATACATAGCGTCGTCGACATCCTCCTTAAATAGCTCGCTATTCGCGTCGAACGTCTCCTCGCTCTGTATAAAAATCCAAGAATGAAATCCGATAACGATTTAATCAGTGTTTCCTTAGAAAGGCTTGTAGAAACGCCCCTTGAACCCGATTGATTTACAATATAAAACATAAAACGAAAGGATACCACCTATGCTTACGATTCATGGCAAAAGTATTTCCGGCATGGTCACGATCGGCCCGCTGCGTATCTTCCGACACCAGCCGATGGATTTCGCCCGCACAGAGATCGAAAAACCGGAGACTGAAGTCGCACGCTTTGACTCCGCGCGCAATGCAGCCGCTGTCAAGATGAAGGAATTCTACCAGGAAGCCATCTCTCATGTCGGTCTGGATAACGCTTCTATCTTCAAAGTCTATCAGCAGATGATGACAGACTCTGAATTCGTTGACGCTGTCAAGTCTATCATTCGGAAGCAGAGCGTCAATGCAGAGTACGCCGTCCAGCAGGCAGAGCAAAACTTCACTCGTATCTATGAAGCGGATCCGGATGACTATGTCCACGGTCAGGTCACTGACCTTGCGGAAGTCGCACGCATCCTGCTCCGCACGCTCCGTCAGAAGCAGGCTCTCTTCTCTTCGGATGAGCCCTGCATCCTCTATGCGGATGACCTCACACCAAGCGAGACCATTCAGATGGACACGACAAAGATCTTAGGCTTCGTGACGAAGGAAGGCACTCCGACTTCACATACCGCGATCCTTGCCCGTGCGCTCGGCGTCCCTGCGATCGTTGCGACCGGGACGGATGTCGATGCCACCCACGATGGGAAGACCGCCGTCATCGATGGCTTCTCCGGCGTTGTCTACCTCGAACCGACACCGGTTATCCTCTCCGGTATGAAAGAGAAACAGAGCCAGAGCATCCACCTGAAAGAGCTCCTGCAGCAGCTGAAGGGTCTTCCGAGCGAAACGATCGATGGTCACCGCATCGAGGTCGCAGCGAACGTTTCCTCTGCCTCCGACCTTTCTGCCGTCCTCAAGAATGACGCGGAAGGCATCGGCCTCTTCCGCAGCGAATTCATCTATATGGGCCGTGAAACGCTGCCATCAGAGGAAGAGCAGTTTAATATTTATAAACTCGCCATCGAGACCATGGCCGGCAAGCGTGTCATCATCCGTACCCTCGACATCGGCGCAGACAAAGAAGCCTCCTCTTTCCATCTGCCGAAAGAGGATAATCCGGCGCTCGGTCTGCGCGCGATCCGCATCTCCCTGAAGCGTCCTGAGATCTTCAAAGTCCAGCTCCGTGCCATCCTCCGCGCCAGCGCCTATGGCAAAGCGGCCATCATGTTCCCGCTCATCACTTCCGTTTGGGAAGTGTGGAAGGCGAAGGAGATCCTGACGGAAGTTCAGATGGAGCTCGATAAGAAAGGCATCGCTTACGACAAGCAGATGGAGATCGGCATCATGATCGAGACACCGGCGGCTGCACTCATCAGCGACAAGCTCGCAAAAGAAGTCGACTTTTTCTCCATCGGCACGAATGACCTCTCGCAGTACACCTTGGTCGTCGACCGCACCAGCCGCAACCTGACCGATTTCTTCAATCCGCATCATCCTGCCGTCCTAAAGCTCATCCAGATGACGGTAGAAAATGCACACAAAGCCGGCATCTGGGTCGGCATGTGCGGTGAGCTCGGCAGTGATCTCTCCATCACGGAGACCTTCCTTAAGATGGGTGTCGATGAATTCTCCGTCGCCCCCTACTCCGTACTTCCGCTCCGTCAGCAGATCCGCGGGATCGACTTGAGAAAATAGCAGGCACCGGAAACATACGGATCCGATTGGGCTCTGCGGTTGGCTCAGTTCCTAGGGAAACACTGATTAAATCGTTGTCTGATTTCATCCTTGGATTTTTATACAGAGCAAGGAATCATCTGACGCGAATAGCAATCTATTTAAGGAAGATGATGACGAAGCTATGTATAAAAATCCATATGAAATCCGGCTCTGCTATTTAATCAGCGTTTCCCTAAAGTTGCAGAGGGCATGGAGCGGCGAAAAAAGCACCGCGAAGATCTCCAATGATCACTTCCGTTCCCTCAACACGTTTTCTCCGTATGCCGCAGCAAAAAAGACACACGCGCCAAGTGATATGATCCCCCTAAAGCAGACAAGGTAAA
>ULJH01007114.1_pt1 | contig 13060 bp, 15 predicted proteins | sample 1950781 | NCBI WGS metagenome assembly ULJH01 (sample SAMEA4835462, study PRJEB28245) | human gut metagenome | biome: gut microbiome; material: fecal sample | place: Denmark | collected 2008 | reverse complement strand
TTAAAATTTATAAATATTTTATTTTTACATCTCCAGTTATAACATCTCTATAACAAAAACTTTTTTCTTCACCATCCACTAATACAGTAAAAAGATTAGGATAAGTCTTATACAATATACCTTCTAATCTGTTTACTCTATTACGCATTCCATACACAGATACCATAACCTTACTATTTAATTTACTATTTATTTCATTTTTAATTATATTAATATTCATAATCTCTCCTTATCTTGGATATCCAACATACATAAGCCCATTACAAATAAGACCTCCCATACCATCTTCTTTATATTTAGTTTTTTCAAGTAATTTTTTTAAATCTATTTCTTTATTTCTTTCTGTTAAAGCTACTGTACTTGCAATAATTGCTGGATCCAAGGCATGAATATTTACTCTTTTAGGACTTGAAGCAAAATTAGCACCTGCTTTTATCAATTCTTCATAATCACTTTGACATGCTCCAGCTATAACAACTAATTTTTCATGACTTTTCTCATAGTTTCTTGCAGCTTTAACAGCTTTAACAAAATAAAGAGAATTTTTATAATTCTTTATATCTTTAGCATCGCCTTTTTTTCTATAATAAGCATCATGTCCAGTAATTACCACAATATCAGGTTTAAATTCTTTTAGAAGCATTGGTAATTGTTCATAAACATTTTTTTCATTAATTTTTTTACCTACTGCCATAATGCCATTTCTTTTATAAAATTTTAAACATCTTGATAAATATTCTTCATCTGAATCGATATGTAAGGCTTTCGCTGGCAAATAAAAAAACTCTCCCCGATCAAGATTATCCTCTAATAAATCAATATCATCTATTACATCATCCTCATTTATATTTTCTTCTTTTCTTAAATCAATTATTTCTGCATCCGCAATTAATCTTACTTCAACACCTTTTAAATAATATACGCCATTCTTAATATTAATAACTTTAAAAACTGTATCATTATCATAACTATTTCTAGTTACATAATCACCTTTTTCTATATTCAAAATATATATCACCATTAAATTATATGCTACAACTAAAAAAGAATTCCCATTAAGAATTCTAATTTATGTTTTTCCACAAATCTACAAATATTTCTTCAGTTAATTCTTCTGCTCTCACAGTTAAATCTAATCCATATTTTTCTAATACTTCTTCTAATTTTTCTAAATCATATATACCATTCAAATTATTTCTTAAGTTTTTTCTTTTCATTCTAAAAGCATTTTTTAAAAATTTAAAATAACTATCGGCTTTTACATCCACTTTATTTTTTCTAGGTGTAAAACTTATTACACTGCTTTCAACTTTTGGTACTGGATTAAATGCATATTTAGAAACATCACATACTTTATTTATTTCAAAATAATATTTAAGCACTAAAGTTATATACCCATAATCTTTAGTTTTTGCATGAGCCATAAATCTATCCGCAACTTCTTTTTGAATCATTATAGTAAACTTAGTAAAATTTATATTTTCTTTTATAACATGTTCAATAATCGGTGTTGTTATATAATAAGGAAGATTACCAACTAAATATAAATTATTATATTTTATATCTTTTATATCATCTTTTATATTACTATTTAAAAAATCTTTATAAATTACATATAACTTATCATCTTCTAATTTACTTAAAATATTTTTTAAATCTTTATCTAATTCATAAGCAATTATATTACATCCTTTTTTCTTAAGTTTACTTGTAAGGGCTCCTCTTCCAGGTCCTATTTCAATAATCAAATCATTATTACATGCTGAAACTTCATCAACAATTTTATTGATTACTTCATTATCTATTAAAAAATTTTGTCCCAAACTCTTTTTTGCTTTCATAAAAAATTCGAGTGGGGTTTATTCCCACCCGCTCCTTAAAACATCATATGTTATTTTACTTCTACCTATATTTCTAGAAGCATATTCTTCACTTGGTGTAAGTAAATCAAGGGCATAGCCACCAACACCACGGTCAAGTACTATAGCAAATTGTTCACCTTCACCAACTCTACTACTAGTAAATCTAACAATAGATCCACAAGCTAAATTTTTACTTGAAGCAACAATATTTACTTCTCCATATTCATAATCTTTATATGTTGTTGTTCCATCTTTAATATTATATTTTGGCATACATCCAAGTGTTCCATTACATAATGGACAATTATAAGCATAACCAGTTAAGTCACCAGTATATGTTGCTATCGGAGTATATTTTATTGTATCTTCAACTTCAATTATTTTCATAGCCATTGTTGTTAAATTAACTGTTTTATTCAAATTATCATTTTCAACCATAGCCATTTTTGTATCTGAACTGCTTTTAGCAATTACAAGCAAAAATATAACAATTGACATTCTAACAAAATAATTTACTACTTTCATCTAATATCCACCTTTCACTGGACAATTAAATTATAACATTAATATATTAATAAAGCAATTGACAATATTTTACAAAAAACCATTTTAACTTTAAATCAGTCAAAAAAAGATAAAGTTAAGAATTAATCTAACTTCATCTTTTTATACATATTAATAATGTTTTTATTTGTTTGTTCTGCTAACTTCTCTAATGAAATATTATATAAATCAGCTACAAATTTAGCAACCTCAAGCACATGTCCAGGATTATTTTGTTTGCCTCTAAAAGGTTCTGGAGTAAGATATGGACTATCTGTTTCTAAAACAATATTTTCAAGACCAACCTCTTTAATTACATCTTTTATCTTAGCATTTTTAAATGTAATAACTCCATTAACACCTAACATATATCCCATTTTAATATAAATTTTTGCAGTTTCTAAACTACCAGAAAAAGAATGAATTACCCCTATACAATTAAATTTCTTTAAAGAAATAATTGTATCTTCAGTTGCATCTCTAGAATGCACAATCACAGGCAAATTATATTTTTCTGCTAAAGCTAATTGAGTTTCAAATAATTTAATTTGTTCTTCTTTATTATCTTTTGTATAGTAATAATCCAAACCAATTTCTCCAATTGCTACAATTTTTTTATTAGATAAATTATCTTCCACAAATTTTATGTCATCTGGTGTTGCTCCATCAACATCTTCCGGATGAATACCAATTGCACCATACATATTCGGATATTTACTAATTAAATCTAATACTTCTTTATTGTATTCATTATTACTTCCATTATTAATAACATATTTTATATGATTATTACTTGCAGTTTCTAATACTTCGTCTATATTTTCATAATCAGATTTAAATACATGACAATGCGTATCAACAAAATAATTATTCATTTACTTCAATCCTATTAAATAAAATTTCTGGTTTATTTAACGTAATTCCACATTCTAAATTACCAAATCCATTTACACTTTCAATACTTCTTTCATTTGTATTAAGTTCATTTAATATTTTTTCACTTGTCACATTAATAAATGGTTCAAGAAGTATTGCACACACTCTAATACTTTCTAAAATATTATATAAAACAGTTTTTAATCTATCATGTTTTGCTTCATCTTTAGCAAGTATCCATGGTGTAGTTTCATCAATATATTTATTACATCTTTTTAAAACTTCAAATATTTCTTCTAAAGCCTCATTTACTTTTAAACCATCCATTTTTTCATCAACTTTTGCTTTTAAACTTGATACAGCATTAATTAAATCATTATCTATTTCTTCATTTACTTTTGGATTTTCTACCACTCCATCAAAGTATTTATGACTCATGCTTATAGTTCTATTAACTAAATTTCCTAAATTATTTACTAAATCAGTATTTGTTCTATTAATTAATGCTTCTTCAGAGAAATTACCATCACTACCAAAAGATACCTCTCTTAGAGCAAAATATCTAACTGCATCAACACCATAGGCATCAATATATTCTCTTGGGTCTTTATAGTTACCTAAAGATTTAGAAATTTTACCGCCATTAATAATTAACCATCCATGTCCAAACACTTGATGAGGTATTTCAATTCCTAAAGCCATAAGAAGTGCTGGCCAGATAATAGCATGGAATCTTGTAATTTCTTTACCCACTAAATGTAAATCTGCTGGCCAATATTTTTTAAATAAAGGTGCATTTTCATCTGGATAACCTAAAGATGTAATATAGTTTGATAAAGCATCAATCCATACATATATAACATGTTTTGGGTCAAAATCTACTGGAATTCCCCATTTAACTGAAGTTCTTGACACACATAAATCTTCAAGTCCTGGTTTAATAAAGTTATTTACAAGTTCATTCTTTCTTGAAACTGGTAAAATAAATTCCGGATTTTTATCATATAATTCAATTAATTTATCTTGATATTTAGATAATTTGAAGAAGTAAGCTTCTTCAGTTACAGTTTTAACTTCACGGCCACAATCTGGACATTTACCATCAACAAGTTGAGTTTCAGTCCAAAATGACTCACAAGGAACACAATATAAACCTTCATAAGAACCTTTATAAATGTCTCCTTGATCATATAATTTTCTAAATATTTTTTGAACAGCTTTAACATGTGATTCATCTGTTGTTCTAATAAAATAATCATATGAAATATTTAAACTTTTCCATAAGTTTTTAGCATTTTCAATTATAACATCAACATATTCTTTTGGTGTTACGCCAGCATCTTTAGCTTTTTGTTCAATTTTAGCTCCGTGTTCATCAGTTCCAGTTTGGAAAAACACATCATAGCCATTTAATCTTTTATATCTTGCAATAGCATCTGCTATTATAGTTGTATAACAATGTCCAATATGAAAATTAGCACTTGGATAATATATTGGTGTTGTTATGTAATATTTTTTATTCATTTTCATTTCCTTCTTTCTTTTTATTTGTACTGCCTAGCCCACCAGTTCTAAGTGTTTTAGCATTATCATCATCTGTTGTTAAAAACTTAACAAATATTCCTTGAGCATAAGCATCTCCTTTATTAATTATATATTCTTTATCTCCATGATTTTGAAGACAAATCCACATATGTCCTTCATTATCAGGATTATTATAATAATCACTTTCAATTATTCCCACTTGATTAGTAAGTCTAACATTATATTTAAAACCTATACTACTTCTTACAACAAGCATTAACATTTCATCACTCTCAAATGTAGCTTTATAACCAGTTGGTATTTTTAAAATTTCATTTGGTTTAATAACATAATCTTTTATGGCAAAAAAATCATAACCTGCACTATATTTTGTCCCTCTTAAAGGGAGCATATAATCATCATACAAAGTTTTATTATAACCAAAAACTTTAACAAATTCTGGATAACTTATTTTTTCAAATTTTCTCATAAATGCCTCCAATAAAAAAATCACAAACTAAGGACGAGCTTCAACCCGCGGTACCACCTTAATTCATGATTTATCATGCAACTTAAAATTTATAACGCAATTACCCGATTTTAACTCCAGAGCCATATTCGTATATCTTCATTTTTTCTTTTCCACCAACCAAGAAATCTCTATAAAACGAACGATACCTACTCTTTCCTTCTTCGCTAACTAAACATAGTCTATCATATATCATTTATTAATTCAAGTTAAAATTTCATTCTTTTATCTTGACCCAAAATTATCATCTGGAACAATAGTAACTATTCGCGGAGCTGAAGGTAACTTTGATTTTAACTTTTCTAAAAGACTTAAAAGTTCATCATATTCTTGAAGCTTTTGTCTATAAGGTTTTATATTTTCTCTATATTTTTCAACTCTTTCAGAAAAATCGCTTTTTTGATAATAACAAGGAACAAATTCAATCTTTACATAATTTATTATTTTTACAATACTTCCACGCCATTTTAAAGAATCTAGCTCTTCATCAGAAAAAAATGTTGGCGTCACTTGAATTCTATATTCCCCATAATTTCTTAAGTCTCCACAATATCTCTGACCAGTAGCAGATTTATAACCAGGGTGTTTTAAAGCAAATACTACCTTTTTTTGCTGACCTTCAGTCACATTAAAATCTCCTTTTGGTATACCATCACTATTAAATAAGGTGTCCAAATAAAAAGGAGCATTTTTAATACATAATTCTAATTTTGGGGCTTTAGCAATAATTTGTTTTTTCATTTGCATAAGCATTTCTTGAATTTTCATAACATCTTCTTTTGTTTCATAATTACGTTTTTCTTTGCAGTTTTTAGTAGAATCTTCGTTCATATATATCTCACTTCCACTTCGTTATTATAACATCAAAATATTTTTTTTCAATAAAATTCTAATAATTTAGTAAAAAAACTGATTTAGTTTCTATAATCAGTTTTTTTAAAATATATCAATTTTATCAGCAATAATCTTTGCTAGTAATTTTCCCAAAGAACTATAATCAGTTCCAATATCACTTATTAAAATAACAAGTCCCAAAGAATCACTAGATGCAATAATTGGAATAATTGTATAATAACCACTAACATCATTTCCAAAATTTATTGTGGATAACTCTCTACTTATAAACATTTCTCGATTATCAATAAGTTCTATAAGTTTAGAGTTTAATTTTGTATTTTCTAAAATATCTTTATTTGATGATGTAATAACTTTTTCTCTATCAGTTATGACTAAATCCACATTATAAATATTTTTTATAAGTTCACATAATTTACCACTTAAATCCTCATATTTTCTAACCTCAAAATATTTTTTTAATATGATACTATCTTCACTAGTAAATATCTCTAAAGTTTCACCATCTCTAATACCTAAATTCTTTCTAATTTCCTTTGGAATAACTATTCTTCCAAGTTCATCTATTTTTCTTGTTACACCAGTTTGTTTCAAAAAAATTCACTCCACTTCATTACTTATTGTGGAGCAAATTTATTTTTTTATGTATTAAAGTATTTTTTCTAATAAAGTAACTATATAAAATATAAAATGCTTAGGTAAATCTTTAGTATAAAGTAAAATACTAATTCTTTTATTTACATATTTTATATTAAATGATCTAGATAAATTCATTGCTTCAATTAAAAGTTTATCTCCTTTAATATTACTTGATATTTCTTCTGGTAAAGTAATTTCAATACTTCTATCAGTTTGAACAACTTGTTTAATATTATATTTTTTAGCTAATTTTTCAAACCATTCTTCATACATATAAACAAGCATATCATCAGTTACTTTACCAAATCTATCTTCCAGTTCATTCTTTATTTCTAACATCTTTTCATAAGAATCAATTTCATTAATCTTTCGATGTATTTCAATCTTAATATCTTCATCTGTTACATATGTATCACTTATATGAGTATTAACATTTATTAAAGCCTGTGTATCCGTATCTTCCTCTTCAACATATTCCCCTTGCTGACGTTTAATTTCATCTTCAATCATTTTCATGTATAAAGAAATACCAACACTATCTACGAATCCCGCTTGAGATGCTCCGAATATATCTCCGGCACCTCTTAGACTTAAATCTCGCATCGCAATTTTATATCCACTACCAAGTTCAGTAAATTCCTTTATAGTATTAAGTCTTTTAATTGCAATATCATTTAACATTTTATTTTTTTCATACATTAAATAAGCATAGGCAATTTTATCACTACGACCAACACGACCTCGAATTTGATAAAGTTGACTTAAACCAAAATTTTCCGCATCATGAATAATTAGAGTATTTACATTTGGTATATCTATTCCACTTTCTATTATTGTTGTGCATATTAATATATCATAATCATTATTAATAAATGAAGTCATTATATTATCTAGTTCATCTTTTTCCATCTTACCATGAGCAAAAGTAATCCTTGCATCAGGAACCAACTCATGAATATGATTCATATACTTTTCAATAGTTTCCACTCTATTATAAAGGATAAATACTTGTCCTCTTCGAGCTAGTTCCTTATAAATAGCATCTTTAATTAAAAAATCATCTTCTACAGCGACATAAGTTTGAACTGGATATCTATTAACTGGTGGTGTATCAATAATTGATAAGTCTCTAAGACCTGACATTGCCATCTTTAAAGTTCTAGGTATCGGTGTTGCACTAAGAGTCAAAACATTAACATCACTTTTCATAGTTTTTATTTTTTCTTTATGTGTAACTCCGAATCTTTGCTCCTCATCTACTACGAGCATACCTAGATTCTTACAAACAATATCATCACTAAGTATTCTGTGTGTACCAAATAATATATCTATTCTACCATTTTTTAAATCATCAAGTACTCTATGAGTTTCTCGAGCACTTACATGTCGATTTAATAAAGCTATTTCTATTGGCCAATTTTTAAATCTCTCTTTAGCAACATTATATTGTTGTTTAGAAAGAATCGTCGTGGGGCATAAATAAAGAACTTGTTCATTATTTAAGACGGCTTTAAACATTGCTCGCATAGCTACCTCAGTTTTACCAAAACCAACATCACCACATAATAACCTATCCATTGGATTATCTTTTCTTAAATCATTATTTATTTCTACGACTGCCTTTGCTTGATCAGTTGTTAAATTATATTTAAATTCACTTGCAAATACTTCTTCTTCAGGATAATCTTTGTAAGGTTTCTTTTTTAATTCTAATCTCTTTTTATAAAGTAATATTAATTCTCTAGAAATATCTTTAACTTTTTCAGAAATATATTTTTTAGTTTTTTCCCAATTTGTACTTCCAAGTTTATTAAGTTTAGGCTTTACTCCATCTTTCCCAGTATATTTATATATTAAATCTATTTTTTCAACTGGTACATATATTTTATCCGTTCCTTCATAATAAATTGTTAAAAAATCTTTTTGAACTCCGCGAACAGTTAAAGTCGTTATCCCTTGATAAATACCAATTCCATGTGATATATGAACTACATAATCGCCTTTTTCTAATTGATTAAAATCTTTAATTCTTTTACCAACATGAAAATTATTTTTATAAACCCCATTTACTAATTTTACATCTTCAATATCATTTTCAGAAATAACCACATACTTATCAAGTATAAATCCATGGGATAATTCTTTCATGACTATATTAGCACTAGGAATTATCTTTAATAACTTCTTCTTTTCATTATTATTACTCAAGTAAAAATAAACTATCTTTCCTTCTTTAATCCAATTATTATAATCACTAACTAATTTATCAAAATTTTCTTTATAATTTATTATACTTTGAGCTTTTAAATCAAGGTCTCCGGTTGAAAATAAATTAACAAATATTCTATCATTATCTTTAATATCATCAAAAGAATACATTAGATCTTCACTTATATTGTTAGATTCTTTATATTCAACTATATCATTATATAAATGTGTATATGAGGCATCAATTTGTGATTTATCTACATATACCACCAAAGGATTATTAGAATAATCAAATAAAGAACTTTTATCACCCGAGGCAATTTCTTCAATTGCTTTTATTTTTATAGATGAAATATCTTCCATTGACATTTGCGTATTTTCATTAAAATATTTTATATTATCTATAACATTTCCATCAAATTCAATTCTAATCGGATGTTCAAAATCTATCGGATACAAATCTAAAATAAAACCACGAACAGCATATTCACCAGACATTGTAACTAATGATTCACGATGGTAACCAAGTTCATCAATTTTACCTACTAACTCATCTCTTTTTATAACATCATTTTTATTTACATCAAAATAATTTTTAATGTCTTTACTAGGTAAATATTTTAAATATCCCATTAAATTAGTAACAATTATATATTTTTTATTAGCTTTTATTTTATCTAATGTTTCTAATCTTTTATACTTTAATTCCGGACTACTTGCTATAATCATTGATGACAAAAAATCATCCATTGGAAAAAGTAATGTATTTTCATGTATTTTAACTAATTCATCATATATTTTATTAGCTTCAAATAAAGAACTAGTTAATACAATAATATTTCTATCATATTTTTGACTCAATTTTTCCACGAAAAAAATGTTTAACTCATTTGTTAAACCAGATATTTCTGTTCCAATTTCGTATTTAAAATATTCATCTAAAAAATTCATATTACCTCTTTATTTAGTATTATAAACATTCATTGTTTTATCTATTCCCACATTTATAAACGAATCTATTATTTTTCCAAAAGTAATAAATTCACTATTTAATGTTTCTAACTCTACCTTACTAAATTTACCTAGCACATAATCTATTACTTGATCCTTTTTAACACTTCCAATTCCTACCTTCAACCTCGGGAAGTCTTGATTTCCCAAAGAATTAATAATAGATTTTATACCATTATGCCCCCCACTTGATGAATGACATTTTAATTTATAATCTCCGACATTTAAATCTAAATCATCTTGTATAACTAAAATATCTTTCATATCTATATTAAAATATCTAACAAATTCACCAACAGCATTACCAGAATTATTCATGTAAGTTAAAGGTTTAACAAATAAAACTTTTTCTTGATTTATAACACATTCATAATACAATGCATTAAATTTAGTTGACCATTTTACATTCCCTAAGTAATCGTCTAAAACCATAAATCCAATATTATGTCTTGTTTTATCATATTCTTTACCAGGGTTTCCTAATCCCACCACTAGTTTCATTTAAAAAACCTCACTTTCAAATAAATGTTGATAAGTATCTAGGTTATCAACGCAAATTTCTTTTCTCAATTTAATACCAGGTTTACTATTTTTCACACACTTAATCAAAATTGTGTTTGCAGCCTTTTCTTTTTTAGTTGAAATAAATTGTAATTCTTTAACATTCATTTTATTTTCTCGTGCTAAAACTATTATATCATCTAATCTTTCAACACGATGAACTAAATAAAATGTTTTATTATCTTTAAGATATTTAAACGCAATTTTAAAAATTGTCTCTAAATCAATGGCAATTTCATGACGAGCTAATGTTAAAAAATCATTTTTATTTCTATATCCATCTTCTTTTGTCTTAAAGTACGGTGGATTACATGTTATTATATCAAATGTATTACTTTCAAAATAATTATCTATATTTTTAATATCATCATTTATTATTCTAATATTTTTTTCTAAACCATTAATTGCTACCGATTCTAAAGCTAATTCACTAATTTCTTTTTGTATTTCAAAACCTACAATTTCTGCATTAGTTTTTAAACTTAAAACCAAAGGTACCGGAGCATTTCCTGTACACATATCTAAAATTTTTTTATCATCTTTTTTTACTTTAACAAACTCTGCAAGTAAAAGAGAATCAAGGGAAAACTTAAATCCATCCCTCATTTGCATAATGTATCTATTTTTATAATCAAATAAATCATTTTTCACTTTCGAAATCATAATCGATTTTTTCTCCATTTAATAAGATTTTACCACGATGATTTATTATATCCACACTTAATACTTGTGCTTCTCCGGCAGACGTAGTTATTTTATCTCCGACTTTTGGTAATTTTCTAGCAGCTTCAATATAAGCCTCATCTTCATATGCCAAACAACATAAAAGTCTTCCACAAGCCCCATTGATTTTTGAAGGATTAAGGGCTAAATTTTGATTTTTAGCCATGTTCATACTTATCGTATCCATTTTTCTTAAAAATCTAAGACAGCATAACTCTCCACCACAAACACCAATTCCACCAATTTCTTTGGCTTTATCACGAGCTCCAATTTGTCTTAACTCAATTCTAGTATGATAAATACTTGCAAGTTTCTTAGCCAGTTCTCTAAAATCTATTCTTCCATCTGCAGTAAAATTAAATAATAATTGGCTTCGATCTAAATTAAATTGAGCACTTACAACATTCATTTCTAGCTCTAAATCTTTAGCATATTCTATACATTTTTTTAATGCCTTATCTGCATCTTTTAAATTAGTTAAATATGCATCATATTCTTCATCAGTTGCTAATCTTTCTATCTTTTCCATTTCTTCTTTAGTTTCAGCATCTTCCAGAATTTGTACTACTTTTACTAATTGTAATCCTCTTTCAGTATTTACTAAAACTAAAGATCCAACTTCATAATCTTCTTCACCCAAGTAATAATATTTTTTATCAATATTATTAAATATAACTCCATATACTTTATTCAATGTAACCACCCAATTCTATCACAAATTTATCCAATAACAATTCTATATTTACATTACTATCTATATCTTCAATATACCTAATTACCATTTTAATTCTTTTTATTATTTCATTATTACTTAAAAAATCAAATTTACTTAACACTTCCAAATCTAAATTAGTTTCTAAACCTAATTTTTTATTTAATAACACTTCATAAATAATAAGAAGAACTTTAAATATAGTTTTTATGTCATTTCTTTCATTAAATTTATTTAAAACTATATCTCTATTATACATTATTCCATCTTTTTTTTCTACTTCTATTTTCTCTAAGTATTTAACAGCTATATCATAATAATCTTTATAGTCATCATTCATTAAAGTTTTAGAATCTAATTCATTACTTCCATATATAGCCCTTATTACCTCACATCTACTTCTTATCGTAGATATAACATTATTAGCATTATCAGTTATAAAAAAGCCAATAATATTTGGTTCAGGCTCTTCTAAAAACTTAAGCATCGTATTTGCTGAAGCACTATTTAATTTTTCAGCATTTTTTATAACATAAATATTTTCTTTTGTATAAATTGGAACAGTACTAAATTGTTTTTTTAAATCTAATATCTGTTCTTTTTTTATATTCATACCATCCGGATTAATCACAATTAATGATGGTAAATAGTTTTGTTCAATTAGATTACAAATATTACATTTATTGCACTTTTCACTAAATTTATTTTGACAAAATATTTTTTTAATAACAATTATTAAATCATTAAAACAATTATCCAGATTATTTGTTTCAATTAAATAAGCATGAGATAGTTTATTCTCATGATAATATTTTACTAAATTTTCTAAAACTTTTACTTCCACAAATCCTCCTATAACAAGACAAAATAAATTGCTACTAATGCCAATAATCCACTCATTCCTAAAGAAGCTACCACACTTACTGTTACTACATTTATAGGAATAAATATTTTTAAACCACTTACTAATAAATTAAATGCATATACTAAAAAAACTGCTAAAATTATTTTCTTAAT
>ULJH01057338.1_pt1 | contig 13197 bp, 10 predicted proteins | sample 1950781 | NCBI WGS metagenome assembly ULJH01 (sample SAMEA4835462, study PRJEB28245) | human gut metagenome | biome: gut microbiome; material: fecal sample | place: Denmark | collected 2008 | reverse complement strand
ACCTCCGTTCCGGCAGATCACGCCAGGATAACATATGCTGATTCTCCTCACAGAACAACCGTCTCTGGATCAAATCCAGACATTCTGTGTAAGATCTTCGGATATCCCTGAGCTCCGTCACTGCCTCACCATAAACGAAGAAGATCGAATCAATATAAGAATTTCTCTCAACTCCGGCCTCAAGATGCTGAATCCATGAGTGGAACCTGCTGATCTTCTCCGCCCCTTCCAATAGAATGACATTGCGATGATCAATGTGCAGCTGATCAATGTCCTCCGCATCCGGCTTGCCTCCCAGAATTTCTGCGAAATTCAGTCTCTGCTGTCCCTGCTCATAGATCTCATAGATCACAACCTGATACTGCGGATACACGAGTCCCAGATCATAGTAACCAACCATCGGATCATAGATATCATCCGTCAGCAGATCGATCAGGACCTTCTCCCGTGTCTTGTGGTAGAACTGATCGATCCTGACCTGTTCGATTCCCTTGTTGTTGATCTTGTCTCTTACCTGCAGAATGACAGACTGCAGTTCCCTCTCATCCACCGGCTTCACGAGATAACTGAACGCACCGCAGCTCATCGCCTCCCTGGCATATTCGAAATCCGTATAACCGCTCAGGATGATCACTTCCCCCTGGTAACCGGTCTCTCGTGCCTTCCTGAGAACTTCGGTCCCGAGCATGTCCGGCAGCCGGACGTCGAGCAGCACCAGGCCGGGTTGATACATCCAGATCTTGTCGAGCGCATCCTCCGCGTCGCTCGCCTCTGCGCATATGCGGAATCCGAGCCTGTCCCAGTCGATGATATTCCTGAAACCTTCTCTTACGAATTTCTCATCATCCACGATGAGTACGTCTATCTTCCTGATAATCATTCAGATCTTGTCTCTCTTTGTTCTGGTATTCTTCAGAGCCCGTTTCTCTTTGCGGCGTCCTGAAAATATAAGTTGGCCTCCCGTGGCAGAATCAGGGTGATCCTCGTGCCGGTTCCTTCTCTGCTCACAATCCGGATTCCGTACTCTTCTCCATAGAACATACGGATCCTCTGATACGTATTCCGCAGTCCGATATGCCCCGGAGTGTCCTGTTCCGGTGAGCTCTTCATCATCTGTATAGTCTTCTGCAGATCCTCTTCTGACATGCCGTATCCATTGTCGCTGACCGTGATGAGGAACAGATCTCCGTCCACTTCCATAATGATACTGATGTGACCATCATTTGTTCGATTCTCCAGACCATGAGCAATGGAATTCTCTACAATCGGCTGCAATATCAGTGGCAGGATCGGATAATCCGAGACACTGATCTCCTCATCCGGATAGAAATCCCAGTTGATCCGATCGCCGAAGCGCAGCTTCTGGATCCTCAGATAACTGCTGATATTGTCCAGTTCCTCCTTCAGCGTCACATATCTGCGGTCATAACTTTCAAGAACATAATGCATGGTCTTCGACAGGAGCATGACCGACGTGCCAACTTCAGGATCCTTGTGTCTCAACGCCTGCATGCGTATCATTTCGAGGGTGTTGTAAAGGTAGTGCGGGTTCAGCTGGCTCTCCAGCATCTTGAACTCGATCTGCTGCTGACGGTTTTCCAGTGCCTGATTACGGATGATCTCCTGGTAGTACTGTTTCTCCTTCTCCCGGATCTGCTCCGTCGTTGCCTTCAGATCATGAAATGTCTCGGTCAGCTCATCCTGACCGGAAACTTCGTCGATGATTTCATACTGTCCCAGTGTAGTCTGATGCATTGCCTTCTTCAGGATCTTCAGACGTCTGCTGAGCAGTCCGGAATACAGCAGCACGATCTGCAGCGGACCGCAGAATGAGATGATCAGAATGACGATAAATGTATTCCTGAGTGCACGCAGTGTACCGACAGCGTTCCGGTCGATAGACTGTATATAGATCTTACTCTGCGTGCCGAACGGTGTGAATGAACTGACGGCGGAGAGAACCTCCTGATCATTCCAGACTGAATACCCAAGGTAACGGTAGTACTCTCCCTTCGGGAAATGATTCTCCGTGAGACTCTTCCCGATATCACGAAATCTTGTCGCGTAGAAACTCCCCTCAGGCTCTGTCGTCATGAGCAGTGTGTATTCCGTGTTATTGATCCGGTTATTCAAATAATTGTAGCTGATCGCTGCAACAATATAAGAATCCCACTCTGAATTTGACGTATTAATCTTCTGCACCAGTGTCAGGCAGGGCATCACCTCATGCTCATTTACCTGCCCGGGATAAGTGATCCAGCGGCTCCATTCATCCTCACGTTCCGGATCGAACCATTCGCAGGAGCGAAGATCCTCTGCATATCTCACTCTGCCGTATCCAGGTATCATCGGATTGTCGGTATATACATTGACTGACAGGAGCATCGGACTGTTGTCACTGATCCTCTTCAGACTGTTGCTAAACGACTGTACCTCAACTATGTCAAGAGGACTTTCCGTACTGAAGAATGTCTGAAATGCACTGTCAGACGACAGGTCCATGCAGGTGCGGTAGATTGAAGTAGTCGTGTCGAACATGATCGACGAAGCCCTTGTCGTCTCTGCCTGAACGAGCTCCTTGTATCTCTCAGTCAGCTCCCCTGTGATAAATCTGCGCATGATCAGGACGAGCATCAATTCCGGCAGCATCAGAGCGAGGATCATCACGATCAGGATCTGTCCCCGGATCTGATGCAGAGTAGAGGAGAGTATGTGCCGTATCTTCTTCACTCTGTCCGCCCATCCTTTCCAATACCCGGTGAAACAGCTGTTGCTACCTGTGCCTGCGGGTCATATCTCTTCTGCATTCGGAGGAGCAGCCAGGACTTACAGAACACAATGAAGACGACACCTATGAAGATCATGAATATCCGCGCCGCCTTGAACTGATAAACCAGGATAACCGCCGCAGCATCCATTCCGACGAACAAGAGGCTCCAGAACGGATGACTCGTTGCTACATGCAGTCCTGACCGGACTGCTGTTCTCACCGATGTGTCCTGTCTCGCGATCATTGCAATCGCGTACTGCATGGTCGCGAGCAATTCGAACAGCACCACCGCCAGCAGAACCGTGATGATGCCGGTCAGCAGATCGGTCATCTGATACCAGAACGAAATCCCGAAGATCAGTACCGCGGACAGACCTGCCGTGATCAATTCCAACACCAGCCCCTTCACGAACAGCTTCCTGAAATATTTGAAGAAATTCCGGTAGATTCTCTCATAATCCCGGTCAGCCTCCATCAGCAGCACTGCGTAAAGAGCAGTCAGCGCCGGTCCTGCTGTGACAACAGGAACACAGAGCAGCAGGAACAGGATGTTCAGTGCTGCATAGCTGATAACTGTATTCACGTATTGGATGAACGGACTTTCCAGATTGATCTTCAATGATTCTCCCCCGCGGATATATCTTTCACAAGTATAGCATCCCTTACCTTTGGACGCACCCAGGTGAGGTCCTGACGGCGCAGGATGGAGAAGCCGTCTCCGTTCTGCTCCTCACTGTTATTGTCCCAGAAGATGCCGGATATTCCGAGGCTGTTGGCCTTACGCAGAATGTAGCCAGTCCATTCGGCCACATCGTCCTCATTGTGATGGTCTGCCGCACCGTATTCTGTCAGAATGACCGGAATGCCTTTGGACACCAGGAACCGGTCGATCCGCTCGAAAGCAGCATCAATCTCCTGCTGCCCTTCAGCCGTCCATCTCACAGGTACGTCTTCGGGAACGGTCGGATTACAGAATGCGGAGGGTCGGTAAAGGTGTGTAGATACGCCGAGATATGGGTCTTCTGGCACGATCAGATCCTGCAACGCACATTCCGCCGGAACCGCACCAGGTGTTGTATACAGCAGAATCCTTTTCTGATGTGCCGGATCACTGCGAATCTGGTCCCGGAACGCAGACTGCAGCCGGTTAACCTTATCCCTGACCTCTGCAGTGCCACCGCACCACTCCTCCGGTGCATTCTCAATTCTTGGCTCGTTCAGTGCCTCAAAAATCAGCATATCCGGATATCCGCGGAATGCCTCTGCGATCTGTCTCCAGACGTTACAGTAAATGCCACACACGGTTTCTAATGAAAAATCTCTGTTGAACATCCACCTGTTCTCGTGATGCATGTTGACGATCGTGACCATTCCATCGTCCAGTGCCCAGTCCACCAGCTGCTTGACGCGCTTCAATTTATCCGGATGAATGGTCCCCGCCTCATCTGTCATCGCGCCAAACCAGGTCACCGGAATCCGGATCAGATTCATCCCACTGGCCGCAATGGTATCAATAACCGCCTCCTCCACGATCGGATTGCCCCAGTCCGTTTCATTGTTGTGCCACGGCGCTCCGGGATGCTGCCCCCGCTCATTGAAAATCTTCTCCGCATCATCGAACGGGAAGCAATCCTCTTCGTTGCCAAGATTCCATCCCCTGTAGATCGTCTGTAACAACTCTGCTGCTGTTCTCATGATCACCTCCATTATCATGCCTCAATATCAGTAATGCCACAGCTATTCATACATTGTCAGAACAGGGTTTTCTTTCCTTACGACTATAGAAAAGGAAGGGAATCCTGTCCCGACAACGAACTATGTACGATAACATAATACCGGCCTGTTATCCAAGCCGGTATTACTAATCTAACTTATTCACAGTCAGGCCGACTGTTGTTGCTGTACGTTACGGATCACTTACCGCGGGCTGCCTGATATGCTGCGAACTGATCCTTTGCATTCTGCTGATCCACCGCGAAGACGTCATCATAACCGAGGCCCTTCGCCGTCTCCTGCATATCCTTCAGTGTCGCGTTGAACTCATCCTCGTTCGCTGCGAATGCCATCTTCCAGGAGGAGTCAACGATGATCTGCTTACACTGTTCCTGCTCAGTCGTGATATCAGTTGAGTAAACCGGCGCCGCATAATCATTGCCGGGAACGATCGAGAGTTCTCCCAGAGAATCAAGATACTCAATCGAAGCCTTATAGCCGGTCTTCTCTTCATAATCTTTACTCAGAGCAGTTGCGGTCAGATCATAGTAGGAATCCCACATCTGATAGTTATAAGGGTTACCAGTATCAGGGTTGACATCCTTGATACCAACGGGCTGATAATTCAGAGCAGATCTACCATCATAGTATGTACCGCCGCCCCATTCGTCGGGAACAACTGCGGTCTGGTCCTTCTTAATGAGCACCTGCTTGCCGAAGTCAGTGAATTCCGGCTTGCCTTCACTATTGAGTTCCCAGGTCAGACCCTCCGGCCCGGGTGCACTCGCGGTCTGGGACCCTGAGCAGACAACTGCCTCAGGAGAATACAGCCAGTTGATGAAGTCAACCATACGCTGCGGATCCTGTGCCTGACTGCCGACCATGATATCGAAATCGGTGGAGCCGTAAGGATTAGGACCATAGCTCATGAAACGGGCTTCCTTCATCGGTACAGGCATGAATCCCTTGCCTTCTGCCGTATGATCTGTGCTGTTATACAGTCCCATGCCGCACCACGGCCAGAAACTGTAGAGAATAGCACCGTCTGACATCTTGGATGCCATGGTGTCGTAATTCTGCGTTGTGGATTCCGGATCGATCAGACCCATCTGATTCGCCTGATAGTAGAACTTCAGTGCTCTAACATAAGGTGAATCGTCATCGATGATGCTGTATACATCACCCGTCGTGATATCGAGCTGAGCGAAGCCCAGAATATCATAGCCAAGTGCCTGACCGATCGTGAACGCATTCTGCATATAGGTGCTGTCCCAGTCGGAGAACAGCGACATTGCATATACCTGTTTGCCTGAATCACTGGTGCCTGCAGCCTCCTGCATCTGCTGCAGTACCGGGAGCAGATCCTCGAATGTATCGATCTCAGGTGCGCCGATCTGCTGGTAAATATCCCAGCGCAGGCACAGAGCGCAGGTAGGATCGGTTACTTCACCGGGCTGATCCGCGGTGAGCAGTTATACGCTACTGGGGATCGCGTAGATGCCATCCTCCTGAACGAGACTGTTGCATTTGGCGATGGCGTCCGGATACTCATTCAGATAACTGGCGTCCTTCATGTAGTCCGTCATATCCAGAACGAGTCCTGCCGTTACCAGATCCTGCAGTCTGCCCTTGTTCGCGTTCGTCAGGATCAGGTCGCCCAGATTGCCGTTCGCCGAACGGGTCTGGAACAATGTATCACCGCCGCCCGCAACATTCGGTGCGATGATATTCAGCTCCATATTGAACTTGTCCTTGACGATCTTCGCGAACCAACCAGACTGGATGCCCTGATAATTGGCCTGGCTGTCGAATACATCAACCGTTATGAACTCGGGATACTTCGCAGCACCTTCGCCTGCATCTGCCGTTTCTGCCGCAGCTGTTGTAGCAGCTGCCGCGGACGAGGATGCAGCAGTGGAACTGTCCGAACCTCCGGAGCTCTGACCACAGCCTGCGACCATGGCCGATGCCATGACGCCTGCCAGCACTGCACTGACAACCTTTTTCGCTTTACTCATATAACCCTCCTTAGAATATATACTAATGTGAACGCAGATTCTCGTTCACGCAGCGAACGATAACTTGTATTTTCAACCCTTAACTGCGCCGATCATGATACCTTTGACGAAGTATCTCTGGAAAATCGGGTAGACGAACAGGATCGGCAGTACAACGATAACAGAAACTGTCATACGGATCGAGGTTGGCGTCTGTCTTGTGATCAGGTTCTGGACATTGGCCATACTGCCGGATGATTTCACGGCTGCAGCCAGTGAATTTGCCTGATTGATATAGGTGTACAGGAGGTACTGTAGGGACCAGAGCTTCTGATCAGTCACATATAGCAGCGTGTCCTGGAAAGAATTCCACTGCCCTACAGCTGCCCAAATTGCAACGGTTGCGAGGATCGGCGTACTGATCGGCAGAACGACCTTTATGAAGATCGTCAGGGGCCCAGCACCATCAACCTCGGCCGCCTCCTGCAGTGAGATCGGTGTACTCTCAATATAAGTTTTTACCATGATGATGTAGAATGGCTGCACAATCCAGGGCAGAATGTACACGAGAAAATTATTCGTCAGATGCAGGTTCTTCATCGTCATGAACATCGGAATGATGCCCGCGTTGAAGTACATGGTTATGACTATGAACCGATAGAAGAACTTCCTGTGCCACATCTTCTTCAACGTGAACATGTAACCGAGCAGGGCGGAACTGAATACAGTGAGCGCAGTGCCGATCACAGTTCTCAGTACCGAAACGATCATAGCCGTTGACAGACCGTTCAGCTTGAAAACGTCTCGATAGTTCTGGAAGTGTATCTGCCGCGGTATGAAATTGATCATTCCATTATTGCTCAGCTCATTTGAACTGATGGAGTTGATGATCAGATAATAGAACGGATAGGCGCACAAGAAGGCCAGAATGCCGAAGATCGTATAGTTGATGACTTTGAATACTACGTCTCCTGGCTTTCTGTGATGATGTCTCTTCGTTACTGTGAGTTCTGAAGAACTGCTCTTACTCATGTTGTTCATCCTTCCATTCAGATAATGCTCTCGCCTCTTATCTTCTTCGACAGCCAGTTGACGATGAAGAGGAGCGTCACACTGACGAGACTCTTCAGAATGCCAACCGCAGTCGCGAGGGACAGACTCTTGCCAGTCATACCGATGTTATACACATACAGATCGAGAACCTGGATTCTCTCCTTGTTGAATGCGTTCTGAAAGACATAGTACTGATCAATTCCGTTGGAGAGGAAGCTCGCTACCTTCAGCATGACCAGAACGAAAAATGTAGGCAAGAGCGACGGTATGGTGATGTAGCGCATGGTCTGGAATCTACCGGCACCGTCAACCCTGGCGGCGTCGTACATTTCTCCGTCGATACCGGAGATGGCCGCCAAATACATGATGGCGTCCCAGCCCAGATTCTTCCAGATGCTCCACAGTGTCATTGACAACCATACATGATTGCCGCTGTCCAGGAATTTGATAGCCGAATCAATGACGCCCATTCTCTGCAGGAGACTGTTGACCATGCCTGTCGTAGAGAACAGTGCGAATGCTACGGAATACACGAGCGTCCAGCTGATGAAGTTGGGCACTGTAGTGATGGTCTGTACAAGGTTCTTGAACCACTTGGCCTTGATCTCATTCAGGAATACCGCAAAGAGCAGAGGCAGGATCGACGTGGCGATACCAATAAGGCTCATTGCAAACGTATTCTCAAGGACTACGATCATCTGTCTGATCTGTGTCGGATTAGCGAACAACTTAACAAACCACTTGAATCCGACAAATTCACACTGGTTCAGACGAAGAGGCGCACGGTAATCATAAAAGGCATAAATCCATCCGGTGAGTGGAAGATAACTGACCAAGAACGTCAGAACGAGGAACGGAAAAATAATCAGGACCAGCTTCTTGCTATCCTTTTTACGCGAACTAACTTTTGCGGTCTTCTCACGGCTCATACGAGACTCCTGTCCAGGCGCTGTAAATTCAGTGTCATGAATGATAAGATTTGTACATTTGATATAATAAATGCTTTGTCTTACTCGTTGTACTCGTCTTTTCGATGAATTATTGCAGAATATTTTGGACCAGGCATTCTAAAATCCGTGATTTTTATGGATTAGCGTCCGAATTTTCGTGTATTACTGGTCAGTTGTACACGTGACGGATCGTAGCAGTCTCAACAAAATCAATACCAACGATTCCCTATGTCAGAATTTCTGCCGCAACCCATACGTCTGTTGGCAGTCTGTTGACAGAATTCCAGACACCATGGTGGCGGCAGGCTTTATTTTTCCTATCTTCTTATCCATGTTGTCAACAGAAATGTCTACAGAGGGAAAAAGATAGTCAAAATACACTCACTCCCGGCATGCCGGATCGATCCATGCAAAATAAAAATGTTTTCCTTGTTGTTGACAACTCTGTAGACGTGAGACGCATCCAACCGTGTGGATGCCTATCACACCTGCAGAGTGTTCTTGTTTTGGAAATTTCCGCCCACAAACCTCACACGCAGTCATATACGCCGAAAGGAGTAGAGCCGGTTCCATATGCAGGAAGGCATACAACAAATATCGCCTGAGCCTGCAGCTTCAGTCCGGCAAAAATCTTTGATGACGCGTGAAACGATAGAGCTATATCTCCAACTGGATGATAAAATGGGAGCTGAGGTAGCTGGAGACCCCATAATACAGGAGCGTATCATGGAGTCTAAAAAGGAATTCATCGAAGCAATACACAATCACAAGATATTCATCATCGAGAAAGGAGACCACAAAGGAGCATACAAGACGTACGTTGATCTGCCAGATGGTCGTCGCAAGCCTATTGAACGGAAATCCTACGATATGATCATATCTGCTCTCTGCGATTACTACCGGGGGAAGCTGGATGGCATCAGTCCATCGATGCGCGATATCAGATCATATCTTCAGATCCTGAACGGTATCTATCAGCTGGCAAGAGGCAAGCACATTGTGAGGGATAATCCTGTAGAGCTCATTGAGGCAGAAGATTTCAAGGCATGCATTGCCCCCGGCAAAGCTCCGGAAGAGCGTATGTTCACTGAACCGCAGAAGAATGCGCTGCTGTCGGAGCTGGAAGGTAAAGAGCCGAATCCAAGAGCCTTTGCAATCGAGCTGGCCGCGTGGACCGGATTTCGAACACTGGAGTACACCAAGAACGAGAAGGGCATTTCCGAAGGCGGCCGTTTCGTCCCCATCCTGCCGGAGACCGGAGAGATTCTGGACCGGATCAGGCAGCACCAGCAGGACATCGGCCTCGTGACTGACAGGATTATCTGTGAAGACGACGGATCAGAAGTAACCAACAAGAGTATAGAGAAGTACATAGGCAGGGTCTGTCGTCGGCTGTCTCTGTCGGCAACGGGGATCCACTCTCTCAGGAGGACGTTCAATACTGTCACTCTGATGGATGCGGGACTGACTGTGGTAGAGCGGGCGGCCATTCTGGGACACTCCCCTGAGGTTGATGAGCGTTATTATCTCATTGCCTCAAAGGATGCCGCCACCCGGGCAAGATCGAAAATGCTCTCGAATCGGCGTAAAGGGAAGAAGAGAAAGACTTCTGACCCCCACGCCGTAAGGCGGTAACTCTCTCAAGCTCTCTCAAGGATTTTCAGATGTTTCAGGACAAAAAAAACGGAAAGCCTTGATTTTACTGGCTTCCCGGGCATCGGAGTGACAAGGTTCGAAGCACTTGCCGCTCCAGAACATCGATAAAAAGGAGGTTACAGCACGCCGTTTTCATCTGTATCCACTTTTGTATCCATGTGCCATAGCATGCCAGTACATCCCGAATCACAGGCTTAGCATCTGACATCTCTATGATTTGTTACTGGCTTTTGATAAATATGACGATGTTGGTTTTTAAATCATCCTTTTATATATCGTTTCAATTCATTGTAAAAATTTTCTCTGGTTCCGGCCATAACAATAATGACCATCTCTCCATCAATGTTCTCGATGGTATATGCAAGTTCATAATTGGTCTTGTTGTAGAAAATATCATAGCCATAAAATCCAGACAGATCTCCTGTTTTCCGTTCACCGATTGTATAATCTTCCCGGATCTTATCAATGGCCTCCTGATATAGCTTCTTCAGTTTTTTATCTTTCAATTTCTTAATAAATTTCGCTGCCGGAGGATCGAATCGCACTGGTAACATGAATTACTCCTCCGTTCCAAAGACATCTTCGTAAGTCGCATATTCCGCTTTGCCAGCTGCAATATCTTCTGCTTTCGCAAGCATTGCTTCCGCAGCCGGTCGGATCTGTGCCTGACGCTTCTTAAATTCCTCAAGCAGTTCTGTTCCTGACAGCCCTTCATCAATCAGTTCTGCCAAAATCTGCTCCGAAAATTCACCGCCTGCAGCTGTTTTGACCGGACGAATAATCAGTTCGTCTCCGCGTACTACGCATTCGGCTTCATCACCAAAACCGAGAGCCTTATAAAACCTTTGCGGTATTGTAATCTGTCTTTTGGGAGAAATGCTGAGAACCTTACGATTCAGCTTCATGTTCTCTTTTTTCATTACAGCCATGGCCATCTTTCGTACCTCCATATTATTTTATATGCACTTTTTCTTTGCATATGAGTTTCTTGGTTTCTTTGATTCTAAGATTATTATGAAGGCTTTTGAAACAAAGTCAATAGCTCCTGCGGTGAATCCGAAACAACGGAGCCACTACATCCCAGTTGATTTTTTTATAATTGGGGCCTGCTCGCCATATTATTCTACTCCCAAGGCCTTAAACACCGCATCTTCCGCACTGCTGTAAAAAATCAGATTAAAACTTCCGACCAGCTCCGGAGGTACTGTGCCAAGGTCTGCTGCACTGGTAATCGGCAGCAGCACCTTCTTTGCGCCGCTGTCGAGGCAGACTTGCAGGCTGTTGGCCAACTCATCCACTTTCAAAATCGTGCCGCTGATGCTGATTTCTCCCAATACCGCAAGGGTACTGACCGTAGGACGTCCCAATGCGATGCTGCACAGCGCAATCAGAGTCGGCAGTGCCAGCTTGCCGGTCATGCCGATGCCCTGCAAATCCTGATAATTGATGATGTAATCTTTCATCGTAGTACTGATGCTGCCGCTGATGCGGTTTCTGTTCGCTTTCAGGAAGTTGAATGCTGTATTGGTAGATTCCCTGCAGTCACGGTCACTGCCAAGACCGGTGCGCTCAAATTTGCCATTGTCGGGAAGCATCTGGCTCTCCAGACGGAACACTCCGATCATACCAGACTTGCCCTGACTGACAGTGTAGACCTGCCCTGGATTGCACGTACCATCGGGAATCAGTTTGCCGCCGCCCTGTTCCGGCACAGAAACAAACTTCTCTTCAAAAGTATCGAGGTCTATGTAACTGAAATTCACGTCGTAGAACTCCATGCCGCCCAGTTTTTTCAACTGTTCTTTGACACGGCGGCGCATTTCCAGCGCAAATACAAGAATTTCCTCAATCTGCTCTTTTGTATACTCGCCATCTGGGTACAGCAGCTTCACATAGCCGTCCACGATTTTGCGCACAGCAATCGTATCACGCTGGTTCAGGTTCTTGCCCAGGCGGAAATACTGATCCAGCGCATCGCCATACTGCTCCTTGCGCAGCTCCCGGATGAACTCTGCCATATAATCGGTAATAAAGCCATAATCGTTCGTGAAATGCTCCGGTCGGAACTTCGGAATTTCCCAGCCGGGAATATAGCAGTGCAGACGGTCAAGAAAAGCCGTGTCCGTTCCCATCTCAGGCGGAAACGGGTCAAAGAGGCTGGAGTTTTTCAGCAGAACATCCACGCTCTGGTTGATGTTGCCCACAAAAACCATCGAAGCCGAAGCAGCCTTTTCCTCTTTCCCACGGGCAAAAGAGCCGGAGGCCATATAGTCTTTCATGATCTGAATGCCGTCTTTGTCTTTGAACTTAATACCGGCAACCTCATCAAAGGCAACGCAGTCCCATAAACCGACGAGACCAACCGTCTTTCGCCCCATATTGTAAAAAAGATTTGCCACCGTGGTCTGTCCACCCGATACCAGAATACTGTTCGGACTGATCTCTTTATAGATATGGGATTTGCCTGTACTGCGGGGGCCAAGCTCACAGAGATTGAAGTTATTCTCCACCAGCGGCAGCATACGGGCCAGAAGCAGCCACTTTTCCCGCCGGTTCAGCTGATCCGGTTCATAACCACAGGAACGGAGCATGACGTCCATCCATTCATCCTGCGTAAATGCCTTGCGCCCCTCCTTAACTTCTTCAATGTCGATATGCGGCATCTGGATCGGAGTCAGCTTGTGGATGCTGATAGGGGAGATATCCTTTTGCTTTTTCTGCCGGGAGCTGATGGGATTGCCATCCATGTCCACCACGCCAAAACTGCTGTCTCCCTCGGATTCATATTCAAGCTGGACAATACACCAGATGCCGCCGCAGAGTAACCGGTCATATTTTTCCGGGTAGGCATCCGTGATCGGAACATTGCTTAAGCCCAGATTGGAAAACTCCGCAAAAAAGCAGTCCTTTTTGATGTCCAGATGCACTGTGACCATATCAATGATGGTATGACTGCCGTTTTTGCGCAGCTGCGAGAGAATCTTCTGTGCCTCGTCCGGGCGCACAAAGTTATCTGCCAGAATACGCTTCACGTTCTGAACGCCCTGCTCAATGATCG
>ULJH01018254.1_pt1 | contig 13249 bp, 10 predicted proteins | sample 1950781 | NCBI WGS metagenome assembly ULJH01 (sample SAMEA4835462, study PRJEB28245) | human gut metagenome | biome: gut microbiome; material: fecal sample | place: Denmark | collected 2008 | reverse complement strand
TCGTAACTGATACGGTTCCGGCAGACGGCTTCGACACGGCTTCGCTTTTTTCTCTCGCACTTTCCCTTGAAGCAAAAAGCGAGCATCCGCTCGCAAAGGCGATCATGAAAAAGGGCAGTGAGCTGAATCTTTCCGCAAAAGATACCGAAAACTTCGAAGCTCTGCCCGGAAACGGCGTTTCCGCAGTGCTTGACGGCAAAAAGCTCCTCGGGGGAAGCCTGAAATTCATTTCCTCAATGCTTGAAATACCCGCAGACATGAAAACCCGTGCGGAAGCGCTTGCGGGCGAGGGCAAAACTCCGCTTCTCTTTGCCGCGGACGGCAGACCCGCCGGAATCATTGCCGTAGCCGATACGATCAAGCCCGACAGCGTTGAAGCGATAAAGCAACTCAAAAACATGGGAATCCGCGTTGTAATGCTGACCGGCGACAACGAGCGCACCGCAAAAGCGATCGGCAGTCAGGCAGGCGTTGACGAAATAATCGCAGGCGTTCTACCCGACGGCAAGGAAGAGGTCATACGCGGACTCAGACGTCACGGCAAGGTCGCCATGGTCGGCGACGGCATCAACGACGCTCCCGCACTCGTACGCGCCGACATCGGTGTTGCAATCGGCGCGGGTGCCGACGTGGCAATCGACGCCGCCGATGTGGTACTCATGAAGAGCGCGCTCATCGACGTTCCCGCCGCCATAAGGCTGAGCCGCGCAACGCTCAGAAACATTCACGAAAACCTTTTCTGGGCATTCATATACAATTCAATCGGAATTCCGCTTGCCGCAGGCTGCTTTGTCGCCCTTGGACTGACGCTGAGCCCTATGTTCGGCGCGGCGGCGATGAGCCTTTCCAGCTTCTGCGTTGTGACAAACGCACTGAGACTCAACCTCTGCAAGCTGTACAACCCGGCACACGACAAAAAGGTCAAAGCACCCGCTTCAAAGTCCGCAGACGGCAATGAAATTACGGTGCACATCAAAGGAATGATGTGCGAACACTGCGAAAACCGTGTAAAAGCCGCGCTTGAAGCGCTTCCGAACGTCGAAAGCGCCGATGTCAGCCATAAGAGCGGCACCGCCATTCTCACACCGAAAGGCGATATCAACGACGGCGACATAAAAAAGGCGGTCGAAGATGCCGGTTATAAGGTAAAACAAATCGAAAAGAATTAACCGCACAGCGCTTCTGCCCTAAACGGAAGCGCTGTTCCTGTCTTTATTTTGCAGAAAATATACGTGCTCCGCTTGACAACGGCGCAAAAGCGTGATAAAATAAAGTATACTTTAGATTTTACAAAAAATCGGAGGACATAATGAACTATATCGAACGTGAAGCGGAACGTAAATTCCTGAAAATGAACGGTTTTTTCAAAGCTGTTCTCGTAACGGGAGCAAGACAGGTCGGCAAAACAACGATGCTCAGACATCTGTCCGACGGCACGGACAGAAAATACGTCTCCATGGATGACAGCAGGGTCCGCGCACTTGCACAAAGCGATCCGGTATTGTTTTTTCAGACCTACAAGCCGCCGATTCTCATTGATGAGGTTCAGAAAGCACCGGAACTGTTCGAACAAATAAAAATCATCTGCGACAACACCGAAGAGACCGGACTTATCTGGCTTACGGGTTCTCAGCAATTCAATATGATGAAGAATATCCGCGAAACACTTGCCGGGAGAATCGGCATTCTGAATCTGTACGGCTTTTCATCGCACGAAAAACACGGCATCACATTTGAAAACGGGCTTGATTTTTCGTTTGAAGCGTTGACAAAAAGGCAGGAAAAGCTCCCGAAAAACGATGTGTTCGAAACCTTCCGCGAAATATGGGAAGGCGGTATGCCGCAGGTTCAGGGCGTTGACGACGAGCTGCGTCAGGAATACTTCAATTCGTACGTAGACACATATCTCATGCGTGACATTGCCGAAGCAGGCGGGATCACCGATACGGTACGGTTCTGGAGATTTCTGCGCGGATGCGCGGCGCTTGTTGCCGAGCAGGTCAATTATGCGACTCTTGCCGAATCGGCTGATGTCTCGGAGCCGACCGCCAAAGAATGGCTTCGGATACTTGAGGGACTGGGCATCGTATATCTCCTTGCACCGTATTCCAACAATGCAATGAAGCGTCTTTCGAAAACGCCGAAGCTCTATTTCTGTGACACCGGACTTTGCGCATATCTTTCCATGTGGCTGACGCCCGACGTGCTTATGCTGGGAGCGGCAAGCGGTCATTATTTCGAAAATCATGTCGTTATGGAACTTGTGAAGAGCTACGCATATTCCGGCGCAAAAACAAACCTCACCTATTACAGAGACGCAGGTTCAAATGAAATCGACATATTTGTCGAAGAAAACAATACCGTTCATCCGCTTGAGATCAAAAAATCCGCAAATCCCGATCGCCGTGAAATAAAAAAGTTTTCGCTGCTTGACAAAGCACAGCTCGTTCGCGGAAACGGTGGAATCGTATGTATGTGTGAAGCACCGATCCCGATCGACAGTGAAAACTGCTTTATCCCGAGCAACCTGATATAGCTTCGATACCCTCAGAAAGCTGAATGCAGCAAAAAAATCGAACAAATTTCGTAAAATCCCTTGACAAAGTGCTTTTAATGTGGTATATTATTCAGGCACGGTGAAAAGAGTGCAAAAAGAACATGCGCCATTAGCTCAGCTGGATAGAGTGCCTGGCTACGAACCAGTAGGTCGGGGGTTCGAATCCCTCATGGCGCGCCAGAGAAGAGCCGTTGTTGAAACGGCTTTTTTCTGTTATTCTGCGGCATACGCCGCATATCTGAATGAAAGGATCCATATGCAACCCAACCCTGAACCTGAGCCGGACAGTCTTTTCGCCTCAATAATTTTCATAATAATATTGGTGGCATTTTCCGGATTCTTTTCCGCGACGGAGACGGCATTCAGCTCTCTGAACCGGACAAAGCTCAAGCTCAAAGCGCAGGACGGCAACAAAGCCGCCAAGAACGCGCTCGCACTGTCGGAAAATTTCGACAAACTCCTTTCCACGATTCTCGTGGGCAACAACATCGTGAACATAACCCTCTCGGTTCTGTTCAACAACATCTTTGAAAAAGCAATTCCCAACCCATCACTCAGCGGCGCGGTCTCCGTTGCCGTCTCAACGGTGATCGTTCTCACCTTCGGCGAAATCACCCCGAAAATGATTGCGAAGGAAAACTCCGAACGTGTCGCTTTGGCTTTCGGATATCCCATCAAGGCGATCTCGTATGTTCTCTTCCCCATAACTTTCCTTTTTTCGGGTCTGAAGTTCATTCTCCGCAAGATCATCAAATCAAGCGGCGACGACAAGATAACCGAAGAGGAGCTTCTCTCTATCGTTGAGGAAGCGCAGGAAGACGGCTCGCTTGACGACCAGGAGCGTGAGCTGATCTCAAGCGCGATCGAATTCGACGACATAGAGGTCGGCGATATATACGTACCTCGTGTCAATGTCATCGCGGTACCGCTTGATATGCCGATGGAAAAGATCAAGAAGCTGTTTCTGGAGCACAATTTCTCGCGTATGCCCGTTTATAACGGAACTATCGACAGCATCGTCGGTATGATCCACAACATCGACTTCTTTGCCGCGCTTGAAGACGGAAAAAAATCCATCACCGACTACATAACGCCCATCACGATCGTAACAGAGCATATGAAAATATCGGCACTCCTCAAGAGTATGCAGCGCCAGAAGGTCCATATGGCTGCGGTCGTTGACGAATACGGCGGAACGCTCGGCATCGTAACACTTGAAGACATCCTTGAAGAGCTTGTCGGCGAGATATGGGACGAACACGACGAGGTGGTCAATTATTTCACGCAGATCGACGACACGCATTATATCGTCGACGGCAGAGCAAAGCTCGACAAATTCTTTGAAACCTTCGGTCTTGACAAAGATACCGCCGATAATTTTGACGCACAGACGGTCAGCGGCTGGGCAATTGCCGAAATAGGTGAAATACCGAAAAAATCGCAGTCCTTTGAATACAAAAACCTCACCGTCAGCATCAATCGCCTGACACAGAAACGTATCATCGACGTAAAGGTCACGGTCAACACAATTCCCGAAGACGAAGAGGAAGAGGAAGACGAAAAATAAGCATATCCATGGAACACGGAAAATCGTGTCCCATGGATATTTTTTGCCCGTTTTCACTTCAAAAACGCACTGACAACGCATTTTTTTATTACAAATCGGCATGGACAAACCGGCGGTTTGTGTGTTAAAATATCTGAGTCTGAATAATAATATGGAGATTGAATATGAAAAAAATCAGCAGATCATCTGAGCTTCTCTGGCTCTTCGGAATGATTTTCGTGGCGTTCGGCGTCGCAATTTGCAGCAAAGCCGACCTCGGCGTATCAATGATCGCCGCGCCCGCATTCGTAATCCGTGAAGCGGTGTCAAAGGTATGGCAGGATTTTAGTGTCGGCATGGCTGAATACCTGTTTCAGGGACTCCTTCTGATAATCCTCTGCATTGCCGTCAGGCACTTCAGCTGGCGCTATCTTCTGGCGTTTGCCACCGCAGTGCTGTACGGCTACACGCTGAACTTCTTTCTGTGGCTCATCGGCGACGCGCCGTATGACGCGGTATGGCTCAGGTGGGTCATGCTCATCGTCGGCGATATCGTGACCGCATTCGGCGTTGCCTGCTTCTTCCGCACATATATGCCCCTTCAGGTATACGAGCTGTTTGTCGCCGAGATCGCGTCGCGCTTCCGCCTGAACATCAACAAAGTGAAATGGACCTTTGACATAAGCCTGCTCGTCATTTCGGTAGTACTCGCTCTCATACTTTTCGGCGATGCCGATACACTTGACCTCTCGCGTCTTGCCACCTCCAGCTTCCACAGCATGGGACTCGGCACGATCGTCACCGTCATCATAAATTCACCGATCATCGCACTGCTCGGCAAGCTCCTCGACCGTATCTTCGATCCGACGCCCCGCTTCCCGAAACTGAAAAGCACGATCGGCAGATAAAAAACAAACCGGACTGCTGCGGAATTTTCCGAAGCAGTCCGCTTTTTCACATAACAGCCATGCATATCCGCCTTATCGGCGACGGCAGCAAAAAAACCCGCATTTTCAGCTTTGCCTTGCGGTCAAGCCGATGATCGGTGAGGAACAGCGTCGCGCCGCCTTCTTTGGCTTTGCTTTTCAGCATACGCGCTGTTTCGTCGGTCAGATTTCCCGAGCGGTAAAGCCCGTAAAACAAATGCATACACACCGTCGCTATCTTCTGCCTGACAGCACTCTCAAGCGGCTCACCCAGCGGCGCGACAAGCGTATGAATTCGTTCCCACGTCGTTATCTCCGCAAGCCTCTTTTCTCCGAAAGGCTTATTCATTGCCGAATCGGGATTGGTGATGTAAAAATAAAGCGGCAGCCCGACAAAACTGAATTTCCCGACGCTCGAGAACACTTCGAAGAAAAACAATGAATCCTCGGCGAAGTGCGCATTGCAGTCAAAACGCGTGTCCCCGATCGCGTCAGCCCGGAACATAACGCCGCAGCTGTTGAACGAGCCGTATCTGACACGTTCCGCACAGTCGGCAAGCCCGAAAACACGGGTCGTGATATGCTCGCCGATTTTACGGACCTCGGAGAACGTGACCGTCTCGTTTTCCGTCTCTCTGCTGATTATGCATGACGAAATCGCCGTACCGTCCTGCCGCAAGGCTCCGGCAAGGTATTCAATATAAGACGGATCGACCGCATCGTCACCGTCAACAAAAGTTACGTATTCCCCTTTTGCATCGTCGATACCGACATTGCGTGCCGACGAAACGCCGCCGTTTTTCCTGTGTATGACTCTGATCCGCGCATCGCGCTCCGCATATGCGTCAAGCACACTGCCGCTGCCGTCGGTTGAACCGTCATCGACGGCAATCAGTTCAAAATTGCCGTATGTCTGCGCCAGCAGACTGTCAATACACCTCGGAAGCTGTCTTTCGTTGTTATAAGTCGGAATGATTACAGAAACAAGCGGTCTCATGTGCACCTCAATATCAGATATCTTTTATAATACAATAATACAAATCTGCCGCTTGGTCAATGCTCAAAGCGCCAAAAAACGCTTTCCGCTCGGATGTGCGATCCGGACAGAAAGCGCTTTTTGAATTCTGCACAAATCAGTTGAAGCAAGCCGTAAAAACCGACAGATAAATCAAGGAAGCAGCAACCGAATAAGGAGGCGTAACCTCAGATACCGCCTGCGGCGGACATAATCGTCGAACTTTTCGCGCCTCCCGAAGGTACGTCGTCGGAATCAGGGAACGGACAAGATTCGTTGCGGCGTACAACAGCCCGTGAAACGGGCATTCATTCGAAACAGACACCAAAAGCGGCGGTTATGCCGCATTTCGGAAGCAGTCCTCTATTATTCTTTTGTCTTACAGAGCAAGCTCATCAGCGAAGGCTGTGCTCAGGCTCCGCACCGGCATGACAGGCTATACGTGTGGATTTTCCGTGTGCAGTTCGGAAAGAGGATTGCGGGGTTAGCCTTGAACCAATAAAGCCGAAGGCTCAGACCACGTTGTAGTAATTCTTGTACCAGATAACGGTAAAAACGATTCCGATCATAAGGAAGAACAGCCCTGTCACAAGAATACTCTTGTCGTTTGTTTTTTTCAGCTCCTTGAGCTTTCTCTCCCGGTAATCCCGGTATACTTCGTGCTTTTTCCTGCCCATGGGAATAAAAGCCAGTACGACGTTTCTCATAACAAAGCTTATTCCTATAAGAGCGCCTTCGCGGCTGACGAACATCATTCCCGCAAACAAAGTCAGCAGAATGCCTGAAACGAAGAATCCGTCTGCCAGGATCTGAATATTAACAGCTGTCGAGTGCCCGAAAAAGCCTTTTGACCAAAACACAGCAATCGCAATCAAAGAGGCGATAGCAAAGCAGGTGATATACTTCAACAATAACGCTTTGTTATCCTTTTTCATGATTTAACCCGCCTGTCCTGTTATTTGATCGACTCTCTGTATTTCTTTTCTTCGGCATCGTTGCAATATACAAAGTGACCCGGAGTAATCTCGCGGAAAGAGGGCTGGTCAACCGAATAATCATGCTCCGCCAAAGGATTGTAGGTTATTCTCGTACGCTGCCTTTCATATACCGGATCCGGCAAAGGAATTGCAGACAGCAGTGACCTCGTATAGGGGTGCAGCGGATGATTGAAGAGCTCGTCAGAGTCCGCGATCTCAACCAATTTACCGAAATACATAACACCGATTCTGTCCGAGAAGTATTTGACAACGGACAAGTCATGCGCAATAAACATGATCGTGAGTCCCATGCTCTGACGGAGATCATTCAGCAGGTTGATGACCTGCGCCTGAATGGACACATCGAGCGCTGAAATCGGCTCGTCTGCTATGATCATTTCGGGCTGCATGACAACGGCTCTCGCGATACCGATACGCTGACGCTGACCGCCCGAAAACTCATGAGGATAGCGATCTGCATGCTCACGCACAAGACCGACGGTTTCAAGAATATCATATACCTTCTGATTTATCAGATCATTGTCGGTCATACCGTTGATGACCAATCCTTCGGCAATGATATCACGTACCGTCATACGCGGATCGAGCGATGCAATAGGATCCTGAAATATCATCTGGATCTCTGTGATCAGCTTGCTCTGCTTCGCAACGCGGTATTTCTGCTTATATTCTTTATCAAGCGCCTTGATTGCCGCATGATTGCCGTTTGCAGTCCTGAGCTTCTCGTTATATTCTGCGTGAAGCGCCTCGACGCGCGACTTGGAATATTGTCTGTCGACTTCTTTGCAGTCAACCTTTGCGTTTCTGATCTTCGATCTGTTATCAGCGACAACGGCGCGAAGCTCGTTGTTGATCTTTTCGATCCCGGCTGATATTTCGCTGTTGTCTTTCTTTTCGGCACGAAGCGCCTTGATCTTCTTTTTCGCTTCCGAGCGGGCTTTTGAGATCGCATCCTTATAAGAGCGTGTTCCCGCGCTTATCTTCTGACCCTTGAAGTATATAGTGCCCGAGGTAATATCGTACAGCTTTATGATCGAGCGGCCGGTAGTGGTCTTACCGCATCCGGATTCTCCTACAAGACCAAACGCCTCCCCTTTTTTTATCTCAAAGCTTACGTCATCGACCGCTTTGAGATCCTTATGTCCCATTCGGAAATACTGGCAAAGATGATCTACCTTCAACAATACTTCATTATTGTTCTCCATAATTGCCTCCTCTTTCCTTCATTCGTTTAATTCGTTCGGTTATGATCTTGGGGACCTCAACCTTGGGCGCATTGGGATGGAGCAGCCATGTGGCAGCATAGTGCGTGGGAGAAACTTCAAACATAGGAGGCTGCATTTCATAATCTATCTCCAGTGCGTACTTGTTTCTCTCCGCAAATGCATCACCGACAGGCGGATATATCATATTGGGAGGAGTGCCGGGGATAGCATCCAGCTTCTCGTTTGTATCAAGGTCGGGCATAGAGGAGAGCAGCGCCCATGTATAGGGATGCTGCGGATTGTAGAACACTTCCTCCGCAGTGCCGTATTCCACGATCTTGCCTGCATACATAACGGCAATTCTGTCTGCCATGTTTGCAACAACACCCAGATCGTGTGTGATAAAGATGATGGAAAGATTGCGTTCGCGTTTCAGGCGGTTGATAAGCTCAAGGATCTGAGCCTGGATGGTAACGTCAAGTGCGGTGGTAGGCTCATCGCATATCAGAATATCGGGGTTTGCGGAAAGCGCGATCGCGATTACGATACGCTGACGCATACCGCCGGAGAATTCAAACGGATACTGTCTGAAACGAAGTCTCGCCTCGGGAATACCGACCTCGTCCATGAGCTTGATTGCTCTTTCTTTTGCGATACGCTTTGTGAGCTTATAGACAACCTGAGAAGCCTTTTCCTTGAGATAATCAATGATTTCAATGCAGCGCTTATCCAGGTCAACCTTATTATCGGCTTGAACATCTGCCTCAAACTTGTCCGTCACGTGTGTAAGGACGGAAACGATGTTGCGGATCTGTTCTTCGGGCGTCACAAGTGACTTGGGGACGACCTTCCAGTTTACCTTATCCCCCGTTTTTCCCTTTGCGAGCATGGCATCTCTCTTTGCAACCTGACGTGCATAGTCAGCCTCCTCCTTGGGGTTGTTCTTCAGATAGAAGAAGTACTTTTCAATCTCTCTGTCAAGCGCTCCGCCGAATGTATAAGCAACGCTGTCCTTGACAACAGCCAACGGATCGATTGCTGCGAGAACGCTCTTGTTCAGGTCCTTGGCAAGTGTGGCGGCATTCTGCGCGGTAAAGTTGCCTTCCTTGAAGAACTCCATCGCCGCCTTCAGCTCCCGAATCGCCTTTTTCTTGTTTTCCAGAGTCTTGTTGAACGAATACCTGACCGCGATCTTTTCATAGCTTATAAACTTCTCCATGAAGTCCTCATTGAGGAATTTCACAGCCATTTCGTTTGCTTCGGGGGCAGGCATCCTGCAAAGCTCCTCGCCGGGATGCTTATATACGTAGTAGCCGATTCTGAAGAAGTCGTATTTGGGTCGTGCAAGCATCTCTTCGGCGGTTTTCTTGATCTGCTTGAGTGTATCGACGGTTTCGGAAGATGCTTCGTTTTTATATGCATTTCCCGCAAACAGCTTCTTTGCAACGTCAGCGACTGTCAGCTTGGACCTTTCCGCTGATTTTGCAGCGGCGAGTGCCGTGTTCTGAGCCTTCAGCGTTTCCTCATATCCGGTAACAAAATACTTGTCGTTGACGGATTTCAGATGACCCATCACGCGGTTCAGCGTTGCCACGACGTCAACCTTCTGCTTCTTTTCCGTAAGGAAGAGAAAGTCTTCAACGATCGTAATCATTTCCTCAGCCGCCGTGCGCGACTCGTTATAGCTGTTTTCCAGCTTGAGCGCCTGAATGTTGAAATCATCAAAGGTCTTGATATATTTTTCCACCTCTTGGATGGAAATGTTCGCGTCGTTATTCTCCGAAAGAGCGACCTTTATCGTCTCAAGCAGAGTGGCAAGCATTTTGTTGAAGGCTTCGCGGCCTTCTTTGCGATTCGCCTTGTTTTTAAGGAGCATCGCCTCTGTGATCTGCTTACCGATCCGCATGATCGGGTTCAGGGAGGACAGCGGGTCCTGGAAGATCATTGCGATCTTGTCGCCGCGGATCTTGTGCATTTCCTCTTCGGGAATACGCAGCAGGTCATGACCGTCGTAAAGGATTTCTCCGCCCTCATAAATGGAGTTCACTGCGGAAATTCCCATAATCGCTTTCGATGTAACAGACTTACCCGAACCCGATTCACCGACGATTGCCAGCGTTTCTCCTTTATACAGATTGAACGAAATGTCACGTACAGCCTGAACTTTGCCTGCATCCGTGCGGAAGCTGACTCTCAAATTATTGACGGATAATTTTATTTCTTTATTCATACTTAACCCTCCGAGCCTCTGAGCGACGGATTCAGCGCATCGCGCAAGCCGTTGCCGAACAAGTTAAAGCTGAGCATTAACAGAACAAGGAACGCACAGGGGAACAGCGCCACATAGCCCGCGCCTGCCATAATGGATTTCTGTCCTGCGGAAATAAGCGTACCGACACTGGTGGTGTTTCCCGCCTCAAGGTTGACGATTCCCAGGTAAGACAGGTTGGTTTCCGAGTAGATCATCGAAGGAATTACCAGAGCAACGCTGGTGACGATGGTGCCGAGACCGTTCGGGAAAATATGCTTGAACATGATTCTCAGATTGCCGGCGCCGAGCGTTCTTGCCGCAAGAACATACTCCTGATTTTTAAAGCGGTAGAACTGCATACGCGTCCTGCTCGCCATACCTATCCACCCCGTTGCAAAGAACGCGATGAAGAGAACGAGTGCCTGGCTTGATGTACCCATGTGATATTTAAGAAGCGTAATAACGATCATCGTGGGGACAGCTCCGAGAATGTCGGAAAATCTTTCCATAAAGAGGTCGATTCTTCCGCCGAAGTATCCGGAGATCGAGCCCCAGATGACGCCGACAATGAAGTTGACAGCCGCAACAACGATGGAGAACATGAATGAGAATCTTGCGCCGTATGCAAGGCAAGCGAATATATCCTTGCCCGTATCTGTTGTGCCGAAGAAGAAGATAGGCTCTTCAATTCCGTCTTTTTTGACCTGCGAGTGATTGTAAGAATAATACTCGTAGTATTCGGCTCTGACTTCAATACCGCCGTCAACTCTTCTGCCGTACGCATAGTAGTAGGTGGTACCGTTCTGTGAAATGCCGTTCTCGCCTTCGATCCTGAGAGAATTGTACTCCGGGATCAGGGAAGACGCGGAGCCGACCTCGTACTTCCAATAATTCGGAATAATATTTCCGTCATAGTCGAGCTTGGGGCGAACTGTCGACGCATTCGGATCCGCGACCTTGTAGTAGATATTCGCATCGTATTTATTCTTTTCGAGCGTCGGGCGGTCGGTTGCCTTGACTATCGGATAAAGAACCTGTCTGCCCGTTTCGTTCTGATATTTTTGAATGTTATCAAATTCTTCCTGCGAAATGACCTTGTACTTACCAAAGCCAACGCCGTAATATGTATCATAACGATAGGAATAATTTGTGCCATCCTCGCTCACCGTATATTCGCCGCGCTTGATGACCTCTCTGCCCGTTTCGGCAGCGAGAGCGACATCCTTGATGTAGCCGAGGTAATTTGTGTTTTTCGTCTTGCAGCCATCCCAGAAATCTATGCCGTTGTCTGCAAACAGGTGCGACTTGGGGGTTACGTAAGCATACACCATGTCATAGTATGCCGGTGTGAATGGGGTGAAAAACGGTGCAATAATTGCAAAAAGTGCCAGAACGGCTATGACGATACCGCCGACGACCGCGCCCTTGTTTTTGCTGAAGCGCTTGAGCGCGCCCTGAAAATAGCTGACGGGCTTTGTATCGAATTTGCTGTCGTGCTTGAAATCCCTTCCGGTTGCGAACTTGAATTTGTCCGCGGGGATATTGGGGATATTATTCACATTGTTCGTTGCCATCTTTATTTTGCCCCCATTCTGATTCTCGGGTCAATGAAGCCGTAGCTGATGTCGATAACGATACCTGCAGTCAGACTGACAAGGGTATAGAACCCGGACAGGAGCATGAAGAAATCGTAATCCTGGAACGTGATGGAATTCAGGTAAAGCCCGCCGACACCGTTGATCCCGAACATTTTTTCGATAATAAGCGATCCCGAAAGAACCGACACGAATTCGCTCAAAATAGAGGGAAAAATGACGACCATGGAGTTACGCATCGCATGGCGGAAGATCGCCTGGCGTTTGGTAAGACCCTTGGTTCTTGCAAGCAGCATGAATTCGCCGGTGAGGACCTCGGAAAGCTCCGCGCGCGTATAACGTGCATAGCTGGCAATCGAACCGAGGCACAGCGCAAATACGGCAGGAAGCATTGAATGGAATACCGGTCCCGAGAAGTAGTCTTTGCTTGTAGACATGGTTAACGGGAACCAGCCCAGCTTGAAGCAGAAAACATACTGGATCATAAGAGCCAAAACAATGGCAGGGACGGATATCAGTAAGATAATGATGACGTTGATGATCTGGTCCTGCCACTTGTTCTTTTTCAGTGCGGCAATGATGCCCAGCCCGAGACCGATCGGAACGCCGATAAGAGTAGAATAGATATTGATGAGGATTGTGGGCGGAAGGTGACTGACAAACACCTCGCGCAGATTCATGTTGAGATATTCACCGTAGGTGGTTGCGATACCGAAATCGCCCTGGGTGATAACTCTCTTTATATAGTTACCGTACTGAAGCAGTATCGGAACGCGGTCGTAAGTATAAACGCCGTTTTCACCTTTTTGAATGTTGGTGATCCAGCCTCTTCCCTCCAGTGTCTTCATGACGATTTCAGGATCCTGACCCGGAAGAACATTGGTGGGAATAGGCAGAAGCTTGATGAGTGCAAAACACATCGTAAAGATGATTACGAATGTGAAGAACATCAAGCCCAGGCGTTTCATAACGTATTTAAACATGTACATGGGTTTTTTCTCCTCTGTTTTGTTGTTCTCCGATTTATGGGTTCAGAGTTTAGGAATATGCGCGATCGTACACAGCGCCCGTGTGCGCTCTCGGAAGTACGGTACAAAATGAGATTCGGTTTGTTTTTGCAAAAGGTGTTTGTTCTTTTGGAAGATGCGTTGGGAGA
>ULJH01086260.1_pt1 | contig 13324 bp, 9 predicted proteins | sample 1950781 | NCBI WGS metagenome assembly ULJH01 (sample SAMEA4835462, study PRJEB28245) | human gut metagenome | biome: gut microbiome; material: fecal sample | place: Denmark | collected 2008 | reverse complement strand
CGGGAGCGCTGACGTATCTGTTCGCTCCGTTGGCGGCGAAACTGCTGTTCCGTTCTCTGGCGGCGGAAGAAAAGGCGATGCTGGCGGCGTGCGTGCGGATTTCGGCGGCCGGCGCGGTGTTTTTGTCGCTGGCGCAGACGCTTTCTTCCTGTCTGACGGCGCTCGGAAAACAGCGGGGCGCCGCGGCGTGCTGGGGTGTGGCGTGTCTTTCTCGGATACTTTTCGATCTGGTGTTTGCGGGGGTGCTGAAATTTTCGGCAAAAGGTGCGGCGGCGGCCGAAAGTTTGTGCTATTTCGTTGCATTTTTTCTGATTTTATTGTATAATAAGGCGTGTATGAAAGGCGAAAGAATTATTACGGAGGCGAAAGCATGATTACGGTAATCGGTTTGGGCGTAAAGACGGGCGATCTGACGAAAGAGGGGGAAGAAGCGATTTTAAAAACGGCGGCAACGGGCGGAAAAATTCTGGTGCGTACGGCGAAAACGCCGTCGTACGGAAGCGTGAAAGAGCTGAACGTGCCGCACGAAACGCTGGATTTCGTATACGATAAAAGCCGCACGTTCGCCACGCTGAATAAAAATTTGTGCCGCGAGGTGAGAAAGTACGGCGAAAACGTCGCGTACCTTGTGGACGGCGCGGCAAGCGAGGATAATTCGGTGAAGGCGATTCTGCGCGCCGCGGGGAAGAAAAACGTGCGCGTGATAAACGGCGTTTCGAAGATTGCGGAAATCGCCGCCGCGGCACGGTTCGAGGGGTGCTCGTATCAGGCGGTGTCGGCATGCGAAATAGCGGAAACGTTGCGGGAAGAGGGGCTTTCCGCGCCGCTTGTTACATACGATATCGACGGCGAGGATATGGCGGCGGACGTGAAGCAGGCGCTTTCCGGGCGGTTCGGCGAGGAAACGGAAATTCTGTTTATCCGCCTGAACGGCGGAAAAATCGGCGCGCCCGTGGTGAAAAGAATTAAAATTTACGAGCTGGACAGGCAGAAAAACTACGATTGCGGCTGCGCGGCGGCGGTGGAAAAAATAAATCTGCTCGATAAAAAACGGTTTACGATGAACGACGTTTTAACCATTCTGCGTTACTTGCGCGACCCCGTGAACGGGTGCCCGTGGGATAAAGTGCAGACGAGCGAAAGCATCCGCATGAACGTCATCGAAGAGGCGTACGAGCTGCTGGACGCGATTAACTTAAAAGACGACGACAAAATCCGTGAGGAAACGGGCGATATTTTAATGCAGGTTGCGTTTCACGCCACGCTGAAAGAAGAGGCGGGCGCGTTTGATTTTACGGACGTTGCCACGGAGCTGTGCGAAAAACTGATTACGCGGCATACGCACGTGTTCGGGAAGGATAAGGCGCTCGACGCCGACGGCGCGCTGAACGTATGGGATAAAAACAAGATGATCGAAAAGCATCAGGATACGTTCGCCAAGGCAGTGAACGACGTGCCGAAGTGCTTCCCCGCGCTGTTGCAGGCGCAGAAAGTGGCGAAACGCGTGGAACGCGGCGGCTGGGACAAGCCCACGTTCGAAAGCGCGAAAGCGGCGCTGGAAGAGGAACTTGCCGAACTGAAAGCGGAAACGGAGAAGTCCGCGGCGGGGCGCGGCGATAAAGCGAAGACGGCGGAAGAACTGGGCGACGCGCTCTTTTGCATGGCGACGATGGCGCGCGCGGTGGGCGCGGACGCGGAAGAAGCCCTGCTCGATACGGTGATAAAGGTGCAGCGGCGGTATACGGAATACGAAAAACTTGTGCTGGCGGACGGTAAAGACGTGAACGCGCTGACAAAGCCGGAACGCGACGAGTATTACGAAAGAGCGAAAGAATACGTAAACAGCGACGACGAGGGCAAGGCATAAATGCATTTACATCGGGTACAGACAGGGGGATTTGCAATAAAAAACAACGTATGGCTGGCGCCTTTGGCCGGGTATACGAATTATCCTTTCCGGAAAATCGCGCTGGAAAGCGGAGCGGGGTTTGTGTTTACGGAGATGGTGAGCGCAAAAGGGCTTTGTTACGGCAGCGAGAACACGAAGGAGCTGTTATACACGGCGGAAAACGAGCGCGGCGCCGCGGGCGTGCAGATTTTCGGGAGCGACCCCGCGTTTATGCGCCGCGCGGCGGAAAGCGAAGAACTGGCGCCGTTTGAAATCGTGGATATCAATATGGGTTGTCCCGTGCCGAAAATTTTCAAAAACGGCGAGGGGAGCGCGCTTTTGGAAAATCCGTCGCTGGCGGAAAAAATCGTTGCGGAAACGGCGAAAAGCGGAAAAATCGTAACGGTGAAGTGCCGCATCGGCGTAAACCGCGGAAAAATCGTGGCGGAAGAGTTCTGCAAACGAATGGAAGGCGCGGGGGCGCAGGCGATTACCGTGCACGGCAGAACGCGCGACGAAATGTATTCCGGCGAGCCGGATTATGCGGCGATTGCGGCGGTAAAAAACGCCGTGAAAGTGCCCGTGATTGCAAACGGAGGGATTTTTTCCGTACGGGACGCGGAAACGATGATGGAAAAAACGGGCGCGGACGGCGTGGAAATCGCGCGCGCCGCGCTGTACGATCCGCAGATTTTCTGCGATTTTTCCGGCGAAAAAAGAAAGCCGCTATCCCAAACGGTGAAGCGGCAGACGGAAGAAACGGAAAAATTATACGGCGAGCGGTTCGCCACGGTATTTATGCGGAAAATGTGCGCGTTTTATCTGCGCGGGAAGCGTGGCGCGGCGGCATATAAGGCGCGGCTTTTCGAATGTAAAACGCCGCTTGAAGTGATTTCGCTGGCGCAGGAAATTTTTGAGTGAAATTTTTTTGAAAGAGAGTTGCAAAAAACGGGAGCACCCTTGACGGTTGCTCCCGTTTTTCGTGGAAAAGAGATGAGTATTTCAGTATGCAACGCCGGCAAGGGCGTTTGTTAAGCGGACAAAGTTCTTGCGTTTCGCCTACGTATATCTACCAACTCGAACAAGGCTTAAAAAGTCCCACGGTGGAATACCTCGGCTATATCTGCGCGGGGCTGAATATCTCGCTTGCCGAATTTTTTGCCGAAGAACAATCGGAGAAAAACGTTGCCGGACGAACAACCGATGCTTTGAACGAAAAGCAAAAAAGACTGCTCGACGAATTTTTGAGCAGCCTTTGAAGAAGCGGAAGTTTTGCCTTAACTCAAACGGCAGAGCGGCGAATAACAGCGGCGGCAGAGTCCGCCGTTTTTCTTTGCGCACGCCTCGCATATCCTGTCGCCGCAGTCCGGGCAGTAGTACGATTTTAAAATTTGCATTTTTCCGTTGCAGGATGGGCAAAGCGAAGCCCCGTCGCGTTGATACTTCATACAAAAATTATGCGCGGTAAAGCGGCGCTCTATGCTTTTTTCGTAAAAAGAAAAATTTTTCCGCAAATCGCATTTATTGCGGAAAATCGCTGTACTTTTTCCGGAGGATATGCTATAATTAGTTTGTCGGCATATAATATTCGACGCGCGCACACGCATACGAGCGCGCAAGCCGGCGATATTGTAACAAAGCAAAACATCAAAGAGAAAACAATGACAAGGAGAAACAAACGACAATGGCGGAAAAAGTAGAAAACGAGTACGGCGCGGAACAAATACAGGTTCTCGACGGCTTGGAACACATCAGAAAACGCCCCGGCATGTATATTTCCTCCACCGATTCGAAAGGGCTGCACCACCTTGTGCACGAGGTTGTGGATAACTCTATCGACGAGGCGCTGGCGGGATACTGCACGCACATCGAAGTAACCATCAATTCCGACGGCAGCTGCACCGTGCGCGACAACGGGCGCGGCATCCCCGTGGAGATTCACCCGAAAGAGGGAATTTCCACGCTGGAAGTAGTATTCACCAAAGTGAACGCGGGCGGCAAGTTCGGCGGGGATTCCGGGTATAAGGTATCGAGCGGCTTGCACGGCGTAGGCGTAAAGGCGGTGAACGCGCTTTCGGAATGGCTGGAAGCGGAAGTATATCAGAACGGGCACATTTATAAGCAGGTGTACAACCGCGGCGTGCCGCAGCGCAGCGTGCAGGTGGTGGGCGATACCGAGGAAACGGGCACGAAAGTAACTTTTCTGCCCGATAAAGAAATTTTCGAAACCACCGATTTTGTGTACGACACGCTGAAAATCCGTCTGCGCGAGCTGGCGTATCTGAACAAGGGGCTTCGCATTACGCTGGAAGATAAGCGCGCGGGGCAGGAAAAGAAAGATTCGTTCTGCTACGAAGGCGGCATCCGTTCGTTCGTGGAAGATCTGAACGCTTCCCGCGAACAGCTGTTGTTCCCGCAGCCCTTGTATTTTGAAGAGGCGGACGGCGATACGATGTGCGAAGTGGCGATTCAGTACAACGAATCGTACAACGAAGTGATTTATTCGTACGCGAATAACGTAAATACCATCGACGGCGGCACGCACGTAGAGGGCTTGCGCCTTGCGCTGACCAAAGTAATCAACGATTACGGCAAGAAAGCGGGGCTGATGAAAGAATCGGACAAGCTTTCCGGCGAGGACGTGCGCGAAGGCATCACGGCGGTGGTTTCCGTAAAACTCGTAAACGCGCAGTTCGAATCGCAGACGAAAGACAAACTGAACAATTCGTTCATCCGTTCGTTTGTAAGCCAGTGCGTTACCGAGCATTTAAGCGCGTTTATGGAAGAGAATCCGAGCGCCGCGAAAGAACTGGTAATGCGCTGCTTAACGGCGCAGAAAGCGCGCGACGCGGCGCGTGCGGCACGCGATCTGACGCGCAGAAAGGGCGTGCTGGAAAACTCCACGCTGCCCGGAAAGCTTGCCGATTGCTCCGACAGACGTTCGGAACTCTGCGAAATTTATATCGTAGAGGGCGATTCCGCCGGCGGCACGGCGAAACAGGGGCGCGACAGAAGATTTCAGGCGATTCTGCCCCTTCGCGGCAAGATTTTAAACGTGGAAAAGGTGCGGCTCAACCGCGTTCTCGAAAACGAGGAAATCAAGGCGATGATTACGGCGTTCGGCTGCGGCATACTGGACGATTTCGACGAGAGCAAGCTCCGTTACGACCGCATTATCTCGATGACCGATGCCGATGTGGACGGCGCGCACATCCGTATTCTTCTGTATACGTTCCTGTTCCGTTATATGCGCCCCTTAATCGAACACGGGCATGTATATTCGGCGTTGCCGCCTCTTTACAAGGCAACTTACAAGGGCAAGGATTCGTACCTCTATTCCGAAGAAGAAAAGGTGGCGTTTGACGCGCAGGCGACTTCGAAAGTGGAATATCAGCGTTATAAAGGCCTCGGCGAAATGAGCACGGAGCAGCTGTGGACGACGACGATGGATCCTTCCAGCCGTACGCTGGTGCGCGTTACCATGGAGGACGCGGCGGAAGCGGACAAGATGTTTGCCATGCTGATGGGCGAAAGCCCCGAACTTCGCAGAAAGTTCATCGAAGAGAACGCGTCGCTGGTAACCGATCTCGATATTTAAGGGTACAGGAGAGATAAAAAGAAATGGCTAAAAGAGAAACGAGTCCCGAATTGACCGAAGAGTTTAAAAAGACTCTCGAAATGACGAAAATCATCGATATGGAGGTGGACGACGAACTGAAGCGTTCGTTCATCGCCTACGCGATGGCGGTAAACAAATCGCGCGCCATTCCCGACGTGCGAGACGGTCTCAAGCCCGTGCACAGAAGAATTCTGTATTCGATGCACGAAATGGGCTTGTATAACGACAAGGCATTCAGAAAGTGCGCGCGTATCGTGGGCGACTGTATGGGTAAATTCCACCCGCACGGCGATTCCTCGGTGTACGACGCGCTGGTGCGCCTCGCGCAGGATTTCACCATCAATTTCCCGCTGGTGGACGGGCACGGCAACTTCGGAAGCGTGGACGGCGACCCCGCCGCGGCTATGCGTTACACCGAAGCGCGCCTTACCAAGCTTGCCGCGGAAATGCTGAAAGATCTCGATAAAGAAACGGTGGATTTCATTCCCAACTTCGACGGCAGCGAAGAAGAACCCGTTGTGCTTCCTTCGCGCTTTCCCAACCTGCTTGTAAACGGTTCGGACGGTATCGCCGTGGGTATGGCTACCAACATTCCGCCGCACAATCTTGCCGAAGTAATCGACGGCACCATCGCGATGATCGACAACCCCGATATTACGGTGGACGAGCTGATGGAATATATCCCGGCGCCCGACTTTCCTACGGGCGGCGTGATTATGGGCAGAAGCGGCATCAAAAAAGCGTACCAGACGGGGCAGGGCAAAATCATCATCCGTTCGAAGTGCGAAATCGAAGAATACGGCACGGGCGGCAATGCCCGCCAGCGCATCGTGGTAACGGAAATCCCGTATCAGGTGAACAAAGCCGTTTTAATCAAGACGATTGCGGATATGGTGCGCGACAAGCGACTGGAAGGCATTTCCGATATCCGCGAAGAATCGGACAGAACGGGTATGCGCATCGTGATCGAAGTGAAGAAAGACGCGAACGCGCAAGTGGTTTTGAACACGCTGTATAAAAAGACGAATCTGCAGGTTTCGGACGGCTTGATTATGCTGGCGCTTGTGGAAAACGGCACCGAGCCGAAAACGCTGAATCTGCGCGAAATTCTGCAATATTATCTGGCGCATCAGAAAGAAGTCATCACCCGCCGCACGCGCTTCGAACTCAACAAAACGGAAGAGCGCGCGCATATCGTGGAAGGACTTGTGCTGGCGCTTGCGAATATCGACGAAGTGATTAAAGTCATCAAGGAATCGGCGGATAAAAACGTGGCGGTGGAACGCCTGACGGCAACGTTCGAACTGGACGAAAAGCAGGCGAACGCGATTCTGGAAATGCGTTTGCAGCGTTTAACTTCCCTCGAAGTGGAGAAGCTGAAAGAAGAACTGGCGCAGCTGGAAGCCACGATTCTCGATTTAAAGGATATATTAGCCAACGAAAGCCGCGTGATGGCGATTATCAGAAACGACCTCACGGACATCAAGAATCGCTACCCCTCGCCGCGAAAGACGGAAATTTCGGTGGACTTCGGTTCGATAGAGGACGAAGATTTAATCGACAGAGAGGACGTGGTGATTTCGCTGACGCATTCCGGCTATATCAAGCGGTTGCCCGTAACGGAATACAAGGCGCAGCACCGCGGCGGTATGGGAATTACGGCGCATAAACCCAAGGACGAGGACTACGTGGAAAAGATGTTCATCGCGTGCACGCACGACGATATTCTGCTGTTCACGTCGCTCGGCAAGGTGTATTCCATCAAGGGGTATATGATTCCCGAAGCAAACCGCACTTCGCGCGGCAGAGCCGTGGTGAACGTTGTGGGGCTGGATCAGGGCGAAAAGATAGCCGCCGTGCTGCCGAAGAAAGAGGACGGCAACGGGTATATCGTAATCGCCACCAAGAAAGGGCTGATTAAAAAGACGACGACGGACGAATATTCGCGCATCATGAAGAACGGCAAGATTGCGGTGAAACTGAACGAGGGCGACGAAATTATTTCCGTGCAGTTCACCACGGGCGACAACGAACTTTTGATTGCCAGCCGTTCGGGCAAGTGCATCCGCTTCCACGAAAGCAACATCCGCGCGATGGGCAGAACCGCGGCGGGCGTACGCGCGATGCGCCTCGGAGAGAACGACGAGCTGGTGGATATGCTGGTGGTGGATGAGAATTACGATATTCTTACGCTGACGGCGAAAGGATACGGAAAACGCACGAACGTGGAAGATTACCGCGTTCAGGGCAGAGCCGGCAAGGGAATCAAGGCGGGCACGTTCAACGAAAAGACGGGCGAGCTTGTGGCGATGAAGCAGGTAACGGACGAGAACGATATTATGATTATCACCACCGCCGGAACCATCATCCGTATGCATGCGGACAGCATTTCGAGGATCGGCAGAGCTTCCCGGGGCGTACGCGTGATGAACGTGAAAGATTCGCTTGTGGCTACGGTGGACGTAACGGAGCGCGAGGACGACGCGGAAGTTGCCGAACCCGAAGAAACCGAATTGCCCGAAGAGGAGCGCAACGCCGTAGCCGACGACGCGGAAGAAACGGGCGAAGAAGCTACGTTCGAACCCGCAGACGACGGCGAGGAAACCGAAACTTCGGACGACGGCGAGGAGAAATAAAGCAATAACGGCTTCCCTTTCCGGGGGAGCCGGAAAAAAATTTTTTGTACAAAGGAGAAAAAATGGAAAACAACGAAGCACAAACAAAAAAGCCGTTTCTCGATAAGAAATTCGGCTACGTAGCGAAGGGATCTTCGCTGAAAACCGAGGCGGTGGCGGGACTGACCACCTTCCTCGCGATGGCGTATATTCTTATCGTCAATTCGGGAATGTTCTCCGCGCTGAACGGCGTTTCGTTTGACGCGATGTACGTTACCACGGCGCTTTCGGCGATTGTGGGCACGATTTTAATCGGGCTGCTTGCAAATCTGCCTCTGGCGCAGGCACCCGGCATGGGATTGAACGCGTTTTTCGTATACACGGTGTGTTTCACGCTGGGATTTTCTTATGCGAACGCGCTGGTATTCGTCTTGCTTGACGGCATTGTTTTCATCTTGCTTACGGTAACGGGACTGCGCAAAATCGTATTCGAAGCGATTCCTCCCGCAGTGAAGAAAGCGATTCCCGCCGGCATCGGCTTGTTTATCGCGTTTCTCGGTTTGCAGGACGCGAAACTGGTGATTCCCGATTCTTCCACAGGCGTAACGCTGGCTTCGTTCAACCTGTTCGGCGGGGCGAAATGGGCGGACGTGATGCCGCTGATTGTGGCGGTGATTTCGCTGCTTCTGATTGCGATATTCTCGCAGAAGAAAATAAAGGGCGGGATTCTGTACGGAATTCTGGGCGGCACGGTGCTTTACTATCTGCTCGGCTTCACGGTGAAAGATTTCTACGCGGGATTTTCGGAAACGCTTTCTCTGAACCCGTTCAAGCCGTTTGCTTCGTTTGCCAAAGAAACGTTCGGCAAAGTGTTCACCGAAGGGTTCGATTTTTCGGCGTATCTTGCGGGTGAAAACCACTCCGTGGGCGGACTGATCATGCTGTTTATTACCACGGCGCTGGCGTTCTGCATGGTGGACATGTTCGATACGATGGGTACGCTGTACGGCGCCTGCCGCGGCGGCAACCTGCTTGTGGATAACGGAAACGGCGAACTTGAAGTGCCGAATATGAACAAAGCCATGCTTGCCGACGCGATTGCCACCTGCACGGGCGCGGCGCTGGGTACTTCCACCGTAACCACGTTTGTGGAATCTTCCGCGGGCGTTGCCGCGGGCGGTAAATCGGGAATGACTTCGCTGGTTACCGCGGGTATGTTTGTTCTGGCGCTGTTCCTGGCACCGCTTGCGAAACTGATTCCCGCATACGCTTACGGCGCGGCGCTCATCTATGTGGGCATTCTGATGATCGGCAGCGTAAAAGACGTCGACTGGTCGGACGTTTCCGTGGCGGTGCCGGCGTTTCTGACGATGGCGATGATGCCGTTTACGTATAATATTTCGTTCGGTATTGCGTTCGGCTTGATTTCGTACGTAGTCATCAAAACGTTTACGGGACGCGTAAAAGAAGTGAAGGCGGGCACGTGGGTGATTACCGCGCTGTTCCTCGCGATGTTCTTCCTGACGCACTGAGCGGAAAATAAACCGTAAAAAAGGGCGCGGAGCCTTTTGAAATGCACTACAAATGTCAGATACGCCCGGGGTATTTCAAAAATATGAAATCAAACAGCGTAAAACTGCGAGTTCGTAAAAGAGCGACCGGGGTTTTCCCGGTCGTTCTTCTGTTTGTTCGTCGGCGAGAGAATGTAAATAAAGCAAAACCAAACAAAAAACGCACCTTGAAAACGTGGGTGCGTTTTTGCATCATCCGGAACATTTTCGGAAAATCGAAAGCGGTGATGCGGTAAGACGAAAAAATTTAAAAACGTGAACGCTGTATTGAGCGATTGTACAATGATATTTACTTTGACAACAATAAGAGAATTGCTTTTGAATGGAAAATGCGTCCGGTTCGATACCGAACTCCGTCTGAATAAGTGAATCGGATATTTTCGGTAAAGTGAGAGGGCGGCGCGGGGTACCGGCCTTATGTTTCCGGCATGAATTTGCGGTATCTGCGGGGCATGAGCCGATCCTGCAGCTTCGGATTCGTGCGGGCGCGGATGGCTACGTTCCGGTAATAGCTTGCCCACAGCGCGGCAAATTCTTCTTCGGAAGCGGAAAGAGGAACGTCGGCTTCCGCCGCTTCGATTTTTGCCACCGAGGCGCCGTTGTAACAAAGCGCGTAGGCGCGGGAGATATCGTGCAGGATAAACGGGCAGGCAAGTCTGCCGATGAAGTGGCGGGCAAGCTGCGGCAGAATATCGTTATCCGGGGCGCAAGCGGCATAATATACGCCCGCCGCGGTTTCGCGGAAGCGGATAAACCCTTTTAAATGTTCGATTTCTTTGCCGATGGCGTGCAGCACGTCCGTGGCGGCGCGTACGCAGCCGAGATACGTTTTATCGCGCGCGGGGGCGCGGTAACGAAAAATTTCTTTCAGATACAGATACGCGATTTGTTCTTTCTGAATATTTCCGCTTGCAAGGATATGGCGGATTTCGGAAACGGCGCGCGCATCGATTTGCAAAAGCGCCGACTTTACCCGCCGTGCCTGTTCTTCCGTTTCTTCTTCCGTTTGCGATACGGTTTTGATTTCGTCGGTGATGAGCGGCTGAAAGTTTTTTGCCGAATCGATATGTGCCGACGGGCATTGCCACGCGCGGAAAACCGCGGCGTAGAACGCGGCTTCGCTGCCGTCTGTAATGAATATCGTACGAAACATTTTTTTGAAACTCCTTATCTTGCGCCGTCGAATCGCAATTTGCTTTTTGATACTGCCCCCCCTCATCTCCCTGCTTGGCAAGGAACAAGCCGCCGAGCTGTCTTTGCGGACGGGTTACAATTCGCCCGTGAGTACCGAGCGACGGATTTCCGGTGTGGATAACTGCAATTTTTTCTGCGTTTCGTCGGGGGGGAGATCGGTGCGCGCGCCCGTGAAACCGGGCATAGCGGCGGCGTTGCCGCCCGAAAGCAGCGCGGCGGGCGGGGCGCCGATAAGCGCGTCGGCGGAGAACATGGAAAGCTGTGTGGCGCTCTCCGATACGTCCGCCGCGGAAAGTAGGGCTTTGACGCGTTCTTCCTTTTCTTCGCCGTAAAATTTTCCGCAAGCCGTAATAAAATGCCGCGCGCGCTTTAATACCACGCGCATTTTTTTCAGATCTTCGTACGTGAGTTTTGTATGCCGCCGCGCCGCAATGATTTTGTTTGCCGAGCGCACGCCGATGCCCGGAACGCGGAGGAGCGAGGCAAGATCGGCACGGTTGACTTCCACGGGGAAATTTTCCGGGTGGCGTAGCGCCCACGCGCATTTCGGATCGTATTCCACGGGCAGATTTTCGTCTTCGTCCGCGATTTCTTCGGGCGCGAAACCGTAGTAGCGCATCAGCCAGTCCGCCTGATACAGCCGATGTTCGCGCAGAAGCTTTTCGCCGACGGACGGAAGAGACGGATCGTTCACCACGGGAAGATAGGCGGAAAAATACACTCGCCGCAGCGAAAACTTGCGGTACAGGGCGCCCGAAAGTCGCAGAATTTTGCCGTCGCGTTCGGGCGAGGCGCCTACGATCATCTGCGTGGTTTGCCCCGCGGGCAGGTACAAGGGGCGCTTTGCCGCGCGGAATACCGTTGCCGCCGTTTCGCTTTGCGCGTTCTGCAGCCCCGAAACCGTGAGCAGACGGGGCTTTTCGTTTTGCTGTGCCCCGATCAGCCGCCGCCCGGAAGCAAACGCCTTTTTTCCCTGCGCCAGCTGCCCCATGGGCAGAAGCAGCGATTTTTTTGTTTTCTGCGGGGCGAGTCTTTTTAAACTCTCTTCGCCCGGCAGCTCTAAATTATAACTCATTCTGTCTGCCAGAAGCGCCGCCTTTTCCACCAGCAGCGGATCGGCTTTCGGGATGCCTTTGAGATGAATATACCCGTTGAAGCGGTATTTATTACGCAGCAGTTCCGCCGTTTGAATCAGAAGTTCCATGGTGTAATCGGGGCTTTTATACACCGCCGACGACAGGAACAAGCCCTCGATATAATTGCGGCGGTAGAAACCGACGGTGAGTTCGCAGATTTCTTCGGGCGTAAGCGTGGCGCGTTTTACGTCGGCATTGCGGCGGTTGGGGCAGTACCTGCAATCGAAAACGCAATCGTTGGACATTAAAATTTTCAGAAGAGAGATGCACCTGCCGTCCGCCGCGAACGAATGGCATATACCGCCGAACGCGGCGTTGCCTAAGCCGCCGGGTTCGTTTTTCCGCCGCGAGCCGGAAGAGGAACACGAAACGTCGTACTTCGCGCCTTCCGTTAAAATTTTCAGCCGTTCTTCTTCGATCATCGATTTTTCGCTTCCTTGTGTTTCTGCCGTTATTATAGCACGCGGCAAAAGAAAAGTCAAACATTTGTTCGCATTTTATGCGGGCAATTTTTGGAAAAAAGGCTTGCTTCCGGGAAAAAAATATGCTATAATCGAAGAGAGCGCAAGGGAAGGAACGCCGCTCGGCGTAGGCGGCTATGCGCGATACACCCGCGGGACGGAAAAAATATCGCGGGAAACGCGGGTGAAAATATTGACAACGCCGAAAATGTATGATATAATCTATTTGTAATGTTTTATTATGACAAATGCCTTTTGCGGGGTATTTTTCCGTACAAAGGAGAAAAAAAGGAGAAAAACAATGCGTTTGTTTGAAGTTTCCACGGATTCTACGGCGGATTTGTACGAGGATTACCGGAAAAAAAGAGATATATGGTTTGCGCCGCTTTCGTTTTCGTTTGAAAAGGACGGCAAAATAGAAGAATACCTCGATAATTTTTCGGAATATTCGCAGTACGTGGATTTTTATAATAAAGTACGGAATAAATACATGCCGCGCACGGCGATGCTCAATTACGAAGCGCACGTGTCGCATTTTACCGCCATGGCGAAGGCGGGCGTGAAAGACGTTCTGCATTTTTCCATTTCTTCGGGGCTGGCGCGCACCACGCAGGTGGCGAAGCAGGCGGCGGAAGAAGTGAAAAAGGAATATCCCGATTTCAATATGGTTTCCGTAGACCCGCTCGGCGCCACGATTCTGCAGGGAATGCTGGTTACGCTGGCGTGCGACATGCGCGACGAGGGCAAGACGATGCAGGAAACGTACGAGTATCTGACGGACGCGCGGAATCGTATTCTTTGCACGATTATCCCCACCGACCTTTTCTATCTGCAGCGCGG
>ULJH01077025.1_pt1 | contig 13362 bp, 14 predicted proteins | sample 1950781 | NCBI WGS metagenome assembly ULJH01 (sample SAMEA4835462, study PRJEB28245) | human gut metagenome | biome: gut microbiome; material: fecal sample | place: Denmark | collected 2008 | reverse complement strand
GTGCGGAGGTTCGAATCCTCTCCACTCCGCCACGAAGAAAAGAAAAAGGACTGCCAGACGGCAGTCCTTTTTGCATGCAACAAATCCAGCGCATCAGCTCAGATGCGTCAGATGTGGAAGTAACTCTTGACGTTCTCGTAGCAGACGTCCTTAATCAGGCGGCCCAAGGCATCCTTGTCGGGCGGGTAGAGCCCCTCATCGACGAGCGAGGCCAGCGCATCGCAGAAGATGCGACGGTAGTACTCGTGGCGCGGCCAGAACAGCGCGCTGCGCGCATCCGTCGAGAAGCCGACCGCCGTGCCGATTATGCCGAGGCTCGCCATGTAGCCAATCTGCGCGCGGATGCCGAGCGGCGTCTGGTTGATCCACCACGACGGGCCGAGCTGCAGATGACCGGCATCCTCCGTCTGGAAGGCGCCGAGGATCGAGCCGATGACGATCTGGTCCGACGGGTTCATCGAGCTCACAATCATCTTCGGCAGGGCCTCTTCGCGCGAAAGCAGGTCGAGCAGAGATGCAAGGCCTTTGCCATCATTGCTCGAGCTGATGCAGTCGCAGCCGGCACCGCTGCCGAGCCCTGCTGCCATCTTGCTGTTCATGTCGCGCAGGATGCCATAGTGGAGCTGCATGACCCAGCCGCGCTCCGCATACTTCTTGCCGAGGAAGCGCAGGACAGCCGTCTGGTACTTCTCAATCTCCTCCTGCGTCGGCGCGCCCTTGCTGTTGATGACGCGTCCGACGATGTCGTCGAGCTCGTACTCCTCCGCCTCGCGGTAAACGATGCGCGGGAGGGCGTGGTCCGCCGTGCGGCAGCCCATGCTCGCGAAGTAGTCGATGCGCTTTGCGAGTGCCTCGCGCACCTCATTCATCGTCGAGATCTCGACGCCCGCCGTCTGTCCGAGGTCGTAGAGCATGTAGTTGCCCCACTCCGGATTGGCGATGTCGAGCGCCGCATCCGGATGGAAGACCGGCAGCACCTGCACCGGATAGCCCTGCTCCTTGAGCTGGCGATGCCATTTGAGGTTGTCTTCCGGATGGTCTGCCGTGAAGACCGCCGCGACATTGCCCTGCTCCAAAAGCGAACGCACGGTCATCGTGCCGTCCGCGAACTTCTCCGAGCAGACCGACCAGACATCGTCCGCCGTCTCGCCGCTCAGCACGTAGTGGCAGTCAAAGACGCGCTTGAGCACGAGGTGGACCCACGTGTAGACAGGGTTGCCCGCCGCCTTCGCGAGTGCCTCCGCAAAGTACTGGAAGCGCTCGCGCGCCGGCGCCTCGCCGCCCGTGATGAGCCGTTCTGCGACGCCATTCGCCCGCATGAGCCGGCGTGCGACAGGATTGTCGACAAGGACCTCCGTCAGATTGTGGTAAACGCGATTTTCCGCGATATCCCGCACGGGGATGTGCGTGTGGTAATCGAGGATCGGCAGTTTCTCAGCATATTCGTGATACAGGTCTTCCGCGAATTCCGAGTGCAAGAGGAAATCTTCGTCCATAAAACGTTTCATGATAACCAGCCTCGCTTTCCTTTTCCCATATCGTTATCTTGATAGAAGTATTCGCCTCCTGCTCAGAGAATCCCTGCTGAGTGGACAAACAAATCGAACAAAATATGGACCTCCGCTGCATACAGTCCTGCTATTGTCTGCATACCGTTTTCGTCCGACGTGCCCTTCCATTCTATGTTATAATAATCCCAATATCGATTCATCATCTATCAGTCACTGAGAAAGAAGGTCTTTTCCCCACATGGATATCATCCTGTTCCTGCTGCTCGGCATCGGTGTCGGCACGTTCGGCACGCTCGTCGGCATCGGCGGCGGCCTCATCTGCGTGCCGATCTTCATCCTGTTCCTGTCGGACGGCGGCGTCTACCCGTACTTCCACACGGCAGCCCAGATTGCCGGCACCTCACTCGTCGTCGTCATGGCCAACGCCATGAGCGGCACGCTGGCCTACATCCGCCAGAAGCGCGTGCTCTTCAGCGCCGCCATCCCGTTCGCCATCGCCACGCTTCCAGGCGCCGTGCTCGGCTCCTGGATCGTCAACAAGTTCAGCACCCCAATGCTCGACCTCTACTTCGGCATCTTCCTGCTGCTGATGTCCATCATCATGTACTGGAACTCCACCCACAAGCCCGTTTCCAACGTCATGGACGTGCCGAAGGACTTCCAGTACAACCGCACGCTCGGTATCGTCGCGAGTCTCGGCGTCGGCTTCCTCTCGAGCATCTTCGGCATCGGCGGCGGCGTCATCCACGTGCCGCTCATGATCTACCTGCTCGGCTTCCCGGTCCACGTCGCCACGGCCACGAGCCACTTCGTCCTGGCCTGCTCCTCCGCCTTCGGCGTCATCAGCCACTTCATGCTCGACCATATCATCTGGATCCCGGCCATCTGCATCTCGATTGGTGCCGCCATCGGCGCACAGATTGGCGCCAAACTCTCGAAGAAGACGAAGTCAAAAGTCATCCTCATGCTGCTCTCGCTCGCCATGTTCGCCCTCGGCATCCGTCTGATCCTCCTGGGCAGCGCCCACTGATTCACATCGCAAAAGCCAATCAAAAAGGAAGTACTCGCAATGGGTACTTCCTTTTTACATGTCCAAATCGTCAATCATCATCGCTTCTGCTGCGCTTCCACCAATTTCCGCGCCGCTTCCATGACATCACAGATGCTCGCCAATCTCGTAGAGCGCCGCCTCGATCGTCATGAGGTCGTAGACGCCGCGGCTGATGTAGTACGTCACCACCAGATCACTCGGCCGCGCGGAGGAAAGCGCATAGCCCGCGCGCTCCATGAACTCCATCGCCTCCGGCAGCGTCAGCTGCAGCGCGAGTGCCAGCCGTATCACCGTCCCGCGGCTCGGCTGATAATGTGGCTTCGTGCAGATGGCCGAGAACAGCTTGCGGTCAATCTGAGCCGCGCGGTAGATTTCCGGATTCGTGCGCCCCGAGCGGTTGAGGTAACGGAAGAGCAATGCGCGGAAATCCTCCCGCGGCTTCATGAGCTCCTCGATGAGCTCGTCAGGCAGGTCCTAAGGACGCTGCTCCGCGACACACTTTTCCTGCTCCCCTCGCTCTTGTATCTTTTCCTCGACCTCGACATCTTCCCAAGGCATGAGGTAGTCGATCGTGTTCTGGAAGCGTGCCCTGATGCTCTCCAGCGACGACTTCTTCGCCTCACGCCTGCGCCTGCGATAATAGCGGACGAGCTTTATGGCTGCCGCAATCACGGCCACCAGAACCAGTATCTTCCACCAGGTAATGCCCAATTCCAGCGTCATCGCACCACCGTTCATCAGCAAATGAAATCCTTCATCCAAAATACCACTCCACCTTTACCCTCCCGTATCAGACTGACTTCAGTCTAACACAGGAGGGATTTTCAGAGGTCGTCTGCCAAACGACAATTCTCCCATTGCCATCTCCAGATGGATAAGGTATCATGAAGACAAGAATTGTCTCATAACTCAGAAAGGATGAATCATCATGGAACCATGGCTTTTCTACGCGCTGCTCTCAGCTGTCAGCGCAGCATTCGTCTCGATCTTTGGCAAGGTTGGCCTGCAGGGCATCGACAGCAACGTCGCAACGGCCGTGCGCGCCGTCATCATGGCGGTGTTCCTGATTGGCGTCGTCTTCGTGCAGGGCAACTTCTCGCATCTGGCCGATGTCCTGCAGGACAAGAAGGGCCTGCTCTTCGTCGCCCTCAGCGGCATCGCCGGCGCGACCTCGTGGCTCTTCTACTTCCTCGCACTCAAGTACGGCCCCGTCTCAAAAGTCGCACCGATCGACAAGCTCAGCGTCGTCTTCGCCGTCATCCTCGCCATCATCCTGTTCGGCGAGAAAGTCAGCCTCGTCCACGCCTGCGCCATCGCGATGATCGCAGCAGGCGGACTGATACTGGCCATCTGGTGAACCTCATGCCCTTGGATCGCGGCCTAAGTATGCGAGGATGCCGCCATCCACGTAGAGGATGTGGCCGTTGACAAAGTCAGAGGCATCCGACGCCAAGAATACAGCCGGCCCCATGATATCCTCCGGCGTGCCCCAACGATGCGCCGGCGTCTTGGACAGGATGAAATCATTGAATGGATGGCCCGGCGTGCGCAGTGGTGCAGTCTGCGGCGTCGCGATGTAACCCGGGCCGATGCCGTTGCACTGGATGTTCCGGTCGCCGTACTCTGAAGCGATGTTCTTCGTCAGCATCTTGAGGCCGCCTTTCGCCGCCGTATACGCCGCCACCGTCTCGCGCCCCACTTCACTGAGCATCGAGCAGACATTGATGATCTTGCCGTGCCCCTTGCGCAACATGCCGGGCAGCACAGCCTTCGAGACGATGAACGCAGCCGTCAGGTCGATATCGATGACCTTGCGGAAATCCTCCGTCGTCATCTCGAGCATCGGGATGCGCTTGATGATGCCCGCATTGTTCACGAGGATGCCGATGGTGCCAAGCTTCTGCTCGATATCCGCGACCATCGCACGGACAGCCTCTTCATCCGTGACATCGCAGATATAGCCATGCGCCTCAATGCCATCTTTCTTGTAGTCCGCCAGCGCCTTGTCCATATGCGCCTGGCTGCGGCAGTTGAACGCGATTTTCGCACCCGCATCGGCATAAGCTTTCGCGATCGCATAACCAATGCCATAGGCCGCGCCCGTCACCAGTGCCACCTTGCCCGTCAAAGAGAATTGTTTCGTGATATCAAACATCATATTCGCTCCTCTCTACACATGCTCACTGCTCAGCCATCATTCCGCAGGTTCAGCGGACGACGACCTGGCACATCTTCATTGCCTCCAACGCATTCTCATGGCTCTCCGGCGTCACACCCGCACAGCACGAAGCATCGACGGAAACCGGTACCTCCGGGAACGCCGCCTTGAGGATCATCGCATTCGCGATCACGCAGATGTCCGTGCAGAGCCCGACAAGCTCAATCGCATCCGGCTCCAGCCCCGCGATGACCTTCGGCAGCTCCAGCGAGCTAAACGTCGGCTTCTCCACCACAGCCGCCGCCTTCTCCACAAAAGGCTTCAGCGAAGGCGCAATCTCCCAGCCCTTCTCCGGCTTGATGCAGTGAGGCACCGGCAGGTTCTTCCCCTCCTGCGTCTCAAGATAGTCCGCACCATGCGTGTCCTGCGTGAACACCAGCAGCGCATCCTCCCGCGCCAGCTTCGCCTCCAGCCGCGGCAGCATCGCCTGCGCCTCCTTCGTCCCCAGCGCTCCATCAATGAAATCATTCTGTATGTCAATCACGACAAGTACCTTGCGCATGAAAATCGCTCCTCTCCAGAAGTCCTGAACGTCAACATTTCCTTCATTATGGCACACAGCAGCTGTCTTGACAAGAATGGGCAAACCACCGACAAACCAAGCATCCCCCTGTAAAAACAAGCGCAGATGTGATATAATAGCGATAAATAAAGAGCAGTCGCAGACGTTTCGCAGCGTCAGCACTCCTCTTTCTCATTGATTGAAGAAGGCTTGACGTTACGCTAAAACAACACTAGTTTACTTCAACAGTGAGAGTAAACCAATCAAGACTTGCAGAAAAGCCAGCATCAGCATGGATGGTGGCTTTCTGTTATTGTATAATATCGATTTCCTCTCTTATCAAGATTAGAAATATGTTCCACCCGACAAGATATCTCGTTTCTCTTTCTTTTCTCTCCTTTTCATCTCTTTTTCCCAGCGAACGGCATCCTCGTCATTCATGTACATGATACCACCAATCGGATTGCCATCTTTATCCTCTCCATCCCAGAGCCCGCACGGGGTCGTATATCCCGGCTTCTCCTCTATTGAAGTACGAGGCCTCCATTCATCATCTTTCAGCATCAGATCATGTAAACTTTCCATAAAAATCCCTCCATCTGTTGTTGTTCTGGATATCATCAATCGAAATTTCGCCATGGAAGAACCGTGATAGGCTCTCATAACTGTTCATTAGTGACATATTTGCCGCCGGAATAGTAATCTCTTAAAAAGAGAAAAATCTTTCTCTATATGCATGTATATTATTAACATTCTTTGATACTTCACCAATTTCTCCTCGGATTCCTTTCTCGGTATAATCACCATCAAAAGAAAGAGGATTATAACTTGTCAATACATAAAAAGTATCATCGCATATAAATAACTTAGAATGATCATTCACTCGTCTCATCTTGAAATCTTTCCCTTTAAATTTTTCTCGCAAATAGATCGCAACTTTTTCTGTATTTTTTGAACGACTATCTGATTCATCCTGACTGTTTACATTACCAATACCATAGCGGATTCTTATAGCCACTCCACGATTTAAAGCATTCATAAAATCTTTCTGTAAATCCCGATTTACGACATGATAGTTTATCCATGGTGACCAAATATCGATTTCCTTTTTCGCCGTAGTGATTGCTTCAATAAGTTTCTTGCGAATTTGTTCATTTCGAATAATTTTATTCTTATTGTCGATTTCATTTTTTCGGATTAACATGTCCTGAGTGGCACGTAATTCTGTAATCTCTCTATTTTGTTGTTCAACTTCTGCCTTGTATTTTTGGATAAGATCACGAGCCTGTTTTTTTGCAATTTCTTCTTGTTTTTTCAATTGTTTATTTTCTTCATCTTGGATTCGGATAATTGATTCATATTTCTCTTCTTTTGATTTATTATCCTTTTTAATTTCTTCTATTTTATCATCATATAGTTTCTTAAGTTCTGCAGCTTGTTCATTGATTTTTTTCGCAGCAACTGCTTCAATATTCTCAATTTGCCGCTTCAATTCATCTTGTGTGACAAGAGAATTATTATAACTTTGCAACTCATTTATCTTTGCTGTCAGCGTATTTTCAACTTCCGCTCTGATTTGATCTGGTGACTTCCACGTAGACATTTCAGTATAATATGGAGCAAATTGTTCTCCATTAAATACGAATGCTAAATAAACCAGTTCCATGAATAATTCTCTATCAATTTTTTTCTTCATGGAAGAAGTTTTTGAGATAGTTAATCCAGCCAATAAAGCTAATCCTACTGGCCCCATAATAAGTGCTAATGTACTATTTAATACAGTATATACACCAAAAGGCAAAGTTATCCCTAATAATGTAGTAAAGACCGCATGAATAATCGTTGTAGTCGCAACAAAAGTTCCTAATCCAGAAGCACTACCAAGCAATAAGATTGGGATACCTGTCTGCACAAGTGTATCACGGACAGTCTTACCTGTCAGTGTTTCCACATGAAGCGCATCTTTCATGCGTTCTCGATTTTCCGGCGTCATCTGAGCAATATCGATGTCTAGCTGCTTTTCTAATTGTGCAAGCTCAGTATCTGATTTTTCTTTAAGCAACCTATTAATTTGCTTACGTATACGATTTTGGAATTCTACTGCTATAAAATCAGCTTTTTGTGCAGGAGTCAATGAAGAGATATCCTGCTCTATAGACTTTGATGCTTCCTCTATAACTTTGTCCGATAAATTTTGGATTGGAATAGCTAGATGTAAATCCAAACGTTGAGCAATACAGTTTAAGAGTTTTATATCTAATTTTTTTCGATCCTCTGCACGCAAATCATTATATGTCGATTCTATAAACTCATTAAAGTCATTACTATTCTGCTTGTTTTCTCTTCTGAGTAAGTTAAAGACTTTTTCTCTGATGATTGTTTGTCCTTTATTCCCCATAGAGCGAAGTACATTTTCTGCTGTCACACATTGAAATAATGCTACCTGCAAAGCAATCACATCATCGGGTGCTTCCTTCAGTGATTCAAAAATATTAGCCATGATTTATCTCCTCAATTATATAAATTATACGTTTTCTTACATGAAAATTCTTGTACGACCTTTCGTCCTTCTTTATCTATTTCTTTCCATACATCCTGAGATACTTCTTCTCTACCTATTTCAGAAACAATTTCTGTTTTATCAACATAGACATCATTCGGATCCTCTTTTGTATAAACAGTAGCTGTTTTACGTAATTTATCAGCTACTTCTTCTACTTTTACGATTGCTTTTTGAAACTTATTCCTTGCTCCATAACCTAGATACTTCTCAATAGTGTCTGTTACAGTTGTATTCAACCAATTTGCAATCTCGTTCCAAAACGCACTTAAAACTGCGCCTCCTACCACGACAGTTGCTAAAACAAATAATCCTGTTATAATCATATCAATCTTCTCTCCTTTCTTTATCTGATATATTTACTTCTTCTGTATTTATTTTTTCATTCATATCTTTATATTTTCCCTTTACATAATTGTATCCTTGTTTAAAATCATCTAATTTTAATTCTGGAGCTATTTCATTCCTGCTCAATGCTATTAAACTAGCATATAACAATATATCTTTTATGTCAGCTCCAGAAACAGCATCAAAAGCTTCTGCTAATTTTTCTGGGGTAACTATTACTTCTAAAGGAATCTGCTTATTTAAATATATACTCCAAATAGCAACCCTGCCTTTGAAATCAGGGTAATGAAATGCTATACTTGAGAAAATACGTCTCTTGAAAGCTATATCATAGTTTTTAATTAAATTAGTTGTAAATATAACCACTCCATCAAATTGTTCTAATTCCAGCAGCATCACGCTCCGTGTGATATTCACTCCGTAATCAGCTGCCTGTGTGATATTTGTTAATCTTTTGCTTAAAAAAGAATCTGCCTCGTCAAATATAATAATTGCATCATTCTCACGTGCTTTCTCAAAAACGTTGTGAATATTCTTTGGTGTTTCTCCAACATATTTTGATTCCAATTGCGAATAGTTTACTTTGCAAATCTTCTTTCCCAGTTCTTTGGCTATTGCCTCAGCTGTAATGCTTTTTCCTGTTCCAGCTGGCCCATAAAAATTTAATATCAACGGTCTACAATTAAAATCAGCATTTATTTTCCATTCATCAAATAATTGCTTTTTATATTTTTGCATCCTTAAAGAAACCAATATCTGTTCTTTGATATCATCTGGTAAATATAGACTTTTCAAGGACCAACGTGGTGTAGAAATCTCTGCAAATGACATATCTTCTGTAGTATCTATTTTCCCTATATCATTCTCCTTTCCAATTACAATTTTTATCATTTCTGGCTTCTGTAGATATTTAGACCAATGTAAGGTATCTATAAAATCTAACCATGAATTAATTTGTTTATCTATAAATATTTTATCTAATATTTCTCGTTTCTCATTACTTTCTCCGCTAAAGACAGAATTATATTCAATCTCTACATTTACATCATTTTTTGAATAAATTTTCTTATATAAGTCATCTCTGATATTTTTAGGTTTATCATTAGACAAGGGCCACATATAAACTCCTTATAATTTTATAATACAATATTTGTCCGATTTCTTTTTGCAATATCCATTGCAGTCTCACCTTTTTTAGAACGTAAATTCTTATCCGCTCCTTTTTCTATTAAACGTTTGGCTAGCCATTTTTCATCAAAAAAATACCAATGATGTTCAAGTGAATACATCAAAGCTGTATAGCCATCATCATCTTGTAAATTTATCCCTAAATCATATTTCTGTTTCAATATTTTCACTAAAAAATCTTTATTGATATCCTTCCAGAATTTATTCCTACATAAATCTTGTAGAATAGTTCTATTATTTAAACCTATATACTTTCTATTTGCTCTTGCCCCATAGTCACATAAAATAGAGAATATACAACTATCTCGATTTGCATATGCATAATATAATGCATCATTTCCCATTTTATCACAAATATCAAAATTAGCGCCATGACAAATCAACTTCTTTATTATAGATTCTCTTACCGCAGGAATATTATCATTCATAATCATATAAAAAAAATCCGCAGGCTGATCAACTGCAAATATCAATGCCGTTTTTCCTGAGTGATCTGTAAGATTTACCTGAGCACCGTAGGCTAGTAATTTTGATACTGCTTGTTGTTTGTTTTCCTCTACTGCATCCATCAATGGGGTTTTACCTGCACCATCTCTAATGTTTATATCCATCCCTAAAGATAACAGATAATCAATGAAGTCTTCCTCACCCAATGATGCAGCTCTATGCAATAAGGCTTCCTCTGCTTTATTTTTTTCATCAATTGACAACATGCAATCTTTGATAAGATATTGGAACATCGACATATTTTTTTCTTCTAATGCGCCAAACAATACACTTGCTTCTAATTCATAATTATCATATTTTATATTATATCTGTATTTTTTTAAATTAAAACCTCCTTGGATAAGCTGTTCAAAAAGAATTGCTTCTGCATTTTTAGGGTTAAACTTTGCATTTTTGACTAAATAGCCTACAAAATCACCTGTTTTATATGCATTTAACTGTAATGGATTAATGTAATTGATAAAATATTTTATTTTATCAAAATCATTTTTTTGTATGTAATGTCTTATTGATTGTTGTATGTTATCTTCCCAAAACTGAAAGTCTAGCCGAAGAAATTCTAACAGGAAAAATGGCTCATTCAATAAGAAAGGTTCAATAAAATCTTTATTTTTTCTACTCACCGAACGTCTAGCTTCACTATATTGATTTTTCCTGTAAAAACACAAACATCTATATATATCAACACGTCGCATTACTTCATCATTATTTTCTCCATACTTCTCTGCTTTATCCAAATCGGATAAAGCAGCGTTTAATTTACCTCCTTGGATAAACTTGATACTTCTTCCCAACCATTTAGTAGGATCCGGATCCTCTATACGAGTAGTATGTATTGAAATGTTTTCTGGCAAACGAATCACCCTTCTTTGATTCAGATATGTCTACAAATTATCTACTGTTAGCGTACACTCCATCCAAAGTATTTTAATTTAAATCTCATATAATCAACTAAAGCTAAAGTATGTATTGCATTAAGTCTAAAATATTATGGATTTATAGTTAAAATTATAGCACCATTATCAGATTTATACAATGTTTTTATTTTTTAGTAAATTATTCTAGATTTTATTTTATCGATTCCTAAAATGCATGAACAAAAGCCAATCTCGTGAAAGACTGGCCTGTTTTCTATGCATTTGTCAGTGTGAAGTAAGCGATTTCTGGCGGGCAGCCCAGGCGGAAGGGGAACCAGCTGCCGTTGCCGCTGTGGACGTAGCCGTAAGAATCACCGATCCGGACCATGCCGCGGGTGTATTTGAACACGGGGAAGAGCGGCTGGCCGAGGAAGCCGAATTGGCTGCCGTGGGTGTGGCCGGTGAGTGTCAGGGGGATATCATTGGCGGCTCCGTCGTCGATGCATTCGGGGTGATGGGCTAGCAGGATGGCAGGGGCATTGGCGGGCAGATTCTTCATGGCTGCCTGCATGTATTTCTTGCGCTGTGCTTCGAAATGAGGACGGTCCATCGGGTAGTCGACGCCGAGCATCCAGAGGTTCTTGCCGGGCACTCTGCGGCTCTCATTGATGAGGACCTGCACGCGCGTTTTCGCGAGGTACTTACGGATGGTATCGATGCCGCGGAAGTGCTCGTGATTGCCGAAGGCAAACCAGATGCCATCGGGAAATGCATCGACGTAGCGTTCGAGGATTTGGGCGGCTTTTTCGTTCTGTGTCACATCGTCGAAAAGGTCGCCGGTGATGGCGAGCATATCGGGCTTCTGGGCAGCAACGCGGCGCAGCAGGGCATCGAGTTCGGCAACGGAAAAGAAACTGCCAAGGTGGACGTCGCTGATCTGCGCGAGGCGATAGCCCTCCCCTGCTCCGAGTCCCTTGACGGGAATCGTGTAGACGCGCTCGACGGTCGCCTGGCGCTCCCAGAAGCCGCCGTAGATACTGAGGCCGGCGGCCACTGCCGGATAGACAGCGGCATGGCTTAGCAGGCGACGGCGGCTCTCGTCGACGGGCACGGCCATCATGCGGCGCCAGAAAAAGCGAAGCGTGACGGCAACAAGGACAAATCCCGTACAGATAAGCTGTGTCATGAAGCCGACGATGACGGTCTCGATGATGAGGCTCGGCCCCGATATGAGATGGTAGATGATGGCGCGTCCGAGGAACCAGCCCATGCCGATGACGTTGAACAGCAGCATAATGATGCGGGCCCATAGCAGCGCTCTGCCGGAGAAGAGATAGCGCGTCGTGAAGAGCAGGCAGGCGATGACGGAAACGACCATGACGATCATGATGAGTGTGAACCAGGTCAAAGAATTTCCTCCTAAAGCAAAAAGCAAATCTTGCAGAAAAAAATAGACCGGATGACCGGTCTTTGCCTCAATTGGCCTGAGGTGGGCGTGCCTCCTGGCACAGGCCTGGCTCAAGCCAAGCCACGAAGGTGAGCGGATTCGGCCTGCCGTTCCCGGTAGTACCAGCGGATGGATTTGCCGATTGCGCAGCGCACGGCATCGAGCTCTCCGCGTTTCGCCAGTTTCTTGAGCTGGTTGACGTCAAAGCCACTGACGGACAAGTAACTTGCAGAAAGGAAACCTCCTCGTTTCAACATCTTGCGATAGCTCGCACTGTCACGACGGTCCATTTCAATGTTCTTGATTGCCATATTAATCCCCCCACAATGTTGGTCTTATTTACAAAGACACCTTCGGGCAAGTACATTATACCACAAAACTGTAAGCCATGCTACTGTTCCAAGATACGTTTTCGTTTATTTTTGCATAAGATTACGTTATAATAAGGGTGTTATCATTGTATACTGTCATTTGTGTATTGCCTTTATTTCTAGGAGGGTTATTATGCTGACTGCCTTGACGAAGGAATATCCTCTGCCGAGCGAATTGCAGGAGCGCATCGACCTCGTGCTCGAATCGCATGACTGCGATCCGACGCAGATCGTCGGCATCCTGCTCGAGGTGCAGGCGCTCAATGAGCGCCACTATGTGCCGGAGCCGACGGCCTACTACATCGCGGACCGCCTCAAGATGCGCGTGACAAATATCTTCGACTGCCTGAAATTCTACAGCGAGCTCTCGCCAGTACCGCGCGCGAAATACCCGATCCAGGTCTGCTGCTCGCCGGCCTGCCGCGTCAACCGCGTCGATTCGCACCGCCTGATCTCGACGCTCGAGCGCCTGCTCGACATCAAGCTCGGCGAGACGACGTATGACGGGCGCTTCACGCTCGAGCAGGTCACCTGCATCGGAGCCTGCGACCGCGCGCCGGCCGTGCGCATCAACGGCCATGTCTACGACCATCTCGACACGCAGGAAAAGATTGAGACGCTGCTGCGCTCTTTGCCCTGAGCCGGAGGAGGATACAAAATGAATCAAGTACATTTCCTGACCAAGAACTTCGGCAAGTACGACACTTCGTCGATTGGATCTTATATGAATGTCGGCGGTTTCGAGGCGCTGCGCAAGGCGGTGACGATGGACCCGGAGGAGATTACAGACCTCCTGACGGCC
>ULJH01038492.1_pt1 | contig 13362 bp, 6 predicted proteins | sample 1950781 | NCBI WGS metagenome assembly ULJH01 (sample SAMEA4835462, study PRJEB28245) | human gut metagenome | biome: gut microbiome; material: fecal sample | place: Denmark | collected 2008 | reverse complement strand
AACGGGTGGCACTATAGAGCTTACTATGCCCGAAACAATTTTAGGCCCAATAAGAGAATGGAAAATTAATAATTCAGGTATACTTGAAAGAAACTTTAAGGCACTTACCAAAGACTTGGATGACTTCAAACTTATAGATAAAGGCGTAAAGGCAGATACCCTTGTAAGTAGTGTATTCCAGTATCTTCAGAATGAAGTGGTAGCTAAGTTCGAATACGGCGCAGTTTATGCGGCCAAACTTACATATAACAATCATGCTAAGAGCCTTAATGATTATCTTGATGGTTTGATAACAACCGCAAAACATACAGCATCCGGAGCGCGTAACGATTTAAAACTAAGGCTTGATGAAATTGAAGCTGCTGCAGTAGAGTGTAAAAAGAATGCAAAGAAAAGACCAAAAAAGCATGTTAAGTCAATGGAGCGATATAAGGCTGCAATAAAAGCATATTATCAGGACCTTCTTAAAATTGAAATCATGGAGAAAACTGTAGAAATGATAGCTATTCTGAAAAAACAGATAAATTTAGAAGGCTATAAAAATAGTTTGTATCCTATGTACTTTAGACCGATGGAAAGCATGCTGACTGAACTAAAAACAACCTTTGCGTCGAATCTTGCTTTCTTAAACAATCCTGCTGCAGGCGTTGATGAATTTGCATGGAAAATCGTAAGCTTTGATGAAATAAAAGACCATGTAATCGAGGAATTTATTAGGCAGACAAGAGCTGCTGAAACCGAGTACGAAATATTTATTATAAATATTATGGCTCAACATGATAAATGGATTGACGGCGATAGATACAAAGTTGAAAAAATGATTACCTCATATATAAGCGATGTATTTAGACCTGTACTTAGCGCAAGCATGGACAGCTATTTAAATGACAAGTATGGTACACATGGTAATCCTCAGGCATTGCAAAGTAAAATAAAAATAGATTTGCTTGAGAATGGAGTTCTTGCAAAGGCAGAGCCTATATTCCATATAGACAGTAAGTACACAATGGCAACAGCGCAGAAAGGTGATTTAAGTGTTCCGGCTGTTGAGCCAAATGTGTGTATTGCCGCTCAGAGTATAGCTGCAATGAAGCCGCTCACTGTTAGACGCACAGGGCTTAGTGATAGGATTTTTGCGGTTAAATTTGAAAGCGGCATGCCACTGTACGCTTATGGCCTTATAGATGAGCTTGAACAACAGTATAAGATGGGAGGAACAGGTGTTATAGGACGCCATTTATATGAGATAACAGACAGGAATAAAGATATAAACTGGGCAGCTTTGCCGTCCGTTATACCTTATAGTATTAACCCGCAATCCAATTGGGGGGGAGAAGAAATAGAGCAACTGTATTATGAAGCAGAGTCGCGAGGAATCATAGCAGAACATCCTCATGGTGGCGGTAACTACTGCGTATATGAACTGGAAACGCCGGAATTGAAGGGCAGATATGATTTCGCAAACGGGAATGAGTTTCAGGAATACATGAAAATGCTTAATAGCTACAAGGATAATATGGGCAGAGTCAGTTCAGACGCACCGATGCATAAAGTACATATGCTTTGTAATGATGGATCGGGTGGATATTATGACTCAGATTTGGATTATAGACAAATCTGCAGGATTGACTATTTCATACGATTTAAAAACCTGCAGGCGGCGGCAAGAAACAGCATGGATGTGCTTGACAGAGTGGAGAAAGCGCTTGAAGAGGCAAACAACTGGATAGAAGAAGCAAAAAACAATTAGTAATAATATATAAATGTAACAGGAGGAATAGAAAATGGAAAAGGAAATGGAAATGTACGAAAGATTATTATTATCAACAGGTGGAGGAATAAGTGCAAGTTTAGTAAAATCTGCACAGCAAGGTGATCCTACTATAATCATAGCATTAGGCGGCACAGGAATTGAAGCGCTTAAAGTGGTAAAAAAGAAGGTTTATGAACAGCTGAAACCGGATGACCCTGAAGCAACGATACCTGAATATAAAAACATAAGATTCCTCGCAGTAGATACGGATAAGATAGAAAAAGGCGGAAAAGAGTTTTATCATCTTAACGACGAAGAATGTCTAAATATAAGTGTACCTAACCTGAAGATAAAAATGAAAGCTGATATAGAAAAAAAACAAGCAGAGTTTGCATGGTTGCAGCCGGAAATGAATTTGCTCGGAGAAAAAGGCGCTGGAACAGTAAGACAGGTAGGTAGATATTGTTTGTTTAAAAATATGGATAAGATAAGGGCGAAAATCTTAGAGTTGAAAAGAATTGTAACCACAGATAGTAAAGTATCTAAGGTAAATGTACATATACTGGCAGGTATATCCGGAGGCACAGGCAGCGGTACATTTATAGATATGTGCTATATTGTTAGAGACCTGATAGGTGAAAGTGCAACTTTGTTTGGATATTTCTTTATGCCTGACGTAAACCTCAATAAAAAAGAAATAGTAGGGGACCCTCTCCTTAGCAATCGTATTAAGAATAATGGTTATGCGGCATTGAAAGAACTTGACTATACTATGAACCTTGGCTGTGAAGGGAAAACATTTGCACAGTATTATGGAGGTGAGCAAACGTATTTACTTAAGGAAACGGCAGAGCCTCTAGTTGATTTGTGCCATTTGATTTCTGCTACTGATAAAACCGGGAATCCTATTACAAATGGGTATGCTTACAGCATGAATGTTGTAGGAGAATATATATTATCATACCTGGCGGAGGTGGAATCCGGGGAAGGTGATAAAGCGGATCAGATACAGACCTTGGAGGGTCATCTTTCCAATGTAAACCGCCTTGTAGGGGAAATAAAGAAAAAACATGGTGAAAATTTAAATTATCATATACTCGGAGCTTCGACAACAGAACTTCCGACGAAAGAAATAGGAACTTATCTGGCAGCGAAGCTGTATCAAAAAATAGGAAGCGGATTGACAGAAAATGTACCTACATATAATGATGTGGAAATGCATGCAAAAAAAATGGGCCTTACCTTATATAAGATAACGGAAAGCCTGCGTGGTGACAAAGAGTGGAGAGTGACGGGGTCTGATGCTATAAGATGGCAGGGAAGATATGATTTTTCAATTGAAGATGCATGTGATACAACTGTATCAGTAACGGGTGGCACTATAGAGCTTACTATGCCCGACACAATTTTAGACCCAATAAGAGCATGGAAAAATAATAATTCAGGTATACTTGAAAAAAACTTTAAGGCACTTACTAAAGACTTGGATGACTTCAAACTTATAGATAAAGGCGTAAAGGCAGATACCCTTGTAAGTAGTGTATTCCAGTATCTTCAGAATGAAGTGGTAGCTAAGTTCGAATACGGCGCAGTTTATGCGGCCAAACTTACATATAACAATCATGCTAAGAGCCTTAATGATTATCTTGATGGTTTGATAACAACCGCAAACGCTACAGCATCCGGAGCGCGTAGAGATTTAAAACTAAGGCTTGATGCTATTGAAGCTGCTGTAGTAGAGTGTAAAAAGAATGCAAAGAAAAAACCAAAAAAGCATGTTGAGCCAATGGAGCGATATAAGGCTGCAATAAAAGCATATTATCAGGACCTTCTTGAAATTGAAATCATGGAGAAAACTGTAGAAATGATAGCTATTCTGAAAAAACAAATAAATTTAGAAGGATATAAAAATAGTTTGTATCCTATGTACTTTGGACCGCTGGAAAGTATGCTAATTAAACTCAAAACAACCTTTGAGTCGAATCTTGCGTATCTTCTTAATTCTGATATTAAGGAAATGAAAGACGACATTTTTGTATGGAAGATGGTAAAATTTAAGGATATACAGACATGTGTGGATTCTAAATTTGATGAAGCGATACAAGATGATAGCACTGAATATAAGAACTTCATTATGAAAATTATGATGCAGTACGAAAAATGGTTTGCTGGTAGTGGAACCCGTGAAGACAATGTGGTAAATATGATTTCTTCATATATGGGAGAAGAATTTAAAAAATTATTAACTGCAAGTATGGAAAGTTACTTGAGCGATAAATATGAAATTTATAATAATCCAGCGAGATTACAGGAAAAAATAAAAAAAGAGATTTTTGCCAATGGCGTTCTCGCAAAGGCGGAACCTAAATTTTATATAGGCCAAGGCTATGCCGACAAAATTGTTGTAAAGAAGCACTACTTAAGTGTACCGAACACTGAAGTAAATATATGTAATGTTGCAAAGACGATGAAAAAAATAGATGTACGAATTACAGGACTTAATGACAGAATTTTTGCTGTCAAATTTGAAAGCGGTATACCACTGTACGCTTATGGTCTTATAGATGAGCTTGAACAACAGTATAAGATGGGAGGGACAGGTACTATAGGGCGTCATTTGTATGAAATAACAGATAGAAATAAGGAACTAAATTGGTCCAAGCTTCAGTCCTTTATACCTTACAGCCTTAAGCCTTCTGCATGTGAAGATGGCAAAGAAATAGAAAAGCTGTATCATGATGCAGTGAGCAGGGGCATTATATCTGAAAACAAGGACAACCCGGATGCAGCTTACAGAGTATATGAGCTCAACAAAGCTGATATAAAGAATGAAAATGATTTTATGAAAGATGGTACTCTTGATATGAGCGCAATTAAGGCATATGTGGCTAAGCTCAAGAGCTATACCAATAGTGAAGGGAAGCTTGATACGACTCCTGCTCCAGACGGTAATAATAATGCTAACATTAAAGCAGTGAAATCGCTTGTCAATGATGGAATCAAGGTTGATGGCGCAGAGGACTTTACGGAAACTTGCAGAATTGACTACTTTATACGCTTTAGAGGTCTGCAAGATGTCGTAAGGGAAAGTCTGAAAATACTTGATGATGTGGATGAAGCTATTAAAGAGGCGACGAAATGGCAAAATAAAGGTGCAGAGAGAGAAGGAACAATTAAGCTGATTACTGCCGCACTTTGTTTTGAGCTCCTCAAAGCCGAAATCGGTAAATACACTTACAACGGAGTGGATTTATGGAGTGGCACTATGGAATACAGTAAATTTCCTGTATATCAGATTTATAAGACCTTTAGCAGTGATGCGTTTACTGATGCTGCACGAAAGGCTTTAGAAAATGACGTCCACAATAAACTTAATGCCTTGGAGGCTACTGATGTGGAAAAAGTTGAAAAAGTAAAAGCAAAATATATAGACAGTGCAAATACAGGATTTATCAATGTTATGCAACAGGCTGCTGTTCTTCCTGAGTCTGGTGATATAGAAACTGTATATAAACTGTTTAATGGAGAAGTTCAGGCACTGCTTAACTTATTTGCAATGTAATAATATAGTGCATACCATAGCAGTGTTTTATCTGCTGTGGTATGCATACACAGACAAAAAGAAAAAGGAACGGTATTTGTATGTGTCAGACAAGAAAATTTGATGAAACGAAGATAGATAAGCTTATAAAAGACTGCAGCAAAATACTTGATAGTGGAATAATCGGAGCCCCTGCATACCAAAGGCTACAGAGACCGTCTGTGGTTCTATTCTGGGGATTTAGTGATGAACTGTTTTTAAGGCTTTCCACGGAAATCAAGGGACTGTGGTCTAATGATGATGGAGATATAGTTTGCAGAAATGTAAATTCTTATGAAGATATAGACATGGAAGAAATTAAGGAACTTTCTGAAAGAAATAGCTATATTGCAGGCTTTCACAGCCAATTTGTTTTCACTTGTCTTGTGAATGAAACAAATGCGAGCGAATATGAAAAATTTCTTACTAATACAGACAAACTGAAAAGTAAAATAGGGGCAGCAGATGCCTTGATAATGACTATATATTTCGGTTCAAATGAAAATGATGAGCAGACAGAAATTTTTAAAAAGAATGTGCGAAAATTGAGTGAATATAATGAAAACACAACGGTGATATGCCTTGGAAATAAAACAGAAGGCGGCAGAATCATACAAAGCAATCATAGATATGATATAGCCGTACCCCTTATTGCTACAGTAAGCGCCGCAAGTGAGGATCCTGATTTTAAGGATTTCATATTCAGGTCAAAAGATAAGGGTCGTGTAATTACAGCTGCATCTGCATCAATGAGCAAAGAAAGCAGAATCATATCAATGGCCGTATTAAAAAACATGTTTGAGAAAGCGGAAACAACTGATAGCGTTGGCAGACAAGCGGTCTTACAGGAGTTTGCACAAAACTGGTATGAACAAAATATTAAAAATGAGCTTCCGGCAGAGAACAGTTTTGATCTGCTCCCCGAAGGCTCTGACTCATTTGGCATAAGAGAAGCTTTTGTATCCAGATATTTTGATGAAAAAGTAAGTGACATTGTGGAATCGAACAGAGACAAGCTAAAAAAAGACTTGAAGAAAGCAATAAAAGCGGTGTTTCCATATAACCAAATACTGAAAATGACGAATGAATTTAATATAGAGTGTAGCGCGCAAGGAGATTATACAAGCTATAAAGGGGCGGTCGAGCATGCAGATTACATATTCAAAAAACAGGTGAACGAGATAATTGGAGCCGTTGCTATAGAACTGAGGCAGGAAGCGCAAGAGTATTCTGCAGGATTGAAAGAACTGAAAAACTTGCTTGATAGAAAACTGACTGGGATAGATCAAAATAAGACTCAGTATATTAAATATTTCGGAAGCCTCAGTATAGGCAGCAGCCTTATTGCTGAGCTTAAAACCCTTTCCGGCGATATTATCGGACATTTTAAAGAGGTTTTCACAAAGATTATTGAGGCAGATAAGGACATATACAAGCAAGACTTAGTTAATGACCTTAAAGGCATTGTGGACGAACAAGTAGCAAAAACTAGAATCAGCGATGAGCTGGACGCTAAAGACGAGACTATGGAACTGAATCGAAGGACAAGGGTAAATGGAAGTACCAATTTGCAAAGCCTTTTTATAATCAACAATAATAAGGATATTGAAAATGCTATTAGAGGAGGAAATCAAAACAATGAAGTAGGCTTTTTCCACATCGGAAAAGGTAATCGCATAGAGAAGATTACCTTATATGAATTTAACGCAGAAGATATTATGTAGGAAGGAGCAGCAGGATGTCAGTAAAAACAGAGGAATGTAATACAATATCGAATATATATGTGCAGGAAGATAATAGCGACAACCTTGGTATTCAGTTTGGATATGATGGGTCGCCTCAATATCTTCTTATATTTGAGAGGTACAAAGAAAAGACGTGGGAGGAAGGTTTTAATCCGGGAAAGTACATCGAGGAGCATCAAGAGGAAGTTGAGGCTGTTCTCAATACCGGAAATGCATATAGCGAGGAAAATTTCGTTATAAGACGTATGGAGACAATCGCGGCAGCACACGGAATAGTGGGGTTTGTAAAAGGAAAAAGACCGTATATATGTGAGATTTTTACAGTTAAAAAGGAGCAGGACAATTTTATAGTTAATATTCAGAGCGATGGGAACAACCGCGTGACAGTAAGAGCGACATTTACCTGTGAAGACTGTCTTATAGAAGAGGAAATAAAAAAAGGCGTTTTTATTTTTAGCAAAAGCGAATATAAGACAAGCAAAAGAATCACTTTAAGCCGTCAGAATGCTGATGACGGATATAAAAGCGGAGCCATAGAATATTCCGCAGATGGTGGACATACATGGATTCCTCTTACGGAAAAATGTATAGGTAGGCAGCTTATAATAAACACGAGCAAAAAAGTACGTTTTCATGTATATGAGAAATATAAAAACTTATTTGATATTAAGGAGGTGTGATGCCAATATGGGTTTAATTGATAGGCTCTTCGGAGAGAAGAATAAAGAAAACGATGAAACTGCTTTGCAGCAACGAACTCCCACAGATGTTAAAATAATATGCCCATACTGCTTCGAGGCTTTTGATCATGATCAGGTGCATTTCAGGTCGCCATATATGGTAGAGCGTTCTGCAGCAGATAGTATGGACATCATGAGCGATAATACAGAAAGCAACAGGCAGGATAATCCATTTGTAAGGCGCGAAAGGGATGACAAACTTGCGGTTTTCTGGTCCAGATTCGTTGGAGACGATGCCAATCTGGAGTCGCTTTATCCCGAAAAATGGCAATATCCTGTAATTACACCGGAGAATAAAGGGACAATGACAGTCAATGGTTATGAGTTTGATGGAGAAGGCAGATTCGTGAATCATGTAAAGGTTAGAAAAAATATGTCATATGAAGACAGCTATACAAGACTTTGCCCTCATTGTCATAATCCGCTTCCATCTGATGATTACGGCAAACATCCAATATACTTTATTTCTATACTGGGTATAACTTCATCAGGCAAAACCGTCTACTTGAGCAGACTTTTAAATCAGCAGCCATTATTTATTGCAGGACTTGTTCCCGGCAGAGCGAAAAGCATTACCAAAATGGAAATCGTAGAAAAGGGAAAACTTCTCCCGGGGGCTACATCAATAGGATTTAAGCATCCGATAAGTATTACGGTAGACGGCGGTGAAGGAATAGGATATTATACGCTGGTTCTCTATGATATTGCGGGTGAAAACTGCATGGTAGCACATGACATCGGAAAAGGTATGAATGTGTACGGGGAGTTTATAAAACATTCGTCGGGAATAATTTTGCTTACAGATCCGACCCAGATAGATACTGTAGCAAATGTTATTAAAGGTGGATTTAAAAATTCAGAGATTGAAAAGGTTTTAGATGCATATACAGACTTTATAGGCATTACCGGAAGTAAGTTGGAAGTTCCTATAGCTGTTACTGTTGCCAAAAGTGATGAATTACGAGAATTTCATAAAAAGGTAGGAGGTGGAGACCTTAGGAAAGTCTTTGAAGATATACCCTTGGAATTAAACGAAAAAACGGGAATGGGAGCCGGATTCAATCTGAGGGAAGCGAAAGCTGTTTCAGACGAAATGAGAAATTTCCTGCAACAACATGCTAAGGTGGCAGCCGGTGCTCCACTACCGGGATTTGTGGAAACAAAGTTTAAGGAGGCAGGATATTTCGCCGTATCAGCCCTGAACTGCGGAGTTGATATGTACATAATTGTAGATCCTAAAACAGGAGAAAAAAGAAAGTTGATTGATGAGGCTGACGCTAATAAGGTAAAAAGAATGAAAGCAGAACAGGAAATGGACGCAAATGGTAATCTTGTTACCGAATGTGTAGTTACGGTTAGCGATAATGGACAGCAGATTCGGATGACTGTTAAAAAAGATACGCCTTTGGTATATATGATACCTCAAAACGCACCACTTACAAGCCTGAGGCTGGGAGAGCCGCTGTTCTGGTTATTACATAATCATAAAGAAATGGTAGTCGGTCAGGATGGCAAGGCGCTTAAAGAGAAATTACAGGGCAGTAATCAGGATATTGATTACAAGAACAAGAAAAAACTGATTAATACTATTTAGAAAACAGAGTCGGAGGCATATAAATGAAAATCAAACAAATATGCAGAACCAGAATCGGAGGTCAGGAAGAAGGCGCAGGCTACAGAATATCGGCAAAATCCGATGGAGTGACAAATTCAAACGAGTCGTTTTTTATGGCAATGGAAGGAGAATATTTTCAGCGCGTTGACGTGGAGAATCTCAGTATGAGTGTTATAGATCTATGCGGAAGTGACAACGAAACATATATTACGTCTACCTGCCCTAAATTCGATAATATGGGTAGAAGAATTGCTTTTTCACACGGGTTTATTTTGCAGAATGCAGACTATATGGAAATTCTGCAGAACCCTGGCTTTATTGCAGCCATCGATACAGGGATTTTTCTTAAGGAACAGCCGGAAAATGTGAGGCTTGACGAGGTTTCAGAAATAGTTCCTGAAGGAAGTGCGCCTGTAATGGCACAGGCGCTAACGCAAAAGTTTAACATTGATAGTACTGATGACAAATTCAGAGATTTAATAGCGACAGTAATTGCAGCACTTATTAACAAAAGACAGATATATGTGGGTCTTGACATCACGGAAGAGAACAATGGTGAAGAAGGTCTTAGTTTTATTGCAATGTTGCTTTCGTTTTTCCCGAAAACTCTCAGAAAAAGGGTAAGCTTCAGTACATATTACATCCCGTCGAATCCTCAGAGACTCATAAACCTTATGCCTTCTTCGTCATTAGACAAAACTAAGGATTTCTGGTTCGATTTCGTGACAGGTGAGTACAGATGCAGCGATATAAATAACTTTAGATACGGAATTATCGATATAGTATGCAGAGAAAAGGACGATGAGACCAGAAAAACAATTTTGAATCAAATAGAAAAGTTTATTACGGAATCTGCAGACACCCATGACTTTGCAACACTGCATCTGCTATATCAGATTGCAGAATATTATATAGGGCTGAAAAATAATGTGGAAGCTGTATATGAAAAAGTAAAACAGTCAGGGAAAATAACCTTGCTTATTGACAACATAAACAAGCTGAATATAAAAAACAGAAAATATATTGATGAGGTTTTAACAGAGCTGATTCAGATATGCATTGAGTCGGGGACAAAGGGAAACAGCAAACTACTGATACATCTGATTGATACTATTGTTAGTAAAGAAACTGAAGAAACCTTTAAAGATGCTGTGTTTGATCTGATGTTGCGTTGTGATGAAGATGTAAGACATGAAATTTTTGCACATATCAGCGAAAAATATGAGTTTGAGTTGGTTGAAACAATCTGGTTTGCTCTTCTTGATAGTATGGAGCATATCGGAGAGAACGAATATGAACAACTAATTAAATATACATTTGATAAGAACAACAAAGAAATGTTCGATGTATACAAAGAAAAATTGTCAAACAGTGTGCTTGACGCGAAAAAAGAAGCAACCATGATAATAACCCACTATCCGGGCCATGAGTATACATATGATGCGATAAACACATTCTTATGCAGCATAATACAAAATTCAGAGATGCTTGATGCAGAGCTTATGCGGTTGCTGATAAAATGGACAGCCGAACATGGTAAAAAAGAAATCCAGAAGAAAATAGTGGAGTATATGATTTCGGTATACTTTAAGAACGGCAATTCTGATGGAAGCAGTGTGCTTGCATATATGAAAAAGGCGGGGCAAGAGGATTTATATGATGAAATAACCGACAGGCTGAATAAAAACAATCCCGCTGTCTTAGATGCATATTTGACAGAAGCGTACCGCAATGTAAGCAGGGATGGAATAATCGAAGCACTTAGGGAATGTTGTCGATATGAAAGATGTACCGGTGCAAAAGAAAATTTATTTAAAAAATTTAAGGCGTATGTTGATAACGGTGCTGAAAATGTCAAATCCTCAGAGCTGCCGAAACAGTTTTGCCATGTATATGATGATTGGAAACATAAAATGGAAGGAGAAACTTTCTGGGAAGATATTGATTTGCTGATTAAAGAATCGTTCTGGAACTGTATGGCCCAGAAAGGATCATACAGAGAGGAAGATCGATACTATTACAGCAAACTCTTTTCGGACAATGAGATTTCCCAATTATATGAAGAGTTTGACGGATATGTCCATAACTATCTGAAAAGGGCAGAAAAATTTGGCGATATAAGTACCGTGACTTTCTGTAGAAATAATAGTGATATTGAAAAATTTATGGAGCTTTTTCAGAACGGGAAATTATTTGCATCGGAAGGAGATAGAGAGAAAATACAGGCGCACATAAGACAATGCTACGGCAGGCTTGAAGCGGATAAATACTATTTTGACTTGTTGCTTGTAGCGTTTTATAACTTCAAGAAGAACTCGTTTGATAAATCTTCATTTATTAAGACACTGAAGATGATGGAGGGAAAAGACAAAAAAATAGAAGTCGAGCTGCCTTTAAACTGGGAAGATGGTTCAATGTTTGCAAATTTATATTTTAATGAAATATCTAATGTGGACAATGCAATGAGACATTTCAAACGAACTAAACCAAGCGATAAAAGGAGCGGTAAAGGGATTAGTCTTTTCAAAAAGAAAAAACCATATTAGCAGTAATGGAGCACTAAGTGATGAATCAGACTATGACGAGAGAAAGCAGAAAATATTTTGAAATTGAAGCAATTGAAGGCATCGCAGAGTATGTCGATACGCAAGAGTCCTATGAGAATGCATCGGAGCCAAAGAGCAGGCTCAGAGAATTTGTAGGTATATGCATGGGAATGAGCAGATATATTTCGTTTTGTAGATTTGTAGAGTTTTATGGAGAAAAGGTTGAAATTGTTTTAAAAACAGGAACACATGAAAAGTTTTATATAAGATGGTTTAAGCTTAGTCCTTTGAGTATGGAAAAACAGCAAGAGACCATGTGGGAAACTTGTTTTGAGATAATTAAAAATCACCGTTGGAGCAGAGTTGCAGCATGTCCATTGGACTGTATATATGATGAGAAAAGCGAGGAAATTGGTCTGGTCTATGATGAACTGTGGCCGGAAGAGGGGACTCCCGTATATAAACTGACGAGCTTAAAACTCAATACAAAACTTGTGCTATGTCGGATGATGTTTGATACAATTGCAACGATACATGCAAAAGGCATTGCTTTTGGTGGGATGCAGAAATATGACTGCAGACTTTTTAACATGAATAAAGAATATGAAATAAGGTTCACCAAAGGCCTTTGTGGACAGACCTACGAGGGGACTATTGTGAAGCCCGGCTATGCCGACAGAGACTTGATATGTCCGCCGAAATGGAATTACTTCGTTAAAAAAAATGATGCTCTTTATAGCAATGACAATAAATACAAGGATAAATACGATGAAAGAATACGGCAGAGAAAACAATATATGGATATATATAGTCTTGTAGTTATAAGCTTTTTCCTGCTTGTAGGATGTCACCCACTGAAGGGCTCAGCTCTTTACGGTATGAGCGACCCTCAGCACATACAGTATGAATGTCAGAGCAATCCTCTGTTCATATTTTCACCCAAGGACGATGGGAATCGCATTGGATATTATCAGTCGGAGCAAATGTATATAGAACACTGGGAAAACTTGAGCGATGACCTCAAAGAATTATATTGTATGATGTTTGCTGCTAAAAATGAAAGATTAGACATACCGGATCTTAAAAAATTGGTGCAAGATTGGTCAGAAGCATTCAATAGAATGTGCAAAGCAGTTTAGGCAAAGGAGAAATGGTTTTATGTATGAAAACTTAGATAGAGTAATAAATCGGATGGAGAATCTTAAATCTGCAGGATATTTTCATGAATGTGCACAGAGCCAGAATTTGCAGTATGACAGTGACATATGTATAGCTGAACTTCTGCTAAGAGAAACCGATCTATGTGAAATGATAATGTCGGACAAGATAAATGACAGCAGAATTAACGGTATAATTAACATTTCTCAGTTAAAATTTCTATAC
>ULJH01051606.1_pt1 | contig 13403 bp, 10 predicted proteins | sample 1950781 | NCBI WGS metagenome assembly ULJH01 (sample SAMEA4835462, study PRJEB28245) | human gut metagenome | biome: gut microbiome; material: fecal sample | place: Denmark | collected 2008 | reverse complement strand
CATTCTTTTTCCCGGGAGCGAAAACTTGCCCGGTGCACGAAACGGCGTTCGCGATTTTTTTCGACGAACGCCGTTATTATCCGTTTTGCTTTTATCCGATTATTTTTTTGCGATATATTTCCGCATATCCATAGCGCAGGCAAACAAAATAATCGCGCCCTTTACAATCGTTTGCGCCGCAGGATTGAATTCAAGGAACACAAGTCCCGCGTTCACGATCTGCAACAAGAACACACCGAGGATAACGCCGCGGATTTTACCGATACCGCCCATAAACGATACGCCGCCGATCACGCACGCCGCGATGGCGTCGAGTTCGTAGTTCACGCCCGTAGCCGTCGAATTCGAAGCGATACGCGCAGATTCCACGAAACCGGAAATACCGTAAGTGATTCCGGCAAGCGCAAACACCAGAATGATGGTTTTGGCAACGTTCACGCCGGAAACTGCCGCAGCTTCCTGATTCGTCCCCACCGCAAACATATTTTTGCCGAGTTTGGTCTTGTTCCAGATAATCCACATCACTATGGTTACGGCAACGGTGATCCACAAGTAATTCGGAATTTGCACGCCGCCGATCTTAAATCCGCCCTTGATAAAATCGATGTACGTCTGATCGAGTCCCGCGATCGGCGCGCTGTTATTCTGCCCGAGCGACACATACCACATCACCATTCCGTAAAGAATGAGTTGCGTGCCAAGCGTTACGATAAACGGGTGCAGCTTGAATTTCGAAACCATAAATCCGTTAAACGCGCCCACCAGGCCGCCCACCGCCATGGAAATCAATAAGCCGATCGGAATCAGCCACACGCTATACGCAAGCGAGGGAAACATTTTATTCATCACGCCGCTCGATTGCAGCAGCGAAGCGCAGATACAGGCGCAAAGCCCTACGCAACGTCCCGCGGAAAGGTCGGTACCCGTAAGTACGATCGCCCCGGCGATTCCGAGCGCCATAATCAATCTGGCAGCCGATTGCATGGTGATGTTTACGATAGAATCGAACGACAAAAAGTTGTTGTTGTAAATAAACACCACAAGCACGAAAATCCCGATCAGGATATACAACGCGTGATTTAAAAGCCATTCGCAAACGGTTTTTGTTTTTTGTTTTCCGGTCAGACTTTTAAAAGCCGCCCGGTTTTTTGCTCTTTGTTCTTTTTTAAGTTTGTGATTGCGCTTGAAATCCGCGCCTTTTTCCTTGAAAAAGTTCACGAAGCCTCTTCCGAAACGCTTGAATACGTTTTTTCCCCGCGCCGATTTTTCTTCGCCCGTTACCGTTTCCGCCGCCGGGCGTTCGTTTGCAGTGCTTTCGGAAATCTCATTTTCGCGAATTTCATTGTTTTTCATTTCGTCACACATATTATCCCTTCCTTTAAGCGTATTTTGCCGCCAATGCCATTATTTGTTCCTGCGTGCAATTCTTGCCGTCCACTTCTCCGGCGATTCTCCCGCCGGACATCACGATGATTCTGTCGCAAACGCCCATAATTTCCGGCATTTCCGAAGAAACCATGATCACGCCGCGCCCCTGCTTTGCAAGATCGAGTATAAGTTCGTAAATTTCATATTTCGCGCCCACGTCGATGCCTCGCGTAGGCTCGTCGAGCAAAAGCACTTGCGGATCGGTGAGAAGCCAGCGCCCGAGAATTACTTTCTGCTGATTTCCGCCGGAAAGATTTTTGATCGCCGCTTTTGCCGAAGGCGTTTTCACGCGCATCGATTCGATCACCCATTCGGTATCTTTTCTCATCTTTTTATCGGAAAGCAGCCCGTGTTTTTTATAGGCGTCGAGATTGGCGATGCAGGCGTTTTCCTGCACCGAAAGGCCCGCAAAAATTCCCGTAGCTCTGCGCTCTTCGGTAAGCAGAGCGATTTTATTTTTGATCGCGTCGTCCGGCGATTCGATTTCCAACGTTTTTCCGTTTAAAATAATTTCTCCGGATTCTTTTTTATTCATGCCGAAAATCGCTTCCAGCACTTCCGTTCTTCCCGCGCCTACCAGCCCGGCAAATCCAAGCACCTCGCCCTTTTTCAGAGAAAAACTCACGTTTTTCACATGATTATACCTGCAAGTCAGATTTTTCACCGTCAACAGTTCTTCTCCGGGCACGTTCGTTTTCGGCGGATATACGTTCGTCAGATCGCGCCCCACCATTTTTCTGATAATTTCGTCTATGGTAAGATCCTTTGCGGCGTCGGTGGAAATATACTTGCCGTCGCGCATGATGGTTACTTCGTCGGAAATTCTCAGAATTTCGTCCATCTTGTGCGAAATGTAAATAATACCGCAGCCGCGCGCGCGCAATCTGTTCACGATTTTAAACAAATGCTCTACTTCTACGCTCGTCAAAGACGAGGTCGGCTCGTCAAGCACGAGAAGTTTCGCGTTATACGAAACGGCTTTGGCGATTTCCACCATCTGTCTTTGCGCTACCGACAGGGTACTCATGATTACTTTCGGATCTACGTCGATTTCAAGATCTTTAAAAAGCTCGGTCGTATCTTTATACATTTTGCGCTGAGAAATCAGTCCGAATTTCGTAGGGTATCTTCCCAGCCAGATATTGTCCATTACGTCGCGCTTCAAAACCTGATTCAATTCCTGATGCACCATCGCAACGCCGTTTTCCATGGCGTTTTTCGGTCCGGAAAATTCAACTTCTTCGCCCTCGATTTTTATGCTGCCCGAATCTTTTTTATAAATTCCGAACAAGCATTTCATCAGCGTGGATTTTCCCGCGCCGTTTTCTCCCATCAGCGCGTGAACCGTTCCTTTTTTCACGGTAAGACAAGCGTTGTCCAACGCTTTCACCCCCGGAAACGATTTGCATATATCCGACATTTCCAACAAAATATTCTCTTCGTTATTCGCCATTTTCTTCACCTTTTCATATCTTACGGAAGTTTTCCGGCAAAGTTTTTACGTTCGCCGGAAAACTTTCGCAAAGAGAACCGATCTGTTGGCAGATTGTTTACGCCTGAGTTACGGGCGAATAAGGGATTCTCAATTTTCTCACGTTGTTCTCGAATTTATAATCCGTGCCGTCGAGGAAAGCTTTTCCGCCTTTCAGATTCATCGCGATTTTCACGATCGCGGTTGCCATCGCGTCGCCGTCCTGCTTCACCGTACCTTCCATCTTACCGTTTCTGATCGCGTCTAAAGCCGTGGAAAGCGCGTCTACGCCGTACACGGGGATATATTTCGCGCCGCTCGTCGTTTTGCTGCCCTGATTGTTGTAGCCCTTCGTGTTGAGCGCGGAAATCACGCCGAGAGCCATGTCGTCGTTATTGCAAATCACCAGCTCGATGTTCGGCGTGCCGGTATCCTGGAACAGCGCGCTCATCATCGTGTTCGCCGTGTTGCTGTCCCAATTCGCCATCTGATCCGCACCCACTCTTTGCAGCACGTCGCCGTTCTTGTTTGCAGAGGTCAGGGCTGTGTTCGCCGCCAGAAGCGAATTTGCGTCGCTTACGGAGTACGTCGTTCTGCCGTCGGCTTCCGCGTTCCCCACTTCGGCACGGAACATCGCGTACTGAATTTTGCCGTCGCCGTTTAAATCATATTTCTTAAACGCTTCGTCGGTAGACATCAAGCCGGCAATCATTTCGCCGAGCATGTGTCCGGGCGCGTTGGGATCCGTGCCCACGAAGCAGAGATTGTCCGCCTTGTTCACCGCGCTGTCGTTCACTTCGCGGTTGAAGAAAATGGCGGGTTTGCCTTTGTCTTTGCATTTTTGCGCCAGATCGTCGCCGGCGGCCTGGAAGTCCACCGCATTGATAATCAAAAGATCCGCGCCTTTGGTGATGGCCGTATCGATCTGCGTGCTTTGCGTTTGCTGATTGTTCTCCCCGTTATAGAAGGTTACGGTAATGCCTTCCTGTTCGCCGAATTTCGCCTGCAACGCGTTGCGTACGGTGGTAATATAACTGTCGTCGTACTTATATGCAAACACCGCAATCTGATACCCATCGTCCTTGCTGCACGCGGAGAGCGCGCCGCATACCCCTACGCTTACGCAAAGCGCCATAGCTGCCGATACTACACGTTTAAACTTCATGATCTTTCCTCCTTGCGAGTGATGATTTTGCCGTTTTGGATTTGGCTTTTCTCGCTTACGAATACATTTTACAATACTTTTAAAATAAATGGAATAGGTTTTTTTATCGAGTTGTTACGATTTTTTAATATTTGTAAAATGTTTCTGTCTTATTTTTTCCAATTTCTCCTTCGAAATATAACAAATCCGCGATATTTTATGATTTTTTTTCGCAAACAAAAAAACGGCGAAATTTTTTCGCCGCCTTTTACCTGCATTTTCCGTTGCCGGTTTTATGCAAAGGGAAACAACAACCGATCCACTTTTTCGCTGTACATATTTTCCCGCGTAGCAACCACCGTGTCCACTTTCACCGAATTTTTCTTTTTCAACTTTCCGCTCGCGTAAAGATAGGCGTTCTGCACGCTGTAATACCCCATGGCATAAGGATTTTGCACCACCAAAGCGTCGAGCGCGCCCTTTTCGAGATGCTCGATCGAAGTAACGTTGTTATCGAATCCCACCACGTTTATTTTTTGCTGATTTCCCGTGCTTTCCACCGCCGTTCCCGCGCCTAACGTCGTCCATTCGTTAAACGCCGCCATCGCGTTGATCGCGGGGAATTTTTCAAGCATTTCTTTTACGCGCAAAGCCGCGTCGGCGGTGTTCGATACAACGTTTTCCGTTGCTACGATCTCCGCGTTCCCGTCCTCGCGCGCGGCGCTCAGAAACCCGTTCACTCTTTCCGCCCCGTTCCCCGTCTGTTCGTAAGGACTCACGATCCCCGCCACGATTTTTTCGTTTGTAAGTTCCCTGAGCGCAAAAAACGCGCTTCTTCCGCTCTCGAAATTATCGATCATAATCTCCGCCGCCGCGCGATCCGATTTGCTGCCGCTGTCAAACATAATCACATGAATGCCCGCCGCCGCCATTCTGTCTATATACGTGGCGCTGCCTTCATAACTTATGGCGGAAATCGCAACGGCTGCGGGTTTTTCCGCAATCGTCTTTTCGAAATACGCGTTCTGCTCGCTTTCCGCTTCTTCCGAAGACGGCTCTAAAAAAGTCACTTTAACGTTATACTCCGCGGCGGCGGCGTCCGCTCCGCTTTTCACGGAACGCCAGAACACAGAATCCGAGCCTTTCGTAATCAGATAAATCCCGGAATCGACGCCGAAATTGCCGCGGGCGGAACAGCCCGAAGCCGCCCACGGAAAAAACATGCACAAGCCGCAACATACAATCGCCCAAAATTTTCTCCCCGCGCTCATTCTTGTTTTTCCTCCGTTGTTCTCGGCAATCGAAGCGTTATCGTCGTGCCTTCGTCCTCCACGCTGTCCACAGAAACGCCGTACTCTTCGCCGAAGCACATTTTAATACGCAGATCCACGTTTTTGATTCCTATCCCCATCGTTTCGCAATTTCCGGCGCGTATTTTCTCTAATTTTTCCGCGCTCATCCCACACCCGTCGTCGGCAACGGTTAAAATCAAGTCTTTTTCGGACACTCTCCCTTTCACCGAAATATGCAGTTTTTCGCCCTCGATAATGCCGTGCTTAATCGAATTTTCAATAAACGGCTGCAAAATAATTTTATTGCAGCGGCAGGCAAGCGCCTCGGGCGAAATATCCATCGTATAATCGAATTTGCTTTTAAAGCGCATGCTTTGAATTTTCAGATAACTTTCCGCATGCTCCGCTTCCTTCGCCACGAGTATCAGCTTTTTCCCGCGGGAAATTCCCACGCGGAACAATTTGGCAAGAGCAGACGTCATTTCCGCGGCTTCGTCCGCTTTTCCCATTTTGCACATCCACACAATGGAATCGAGCGTATTGTATAGGAAGTGCGGATTGATTTGATTTCTCAGAATTTCCAGATGACTTTCATGCAATTCGCGCTGCTTTGTTTCCACCTCTCTCAGCAAATCCTGCACCACTTTCACGTTCACGCCGAACGATTCCGAAAGTCCGCTGACTTCTTTAATCGAACTTTTTTCGGGCTGATACCGATAGCCGTAAATATCTTTTTCAAACGCCGCCATTTCCTTCGACAAGCCTTTAATCGAAACGCTCAGCCGCTCGGAAAGGACCATTGCGATTCCCCACGAAGCAAACACGGCAGTGCCGCACACCAAGGCGATCAGAATAAATTTCTGTTGCGAATACACCGATAAAAGTTCCCGGGGATAGCTTACCGTAACAAGTCGCCATTGCGTTTTATCCAGCAACGATACGGTGTACGCCATATCGCCCCGGTAAATCACCCCTTCTTCGTTCAGCGGAACGGTTTCTTCCGTTTTCGCGCCGGAAGCAATCAGTTTACGCCTCGGGTGATAAACGTTTCCGCCGGATACGTCTGTAATATAGCAATACCCCCTGTCGCCGATTCTCGCATTATCCACCGCTTCCGAAACGGCGAGCATGGTAAGATCCGCAGAAAAACACACTTTTCCGTACACGCTGTCGCTCACCGAAGAACAAGCCGTAAACACCCACGGAAACCCGCCCGCGAAAATATTCTGCACGTGAATCGGCGAAAAATAATACTCGTCCTCTTCCGCCTGCGCGCGATAATCCGAAAGATTTTTCGAATACGCGCTTTTCAGCTCGCGTTTCGACCAATATCTGAGAATATTCCCGCCTTCATCGTAAACGATGATCGCGTTTATGTTGCGATCGAGTTCCAGGGCGGAGTTTGCGGCAACGTCGAGCGCGGCGGCGTCCGTTTTCAGTTTCCGTTTCAATATATCGAGCGTTTCGATCGTTTCATCGATTTGCCGCTGCACCGAAAGCGCAATCTGTTCGGCGGCGCTTTCCACCCCCGTAATCGCCGATCTTGAAAGCAAATCGCCGAAGCTCGAAGAAAGCACGGAAGCCATCGCGGCTATAATCACAAACGAAAGCGCGCTCATCACGACGGCAATGAGTGCCGCAAACGATATTTTTTTACGGGGCTTTTCAGCCTTTATTCTTTTTTCGCCGTTCTTTTTCATTCGCCTGCATCCTCTCCGCCCGCCGCGCGCATTTTTGCGGGTGAAACGCCGTAGTACTTTTTAAATCCGTACGAAAAATAGTGTTGATCCAGATAGCCGCATCTTTCGCAGATTTCGGAAATTTTCATATTCGAGCCGAGCAAAAGCTCTTTCGCTTTTTCCATTCTCTTTTCTGTCAGCAGGCTCACAAACGACGCTCCGCACGATTTACTTACGAGCGAACTTAAATACGGCACGGAACAGCACAGCTCGTCCGAAAGAGAACTTAAAGTAAGCTCCGCGTCAAAAAAGCGCGAATTGATCGCTTCTTTTGCCTTGTCGATCAGCTGCGAAGCAGAAGTTTTCCGCTGTTCTTCCAGATACTTTTTCGCCTTCAGGCATACTTCTGAAATTCCGTTCTTCATGCGATCTGCGCCGTAAACGCGAAATTCCTCCGCAAACGCGCCGGCGGAAAACAAATCGGCAGGCGGCGCCTGATCGGTAACCGATTTTGCGGCTCGGTATACGGCCATCACCAGATTCGCCGTCAGTCCGCCCATATCTATTCTTTTCTCTTCCGCTTTTGCCAAAACAAAAGCAAGATATTCGCAGATTTGTTCTTCCGTACCCGTTTTTAAAAGTTGTTCCAGCTTCGCTCCGAAACGATCGGCAAAATCGTCGTCGCGGCTGTTCTTCGTTTTTTCCACGTCGTTTGCGTAAAGCATTTCGCCCGTCGTATCCGATTCTTCGTTTCCGTCGTTTCCGAGCAAACTGTCCAGCGCCACTCTCGCCTCTTTATACCCGCGCCGCACATGCTTTAAAGAAGTAAACGGCGCGCTGATTCCGCAATACGCCTTATATTTCAGATACTTCGCAAAAAGCTCCAGCGTTTCCCGCACGGCAGCGGCATACTCGTTTTTTTCCTCTTTTTTTACAAGGACCAACGTAGCAATCGCCCCGTCTGCAAGCGCAATGCTTTGCGCTTGAAAACTTTTTTTCATCACGCCGTCTATGAGCCGGGCGATACGATCGTTATCCTCTTCCCCCTGATTTCCGGCTTTGTTTCCGCCCGTGCTTTTCCCTATTCCCGTAGCCATCACGTACATTTCGCAAGACGGATCGTCGCAACAAAGCCCCATATCTTCCGCCAGTTTTTCCCTTGTTCCGGCGTCCGCGTCCGCGCCGTCGAACACAAGTTTCATAAAAGCAAGCTCCCCGGCAAGACGGGTACGTTCCTTTCTGTCGTCCGTCTCTCCGTGTCCCGTCCACTCCGCAAAGTTTCTGTCCATTCGCGCCTTGATTTTCACAAGCTCCGCGGTAAGATCTTCGGGCGTGATCGGTTTGAGCAAATACCCGGCAACGTTGTATTCGAGCGCGCGTCTCGCGTATTCGAAATCATCATAGCCGGTAAGAAACGCAATCGTCGCCGAAGGCCTTACGTCGCGAACGGCCGCGGCAAATTCAAGCCCCGTCATATACGGCATCTTTATATCCGATAAAATAAGATCGGGGCTTAATCTTTCCGTCAGTTCCAGCGCCTCGAATCCGTTGCTCGCCTGCCCCACGAGTTCAAAGCCCGCCGCTTTAAAATCCACAAGTTCGGCAATCGACGTTCTTATTTCTTCTTCGTCATCCACAAGTAACAATGTGTAGCTCATCTGTTCTCTCCGCAATCGGAAAACATCCGCATTTTCGGCAGCGGACGTCATCGTCCTTCATATCATTGATAATATTATAACAGATTTTATTCAAAAAATCAATAGCAAATCTAAAAGAACGGCAAATAATCATCGCCAAAGTACGAGTTTGCACAAAAAATCGTAAGTTTGCACGCAAGAGTGCAAAGTTTGCACAATCAAAAATTCGCAGTTCCGAGCATTCTTGCAATAAATATTTTGCTTAGATAACAAAAAAGCCGAAGATTTTCTCTTCGACCTTACATGTTTTTATATGTCGTCTTTTCCTGCGGTTTCCTTTTTTCCGCTCGTTCCGCAATTGCCGTTTTATCAGGCAAGGTGTTGTCAAAATCGATTTTCACTTAAAGATGAGAATCAGGTTTTTTTGTGGGATAATACCACCAACGTCTCGACGTGCTTCGTTTGCGGAAACATATCAAACGGTTCAACGCTTTCGATTTTATAATACGCCGTTATTTCTCTCTCTCCGGCGCCGTCGGGCAATTCGCCGTCGGTTAATTCCTCCGCGCCGTCGGGCAATTCGCCGTCGGTTAATTCGCCGTCAAAAAATTTTCCGCTCTCTTTCCCCGTCGTTTCTCCCGTTTCCGCCGCCGGAACTTTCACCAGAACGCCGTTTTCCTCGCGCAGCGTTCCCGTTAAAATTCCAAGGTCCCGCGCCAACGTCGCCGGGTTGCAGCTGATCATTACAAACCGTTCGATGCCCGATTTTAAAATCGCCTGCAACACGCTCCGCGCCACCCCGGCGCGCGGCGGATCCAGTATCAGCGCCACCTTTTCACCGTAGCCGTGTGGCGAAGAAACCGCTTTCCCCGCAGCCTCTTTCAGCCATAACGCCCGTTCCCGATCCATAATCACAGGCACTTCCGCAGCCGCGTCGCCGCAGATATTCGTCATATTCTGCAACCCGTTTTTCGCTTTCAGCGCCTCCGCGCACGCCGAAGCCTCTTTATTCAGCTCCACCCCGTACGCGCGTTTGCACCGCTTCGCCGCCATCGCCGTCATCAATCCGCCGCCCGAATACGCGTCTATCACCGTATCCGCGCCGCCCGCAAAACACGCCTCCATCGCCCGTTCGTACAATTTTTCGCGTATTTCCGGATTCACCTGCACAAACGTTTCCGCACCCGCCTCGTACGCGATTCCGCCCGTGCGCCCTTCCAGCCGCGCGGCGCCGCACAACAGATAAAATCTGTCGCCGAAAATCACGTTGGTATCGCCCGTATTCACGTTCACATACACGCCGCAGCCGGGAAATAATTTCTGCAATCTCCCCGTCAGCCACACCTCGCACGGAAGTTTTCTCGCCGTCGCCACCACGGTAACCAACAACTTTCCGTCAATCTCCCGCGCCACCAGATGCCGCAAAAGCCCTTTTTTCGTCCGTTCGTCATACCCTTTCGCGCCCGAAACGGCTATGTATTCCCTGAACGCCGCCATCAGATCTTCCGCCCACGCGGGGTGAATATAACATTTTTCCACAGGCACCAGCCGATGACTGCGCTCCGCATAAAATCCGAGCGCCGTGTGCCCGTTTGCGTCCACCCCCACGGGAATCTGCAGTTTATTCCGGTATCCGTATTCGCTTTCGCATGCCACAACGGGCGAAACTTCCGCCTCTACCCCGCCGATTTTGCGCAACGCGTTTTTCACTTTTTCCCGCTTGAACTCCCGCTGCGTTTCGTAGTCCGCGTGCTGTAACTGACACCCGCCGCACGTATAAAACACGGGGCACTTCGGCTGTACCCGTCCTTTCGCGGGGACAATCACCTTTTCTATTTTACCGTAGCCGGTATTTCCCTTGATTTTCAGCGCCTTAAACGAAATTTCTTCGCCCGGCAGCGCATACGGCACGAAAAAAACGCACCCTTCCGCACAGACGACGCCCTCGCCGTCGCTCCCGAAAGACTGCACTTTTCCCGTTAAAATATCGTTCTTTTCAATCATTTCGCCCACCCATAGCGCGCGCGAACGCGAATTTTATTGTATTTCATTTTTTTCCGACGTATTTTTTTATCAGATAATTCACGCTTCTGCGCAAGCGGAACATAATCAGGTCATACACGATGAAAAACGCGCTTCCGCCCAGCGTTATCGCAAGAAAAATATGCTCGTCGATAAACGGTATCGCCGTCTGAGCCGAAAACACGATCTTCCAGACGAAAAACATCGCCGCGTCAAACCACACGATTTTCAGAAGCAGAAACGGCACGTCCGCCGCGACAAAACGCTTTTTTTCGCCCGTCTTTTTCGTTCGGTCCTTTCCGTCCCGTCGCGTTTTTTCCGGGAATACCGGCTGAGAAAAATCGAAAACGAATTCTTCCGTTTTGCCGCTCGAAGCGCAGACCTGTCCGCCGTCTTGTCGTTTTTCCGCCGTTCCGTCGTCCGGCGTTTTTTCACACCGCGTCGCGTATTCTCCGTCCGCCGCGCCGTTTTTTTCGCCTTTTTCTCCCGTTTCCCCGCCGCCGCAAGCCGCTTTTCCCGCGGTTTTCGCTTTTGCCTCATGCAGGCGCGCCTGCCACTCGTTCACCAGAGGGTGCAGCCCGAAAAACATCGTAAACGGCAGCGTATCGAAAAAATTAAAACCGTTGAAAAGCAGCGTAAGTACGTTAATCGCGGCATAGCAAAGCGCCGCGCCCTTGAAGTAGCCGCGCGATAACGGCAGCATCATGCAAAGGCATGCGAAAAGATACCCCGTGAAGAGCATCGGCGAATATAACGTGCCGACGGTTAAGCCCAGCGTTCCGAGAGCGCAAGCCACCGCCGACAGTGCGATTTCCTTCGAATTTTTCCTCATTTTCAACCGCGTTTTTTCCGCGCTTTATCTGCACCCGCAGCAAAGCGAAAACAAACAATCCACGCAAAGATAGGTATAGCAGCAGGAAATGCACTGCGTGCAGGCGTTTCCTCCCATCTGCTGTCCTTCGTCGTACGCGGGCGCGCTTTCCGTTTCGTTTTTCGCGGAACGTTTTTCGTAATCGTTCTTCGCGTTCAGCTTGCCGTACGCCTCGCGGTACTTCTTATTGTCCTTATCCAGCTCCATGGCGATTTCCAGCTGTTTTTTGCTGTCGTTAAACCAGTTTTTCTTATAGAAGATACACGACTGCAAATAATGCCACTCGGCATTTCTCTCGTTAAACGCGTCCAGTTTCGCCTGCGCCTCGTTCAGCTTGTTTTCGCGCAGCAGATTCGCCACTTCTTCCAGCGCGGAACTCGAACCGTCCGTTTCTTTCTGCGCGCGCGAAGCCTTGATTTCGGCGTACGCCGCTTCCAGTTTCGTCAGATTCTGCGCGCCCTCGTTGCCCGCCTCGCCGTCCAGCCAGCGGTCCTCTTCGTATTTCTTTTTCAATTCCTTATATCTGGCTTCGATCTCTTCGTCCGTCGCCGTTTCGTCCAGATTGAAAAAACGGTAATACTCGTTCATGTTTTTCTTCCTTCCTTTTTTTCTCAAACGTTTTGTTTCGTCTTCTTGCAGCCTTTGCATTTTTTATCCGCCGCCGCAATCAGTTTGTTTTTTATCTCTTTCGTCTTTGCCGGCAACCCGCGAAGCAACACGTTGTCGGTTAAATCGCGGTTGAAATAAAACCGGATGCCCGCCGCGTTTTCGCGTATGTCGTAAAACAGACTGTTGAATATATAGTCCGCGTTGTTACCGTGCTTTTCCAGAAGTTCCTTGCCGTTCTTTTCTTTAAACGCCCTGTAAAATACGTTGTACGCGCCGCTTTTCACGTCCTTATCGTAATCGTCCAGCGCGTCCGTAAGATAAATCCACTTGCCCAAAGCGTAAAACAGGTTGCGCGTACATGCGGTGGCTTTGTCTTTCAGAATATAATCGGAAACGTCCGCCAGCATCAGCGCGGTGGCGTCCGCCGCAAAATCCACGCTTTCCGTGCCGCCGTCCTTTTCCGCTTCTTTCTGTCTGCTCAGATCTCCCGTAACAATTTTAAACAGTTCGGGATAATCGCGCTTCGCGCGGCGATACCCTTTTTTAAACCAGAGCCGCTTACCTTTGCCCTTTTTCTCGTCCCGCACGTCGTCGTCGTATTTCAGGTAAGCGAGAATCGTGTTCAGCGCGCCCAGCGTTTTCGTCATTTCGTCCGCCTTCGCCATCTTGCGCTTTCTGCCCAGGCAATGCGCCACGCAGCGCGATTCTTCTATTTCGAGGTCCTCCCCGCTTATATTGTGCAATAAAACGGAAAAAAACGTAACGTCGTACGAAAGTCCCATCCGGGCAAGCATGCCGCAGGATAACCCGATGCCTTTGCACACGCCGCAATACGCCGCCTTGTACAAAGTTTCGTCCTTAATATAAAGATACGGCGTATCCGCCCGCACGTAACCGAACATTTCGTTTCCTTGTCCTTTAAAACGCGCCGCGCGCAAAAACTTGCCCGCCGCCGTTTTTCACAGAATATTGTACCACTTTTATGCAAAAAACGCAACTTTGCAAGCCCTTTTTTACACATAAAAGCGATAAATACACCTAAAAACACCGATTTTATCACGTTTTTCACAAATCCATAAGCGTTTTTCGCCCCGATCTGCGCATAAAATCAGCCGTTTTCAACATAAAAAACGGTGCGGACGTCCGCTTCCTGCCGCAGACTCCGCGCCGCTTTTTTCCCATTAACGTTTCTTTTTCGTTTCGGGCACGAAATTTCCGTCCACGAAATCCAGCAAAGCCGCCGTCAGCCG
>ULJH01075298.1_pt1 | contig 13415 bp, 14 predicted proteins | sample 1950781 | NCBI WGS metagenome assembly ULJH01 (sample SAMEA4835462, study PRJEB28245) | human gut metagenome | biome: gut microbiome; material: fecal sample | place: Denmark | collected 2008 | reverse complement strand
TATCTGAAGCTGGGCAAAGAGACGAGATCCATCGCCTACGACGCTCTGACCGCTCACACGTCCATTGTCTTCGCGCGCTATATGATGCTCGCTTTAGAGCAACGGCGCAACACAGATGAGCGGAGCCTTGGCGAGCTCTTTTACCTGACGATAGACGAACTGGAAGACCTACACTATCTGGACGCTTTGGCTTCATTGCTGAGCCTGATGATGGACTGCGCTAAGGAAGCAGAGATTCTTGACGATGAGCAGATTAACCAACTGCTCGATCTGTTCGTGGCAAAACTGCCCGATCTATGGGGGAAAGTGCTTGAAACAGTGTGCATGATGTGACGATGATAGGTACCAGAAAGCCCGACAGAGCCTTATCTCACAAGGGTTTCAGGTGTGCGAAGTTTGAGTTACCGCTTACAATTCTCGTGATTCGAGTCATTCGAGTCGTGAATCCTGCATGTTTCCGGGGATTCGAGCCATTCGAGTCATTCGAGTTACGCATTTCGCGTGAACTCATTCATTATCTCACAGAAAAGAGAGGGAGGATATACACTAGATTATTTACCGCTTACGAAGTTTGAGTCCCTCATCTTAAAAAGCCGCCTCGTAGCATAGAAAACGCTATGGAGCGGCTTTTTTATTCCCATCATCCTAACGATGACTCATTCAATTGCATTCGAAATGAATTTTCTTCATTACTTGATATATTACACTAGGAATTCCTTCAAAGGTAATTTTATCACTTTTGAGAGAGTGCTTTGTTGATCCATTGATGGTAGGAGTTTGGCAACTTCGTGCCAGATCCTGTTCGTACTTCCTTATTAGTTCTTCGATGTAAGCTTTTATATATTTTTTCTCATTTATGTTTATTTTAAATACAATCGTATAAGTATTAGAATCATTCAATTCCAGACTTTCCCATCCAGGAAAGTTCCGGATTTCATTCAATAATAACGTTGAATTATCACTAATCATAGAATCACCTCCTTGTATACTCTAAAAATTCTCGCAACTGCCCCCGGCAACATACGATGAAATCGATTATCACCAAGAGAACAGCTAGCGATGATATTATCATAACTCAGCGCAAGCACTAAGTCAAGCAGTACATGGTAAGAACTAAATCAAATAGTTCTTGTGACCGATGGTGAAGTTGCAGATGGCACGCCCATAGATAAGCTGAACAACCTGCCGGACCAGGAAGCCGCTGAGTTGACCAACGCTTCTAAGTATGAGCGCACGGAGCAGCGCAAGGGCTATCGTTCCGGCCATTACACGCGGAATCTGCACACCATCTCAGGCAACGTCACGCTGAAAGTGCCGAAACTCAAAGGGGTTCCCTTTGAGACGGCCATCATCGAGCGCTACCGTCGTCGCGAAAGAGGATAAGGAAAGCTGGCGGGATTTCCTGCTGTCGCTGCGTCAGCGCGGTTTGAAAGGCGTTCGCTTAGTTGTTGGAAACTGAACAAGGCCGCAGACAAACTTCTTAGACGGCATTGCCGGAACCTTGACGTACATGGACTTTCCGGAAGAACACTGGAAGAAGATCCGTACCAACAACACCATAGAACGCCTCAATCGGGAGATTCGTCGCCGGACACGCGTCATTGGTACCTTCCCTAATGGAGAGAGTGCCTTGATGCTTGTCTGCGCCAGATTGCGTCATGTCGTGAACACCCAATGGGGCGCGAAGAAGTATATGGACATGGAGCATCTGTACGGATGCAATACCGCAACCATCCTCGACTGATGATAACGAGGATGTGGTTCATGATTTTGCGAAAGAATATTGACAGTACCAGAGATTGGCGCGGACATAGCCGACCTTGCGCTCTACATTGCCCTTTTCGTAACCCGCATATGGATTGCAGAACTTCACGCGGCATCCGTAATGCGCGCGGAAGCGCCGGGACACCGCCAATGTACTCGAAGATGTTCCGCAGGCCTTGGCAGACACATTCCGCCGTCTCACCGCCGAATACCTGCGTGAAGCCGTCGTTGCTGTACGGGAATGAGACCGTCAGGTACTTCATGCGGCGGCAGACCCCGTTCACGTTGAACTCCGCCTCACCAAAATCCACCTGGGCTGAGCCCGGCTCTCAGACAAGCTCCTGCGTTGCGCGCGCCTGCTGCGCGTGTCGGACAGACTTGACATAGCGTTGGACAATGCTGTAGGAGCCGTCAAAGCCTTCCTCCTCGCGGAGACGGTCGAGAATTCGCTTGGCCGTGTGCTGCTGCTTCTGCCAGACATGCTGGTCCTCCGCCAGCCATTCTAGGATCTTCGGCTTGTAAGGGTCCAGCTTCGAGGGCACCGGGTGCTTCACCGGAGGCGTCGGCGAGAAGTCCTCCTGGTTGAGATATTTCCGGACCATCTTGCGGTCGAGCTTCAACTTCTTCGAAATTTCCGCAATCCGGTATCCACTATTGCTCAAATCTCTGATATAATTGACTTGGGACATTTTGAGCATATCCTTTCCTCCTTTATCTCGGTGGTACAAGATAAAGGATAGTAGGTAATGAGGAGCAGTTCAAGGTGTCCCGCTTTTTATGGGGAAATTCCCCCGATGAGATGGGGAATTCTGGACGATGACGGTGGGTACTTTCACTGTATCATATACAGCAAACTCGGCACCTTCCCCACCTGGGGAAGGCACGCTCCCCAGCCAGCCCTCAAAACCGGCAAAGCCCCACAAACAAAAAGCCTTCCCCGCGCACGGGGAAGGTGCCAGCCGAAGGCTGACGGAAGAGGTCTATTCAAATCTGCGGTACCAGCTCTGTCAGGTACGCCCGGAAAGCCTCGCCCAGATCCTCTCTGCGCAGGGCAAACTCGACCGTAGCCTTGAGGAAGCCGAGCTTATCGCCGAGGTCGTAGCGTGTACCTTCGAAGTCGTAGGCGTAGACCGGCTGTCGGTCGGCGAGCACCTGCAGCGCATCGGTCAGCTGGATCTCACCGCCTTTGCCCGGCAGCGTATGCGCGATGATGTCGAAGATCGCCGGTGTGATGATATACCGGCCCAGCACGGCCATGCGGCTCGGCGCATCCTCGACGGCCGGCTTCTCCACCATGTCGAGCACCCGCATCGTGCGCGCATCAGACGTCGGCTCGCCCTTGATGATGCCGTACGATGACACCTTCTCCTCCGGCACCGTCTGGCAGCCAAGAACGGATGAACCCGTCTCATTATAGACATCGATGAGCTGCTGCAGTGCCGGTCTTCCCTCGCCGTTGTAGACGACATCATCGCCGAGCAGCACAGCAAACGGCTCATCCTGCACGAAAGCGCGCGCACAGAGTATAGCATCGCCAAGCCCGCGCATCTGCTGCTGACGGATGTAGTGAATCTTGATTGCCCCGATGTCGCGCACCAGCTTCAAAAGCTCCGTCTTCCCCTTCTTCTCGAGCTCCATCTCCAGTGCCGGTGCCGAATCAAAGTGGTCCTCGATTGCCCGCTTCGCATGACCGCTGATGATCAGAATCTCCTCAATCCCGCTCGCCAGCGCCTCTTCTACAATGTACTGGATTGTCGGCTTGTCGACAATCGGCAGCATCTCCTTCGGCGTCGCCTTCGTCGCCGGCAAAAACCGCGTGCCATATCCTGCAGCCGGGATGACCGCCTTTCGAATTCTCTGCATAAAATTTCCCCCATAAAAATGTATTAACTTACAGTATTCTCAATATGCTATCCACCACTCACTTCTTGCACTCACCATTGTCCCCATCTCGCTTGCATGTTACTTACCGTACGCTGAAGCAATGGCCAGCATCGATCAAGGAGCACTGCCAGGGGCTGCTCGATATAGCGCTTGCGCAGGAGCTCGATGGTGCTGCAGATAACAAAGACAGCGAGCACCTTGCTGATATAAAACAACACGTACCAGGACGAGTGGAGATAGTCGAGATTCGGGAAGATGTACTCCCAGATCAGCGTGCGCATGAGATTATTGTCGTGGATCAGGTAGATGCCCAGCACCGTCCCAGCGATGCGGTTGATTGTCGCGCTGAAGAAATAAGGTCGCGTCAGGAAGTAAAGGAACAGCGAGACGGCCAAAGGGATTGTCAGAATCATGGTCAATCGGGCAGATTCACTCAGGAAACCATCCTTATGAAGCAAAAGGCCCACCGCATCAAGTGCCAGTATCGATGCGAGCACGAGCAAGACCATCACGAAGAAACAGCGCAGATAGCGTTTATGCTGCCCCGCCGTCCGCAGCGATGCACCATGCAGCCGCAGATAACCGCCAATGGCATAGACAAAGACAAAGAACAGGATTGGTGCATTCGAGAAGAACGTCACGATCTTGAATGTTGGCAGTACTGAATAGCACAAGAAGAACAAGGCCAAAAACACCTGATACTGTTTTTTCGTCAGTTGTGAAAGGAACAGATTCTCGAACGGGATAAACAGCGAGAAAATGATATAGCAGGAAACGAACCAGTTACCGCCAAACAGAATTGGCAGAGATTCATGTATAACTTTCTTGAACGTATGAGGCAGGAGATTCGCTCCATATACCACCGCTTCAATGCACCAGGCATAGAAGAACATCGCCATCAGCAGCAGGACGAGCTTCTTCCAGTTCACCGAGCGATTCACCATGAAATAGCCTGTGATCAAGATAAAGATGGCATTGCCCATATTGCCGCCCCAATCGATGAGCTGCGTAAAAGCAAACTGCCAGGAAAACATATCCGCATGAAAGATACTCTTCGCCGGTTCCAGCACATGAAATATACCATGAACACCAAAGTGGCTAGCAATGATAACCAATATGGCAACAATCCGCAGGAATTCTAATGACGAGTTACGTGGACACCGCCCCTGTCTGTCTGTCTGTCTGTCTGTCTGTCTGTCTGAGTATAGTTTTTTGCTGTCATTCTGTCAATACTCCTGTCGCCAATATTGTCACTTATCCTCATTGCGTCTGAAACTCGATTGGTTCCTCATCACTCACTTCAATCACACGGTGAGCGATATCACCATCTGTGATAGCTACTGAATGGCAACATATCATATAAAGTTTATTTTCTTTCTTATTTTCATCAAATATTCTTCTATCATATCATCTTTTTGCCATAACAAAACAATAACATATGTAAATACTCCTGATAGAATTAATATTACAGTATTAACAATTGATGCAGAATGAATAAACCATGTAGCCTCTATCAATAGCAGCACTAACATAGATGTTGCTGCCAAGAAATATTTTTGGGCTGACAAAAGTACAGATTTTATTGCTATATGCTTATTAACATAATAAAACTGTACAATCACTACCATCAATTCTCCTATTATAGAAGATACTGATGCTCCTATCGCATAGAATCTAGGAATCAAGCATAAATTCAGTATGATATTTGTAGTCGCGCCTGCAATAACTGAATATGTAAAATGAGTTTCTTCTTTTATGGAAACCAAGTATTGTCCACCTGATACAATAGTAAGGCCTTGCAAAGGAACCAAAATTGCCAATATATTGATCAAAACTACCACACCATCAAACCCAGGCCCAAAGAACCATGGAACAAAGTTAGACGAAATCGCCCATAATCCAAAGCATACAGGAAAGCCTATCATCCATACAAACCGATAGCTTTTCATCATATAATTATAAATCTCATCAAGCTCTCTTCTCTGAAAGCAATAACTGATGCGAGGAGTCATTACAGCAGCAAAAGAAAAGATAAACATCAAACTCATCTTTGCAATCTTCATAGCTTGTTCGTAATTACCATTCTCGACATAATCAGTTGTGTAAGCGCCAAGCATAATTTTGTCCAAAACGACATAAACACTTACGGCCAATGTAGGGATAAACAATCTTAACGATTGATTAAGCATCCGTCGAATATTTAATTTTTCCCAATTTATCTTTTGAATATAATTTGGTAAATACCCCCATAAGCTAACTGCTGACAAAAAAGTTGTCAATGCATTCCCTAAAATATAAATATCAACATCATTTTCTGTCCTAACAAACAAGAATAGATAAACAATTCCTAGAATCTTAAAAATAAAATTACGTACAACAATCTTTTGGAATTCTTCAATGCCCTGAAAGAACCAGACAATGTCAAATGCTACCGTAATAATATTAAGAAATAGGATTTTGTAATAAATCTGGTTATCGATCTGAAAATCAATAAATATTGCGTAGATAAAGCATGCAACAATGACTGAAAAGATATTGAGAATCTCCGCATTCCAAAAAGCTTGTGAACGGTGTTCTTTATTGTCACGATAATAGGCAATCTCACGCTGTCCAGCTGTAGCCGTGCCAAGCGCTGCAACCAATGTAAAATAAAAAACGACTGCCGATACATAACTTGAAATACCGATACCATTAGCCCCTAGGACACGCGATACATAAGGTGTCGTAACAAATGGTGTTATTAGTGTCAAGATCTGATAAGCCAAACTAAACAGGTAGTTTTTCGTAAGGCTTTTTGCTTGTTTCATCTACACTTTGCTCCATTTCATTCATTTATTCATAGATTGCTTCAGCTTTATCAAGAAGCGGTAAGCAGAATAATCCACATCTTGGCATTGTTCTTCATGTGCAAAAAAGTATGCTTCATCATGAGGATTTAATTTAAAATATACATCCCCCTTTGAACGCTTTTCCTGATATTCTATGTAACTCTTAGTAAAATAATGATTAATCTGCAAAGGAACAGACTGATTCTTATAAGGATGAACTGATTTTACTACAGGAAAGCCAAATATATTTACTGGTGGACAAGGTACACCATGATATTTTCCCCATGCCATATGATGAATACATGTGTTACGGACAGATTTTGTGTCGAATTCATAATCCATATTCAAGAAGCATTTTCCTACTGTGTAATATTTGGGCCACGAAACAACAAAATCTTCTGTAACCAAACCACCGCGGTTCCGATCCACCAGACCTGAAGTGCCAAATACGCGCCAGTATATCAGCACGGATGGGGCGTAACGGAATGAAGATAATGCAGCATAAATAGTCGTTGTTGATTTAGGTATAACAAATTCATCAATATCAATAAATCCAAGCCATTCTGTTTCATTGTGAAACCTATTTATGATATCTGCATAACACTGTATTTGAGCCTGCTGATATGGCCACTCAATCAATGTAACGATTCCCTGATTAATATAAGGGCGTAAGACATCCATATAGTTATCATCCGAACAATTATTATATAAATAAAAATGTTCTACACCGACAATTCTATGAAACTCAACCCATTCTTTTAGGTATGGTGCTTCATTCTTAAAAATAGCACCAATCGCTACATGATATTTCTTATTTACTTTTTTACAAGGATGAAAAACTTTCATACAACTTCTTCCAATTAAGGAAGCGGAGTAAGCCACAAACTTTCTTATACATTCCTTGCCCACACTACTTTCATACTGCTCATATATAAAATATCGATTTTCACTAAGTTTCATAACATACTCCTTGCATATATTCCTCCATAACTTATATGTTGTAAAATTCAAAAATTAACACGATTTCATAAATCTCTTTATCTTTCCTAGTACACGCCGAAACAAAGATAAAGCCGCATTTATTGACAACTCCCAAAAAGAATAATATACGTGTATTGATTTTTTCATTCCACTAAGATCATAAGAACATTTACGTCTAAATATAAAATAATCCAGATAAAGAGAAGCTAAAAATGTCAATAGCTCATGCTTTACCTTAAGAAATGTATCAACCCTTATAAGATGATTCCGGTATAGGTCACATATGATAGATGGATACTCTACTGCAAATGCATAGAATAAATTATACCTTCCTTTCGGATGGTTCTCCGGCAGAGATTCCATGATGACACGATTATTTAAATAGTATGTTCGATTTTCATATTGCTGAAAGAGAATTGTCGTATGAGGAAATAATGAATTATAGGAAATATCTTTTGGTAGGTTCAGAAAGTCATCTCGCCAGATTCCCAGCCCCCCCGACCATGAAGAGTAATAGGAAAGTGCTCCTACAAACTCATCAAAAGAACAATAGTTATTTTCTTCAGGTAATGGTAATGAGCCATTCAAGAAATATGAAATCGGTTTTTCGGCCTGATTATTCGAGACAAAACCCAGAAGGTCCGTCAAAACTCCCTTTTTTAACATCATACGATGATTAACAAACTTAATAAACGTCCCTTGTGCATCACAGAAACATTCAATCTGGTTCAAAAACCCCTGTGCATCTGTTTTGCGATAATGAAGGTTCTTATGCAATAGAACCTGATTTTGCATAAAAGTTTGAAATTCTTTACTATCTCCATTATCCGTCACAACGACTTCAAATTTTGCTTCATCAACATCTTGATCATAAATACTATGTAAAACAGGAGCGACCCAATCTAGCACTCCATTTGTAGGAATGCATAACGACAATAATGGAGAAGTTGACACAACATTACCTTCCTTCAAACGTTTTATTTCCTTCATTCCAATAAGATAACATTCGCTCGATGCCATCTTCCAAAGATACAGTCGGATGCCAACCTAATTCATGGCATGCTCTTGTAATATCCAGTATATTTGATGGTACATCAACTTTTCTACCAGGATAACGGTTAACCGACAGCTCAGAGTCTGTCAACCGGTCTATCAAATTCACAATATCATTAATAGACTCACCATGACCTGAACCTATATTGAATACATTATATGATCCATGATAATGCAAGACTCTTTCAGCAGCATCAATTACGTCATCGACATAGATATAATCACGTACAACTTCTCCATCCCCCCAGATTTCTACAGGAGTATGTGTCATATATCGTCCTAAAATATTTGCTATTAACCCCTGCTTAGAGAAAGGACGTTGGTAGCGGCCATATGGATTTGCAATACGCAGAATCGTAATTGGTAACCCATAACAATACTGATAAAACTGGCAATAACGCTCTAATGCCAATTTCTGTATGCCATACGCAGAAATTGGCTGACCAACATCATCTTCTTGTATTGGCAAGTGTTTTGGAACACCATAAACTGTGCCTCCAGATGAGAAGAACACAACCCTTTTCACCTTTTCTTTAACACATGCTTCTAACAAACGCAATGATGGCTTTATTGTCGATTCGATGTCCTGTAGTGGATTGATAACACCTGGTATGGTTGAGCTGATTAGATGATATACGGCATCATATCCTCGAACAAGGGATTCAAAATCAGTTTCTTTCTGAAACTCTCCAACTTTTAAATCTAAAAGATTTTTCTTTTCGTATACGAACTCTTGTCGAAGAGCAGATGGTCTCACGTATAATCCTATATTGTAATGTTTTCCTAACAGATATTCAGTGAGATTTTTCCCCAGGAATCCCGTTCCACCAAAAATTAAGATTTTCATATCAAAATCCCTTTATCCATAAATTTTATCAGGGTGTATCCTTTACTTTCTTCATCACTTCATTCGCGATATATTCCATTCCCTTATCGCTAGGATTTGTCTCTGCCTCTTTACTCACGGCAATGTTGCTACGTCATCCAGGGTGCAGATTATGCCTTCGTTAGACTGGTAGTCTTTGTCGCCAATGATATCGGAGAGATCTGCGAAAAGCACGTTCTGGTTCGCGACGGCCTGTTTGCGTTGACTATGCCGAAGTAATCGCCATCCGGCTGTGTCGCACAGATGCCGCGGCCCCAGCTCGTGATCAGCGTCAGGCTGTTGCCGATGGCAAGATAGTTATAGGCATCATCACGATATTTTGGCTGGACGTTGTAGTAGTCCGTGACCTGCTGCGGGCGCTGCTCGAGATAATCAGTACGCCCTTCCAGCGACTGAAGCTGTCTCAGCTGCGCATTCTGGCTCTGTTCATGCCGATAGACCTTGTTCCCCCAGGAGCTACACGAGTACAGCCAATGCTATTATACCATAGGATCGTTTGCTTGTTATTCTCATTTTTTACTCCCCTCTTCGACACTTGATGCATTTGAATTTTTTCGTCTCAAGAAAATATCCTTGCATGCCTCGAACACTTCTTTACTCGCCAATGGCAGATGCCTGCCATAAATCTCTGAAGTATTCCATCCATATCCTCGCCCAATATCTTTCATAAGCGTATCTAATATCTCAACAGAAACATTTGGATCATTGAAAAGCTCTGTAATCATATTCTGTTGCTCTGCGCCAAGGAGGATTGCAGCCCCTGAGAATGACGAATTCCCAACCGTTTTTTCTAGGACGTGCCATGCCAATCCTTTATAGAGAAGCATCTGGTAATCAGATAGATCGTCATTCCTCAATAGTGAAAGCGCATGCAAGAAAACTCTCGAACGTTCTTTTGTCAGTGATAGACGTCCATTACGAGTATCACAATATGATACTAGCTTACTACGAGCTCCTAAACACTGCCCGTTCTTCGCCCATGTCACGAGTTGCTTTCGAATGCTGATTTCATCTGCATCCTTCAACAGATGCTCTACCGTAGTTGACATAACATCATCCTCACGAGCTGAAAGAACAAAATACGAAGAAAAATTTTCCCATACAGAAATCGCGTTCACTATGACAGCTTCACCCGCTTGCTTCTGCTCAAAAAATATTGCCATCTTTTGAGCAAAACGAGGGAACAATGCAGCAAGAACTCGTAGTGCATCGTCTGTGCAATGTGCTCTTCTCTTGAATTCTTCTTGATAGATTCTAAAGTTCTTTCCTGAAGAATCTTTTTCCTGATTTGATATTTCAGGGTAGACTTCGTTAGGATGATCAATGATATATGAAATCAACTTTGGCTCAAATATGCTAAGAACGACGATACAAAGTAAATCATCAACAGTACAGAACTGCGAACAAATGAGGTATCGAACCTGGAACGCATTCAATACGCGGTTGCAATCGCGTATGCTCCGTAAGTATGGCAATAAGCGCTTGTGCGTCTGATTCTCTATAGCTCTCTTAGACACCTCGCTATAGATTGCCTTATGTTCCTCATTCGGTCCCGCTAGGACAATTTCACACAACTCTTTTTCGAAGTAATTTAGCAGATTCGCCTCATCAAGAGTTGGTATTTGTATGGGGACCTGAACGATTTTTTCCATAAAATCTCTGCCATTATCGCCATCCGTATGGTTCAAAGCCTTATTGACAATATCATGGTCATAGGCCAAGATATAGATAATCTTTGGAAAGTCTGCGATATTTTTGACTAGTTGCATAACAAAAGCAATGTCCTCATTACGCAGGCGATCTATATCGTCAATCATATAGATAATATACCTTTTTGATTTAGATAATATTTCCTCTATATCTTTTTTCTGTTTCCACAATGGAACATCATCAAATACATGCTCCCAATCCGGTTTAATTTTGAGTAATGGAATAGAAAACGATAAGCCAAACTTTCCAATCTGGTGTGCGGTCTCTTTTGCAATTTCTTTTACATCGTATTTGAGAGATTTTTCTGCTGTACTCCCGGATACGGCATCATACTCTAACGTTTTAAAAAATTCCACTGCTATGGATGTACGGTCCAGCGTCAACCAGCTGTCATATCGTTTAATCAGATAGTCAGAATCAAGCGCCTCTAGTTTCTTTTCCAAGAGATTCAAGATGGATGTTTTCCCAGACCCCCACGGCCCTTCCAAGCCAATCACCAAGCCGTCATGAGTATTTTTCCCAGCATTGGCTTTGGTATAATTATTGATTAACTCAGCTATTTTATCAACAAAAGGTTGACGATTCAGTGCATCTTCATCAGGTTCACGAATAGGCTGATCGTTGTACAGCATTTTCCTCGCCTCACATCACACGATAGACTGCTTTGGGCTCACTGATGGCTCACTGGCACCCAGACCTGCTTCTCCTCATCCCACTGCTTGACGACGCGTGCGGGGCTGCCTACGGCGATGCTCTTAGGCGGGATATCGTGGGTCACAGTGGTGTGGCTGCCGATGATGCTGCCGTAGCCGATGGTGACGCCGGGCAGGATGGTGCAAAATTCGCCAATCCAGACGTTGTCCTCGATGATGACGGACTCGCCGGTTGTCAGGGGGCGCTTGACTGGCGGCACGTCGGGGCTGTCGGGATGGGTGCCGCGATAGACGCCGTGGTTGTGGTCGGTGATGTAGATCTTGCTGCCCATGAGGACGTTGTTGCCGATCTCGATACGGTTAACGCAGCCGATGTGGACGTACTCGCTGAGGCTCACGTTATCGCCGATGATGAGGCGTGGCATGAAACGCTGCTCGTTCTCGCCTTCACCATACGAGAAGATAGCCTCCATCCTGAGCCCCCTACCTGCCGAGAAGTGCTGGCCAATTTGCATGTATTCCGCGCCTCCGACGTATGCATCGTGATGGATGTTGATATCCCCTCTGCCAAATATGCAACGCGAAAAGAGCATGTTCCGGATGCGCTGCCAATAGAATGACAGCGTACGAAACATGCCATCTTGCTGCAAACGTTTCTTGAGCAGGACACCACGGTACGCCCATCTCCCCTGCTGCACAAAAATCTCCCCTTTAATGCCGAATTTATCTCTTAGATGCTAAAACGCTATGTCACCATTATACCCCAAATGCCTGCTGGTTACAACTGGCTGAGAGGGGAATGACAGTGAGACTCGGCTGTGCGCGAGATTGTGGATATGCATGTGGATAATATGTGTATAACCACATATATATTGTGGATAAATTCGACCACTGCCCCGCTCTATGTGTCAGTCTGCGCCCGCGCTGGGCTCAGTTTTGCGCAATCTGTGACCTTGTAAATAGCCGCTTTCCGTTGGCACTGCTGGCTTTGCGGGCTCGCTAAGACGTAGCTCTAGCGAAGCGAAAGAAAAGAGTAACGTAGAGGCGCCCCCTTCTCTGTGTCGGCTGTGCGTCTGAAGTCTGATGGTGCGATGCATCTGGTTTGCAGATTTTAGCTTGTTATTGGCATTTATTCTCACTTAGACTTATTTTACACTCGTTTTTATCTGCTTTTTCGAAGTGTCAAAAAATTTTCTTTTAAGCGCAAAAAGCTAGTATTTTCAAGGGTTGACACTCATTTGACACGTCGTGTCCTCGGTCCGCAGGCATTTTTACGCTTGACACGGAGCAGCCCGGTACCGTATACTAAGCTTGTCAGCAGCGATGCGACGCACACTCTTTTGCACGACCAACAAACAAGACGGAATTCGGGCTTGCTTGTCTCGCACGGCAGATCAGCAGTCCGACAATCCTCTCGGTCTGTGATGCCTTGGAGATGAGCAAGCCTGTTTTGCTGTTGACGGCCGCATCATGAAGCGATTTGATGAAAGGGGTGTTTTCTATGGCCAAGGAAGCGATGACGGGCTTCATCACGGAGTTCCGCTACTTCCACCAGATGATGCCGGTCCGGCCGCTGTCGGCGAGCGCACAGGCACTCTGGCAGTATCTCTTCTACCGCGCGAACGCAGCGTATTGGCAATTTCCCTTGCACATGCA
>ULJH01083249.1_pt1 | contig 13453 bp, 10 predicted proteins | sample 1950781 | NCBI WGS metagenome assembly ULJH01 (sample SAMEA4835462, study PRJEB28245) | human gut metagenome | biome: gut microbiome; material: fecal sample | place: Denmark | collected 2008 | reverse complement strand
CTGATATCTGTCTGTACCTGTACTCATTTGTCTTGCTCCTCTTATTTTCTAATTATTACAACTATTCCAAACCCATACCACACATTCTCAAAACCGTATGTTACACATACTTTCCCGCTGCTTCGCAGCTAATTTTGTTCATGTGTGGTATGGTGACTCTATTCGAGTCACCTTGCGAATAAGAAAACTGCTACTTACATGCAAGCATGACGTATCAGTATTTCTTATTCTAAGGGTTTCTGAATAGTCATCTTTTATTTGTCAAAATCTCCGCGGATATCTTCCGCAGGCGGTTCCATAGGGTATTTGCCGGTAAAGCAGCCCTTACAGATACCGAGCTTACCGCCCACCAGTTCTTCCAGTCTCTCGATCTTCAGATAGTCCAGACTGTCTGTACCGATGAGGTCACTGATCTCCTTCACGGAACGGTTATATGCGATCAGCTGGTCTCTCGCCGGAACATCTGTGCCGAAATAGCAGGGCCACAGAAAAGGCGGTGAGCTGACTCTCATATGGACCTCCTTCGCTCCTGCCTCCCGCAACATCTTCACGATACGGTCGGAGGTGGTGCCGCGGACAATGGAATCATCGATCATGATGACACGCTTGCCTTCCACGGCTTCCCGGATAGGATTTAACTTGACCTGTACACTGCTCTCTCTGCTCTTCTGCTTCGGCTTGATAAAAGTTCTGCCCACATAGGCATTTTTCACGAAGCCCATACCATAAGGGATTCCGGACTGCATGGAATATCCCATGGCAGCGCAGTTGCCGGACTCCGGTACGCCGATGACCAGATCCGCATCCACCGGGGAATCCATAGCCAGGAACTTTCCTGCCAGGATACGGGAATCATATACGCTGATCCCATCGATAAAGCTGTCAGGTCTGGCGAAATAAATATACTCAAAAATACATCTTGCGGTATCCGCAGGCTTCAGCACATGGCTGGTGTCGGACTCGATCCCCTTCTCCGGAGATATGGTCACGATCTCACCGGGTAACACATCCCGGACAAATTCAGCTCCTACCGTATCCAGAGCGCAGGTCTCACTGGACAGAAAATAGGTATGGTCTCTCTTACCGATACATAACGGCTTAAAACCATAAGGGTCTCTGGCGCCGATCAGCTTCCTCGGAGACATCACCACCAGGGAGTACGCTCCCTTGATCTTCATCATGGCTCTGCCCACCGCTTCCTCTACGGATTTGGAATTCAGACGCTCTCTGGCAATATGGTATGCAATGACCTCGGAGTCAATGGTGGTCTGGAAGATAGCACCGGTGTACTCTAACTCTCTCCGCAGTTCCGGAGCATTGATCAGATTACCGTTATGTGCCAGTCCCAAAGTACCTTTTACATAATTCAGTACCAAAGGCTGTGCATTTTCTCTGGTAGAACCGCCCGCCGTGGAATAGCGGACATGTCCCACACCAATATCCCCCTTTAACTTCTCGAGGTGTTCGGGTGTAAATGCCTCATTGACCAGTCCCATATCCTTGCTGCTTAAGACTTTCCCTTTCGGTCCGTTTGTATCGCTGACGGCGATACCGCAGCTCTCCTGACCTCTGTGCTGCAATGCCAGAAGTCCGTAATAGATCGTAGATGCCACATCGTGTCCGTCAAAGTCGTACACACCGAAGACACCGCATTCTTCCTTTAATTTGTCGTTATTTTCTGTCTGGATATAAATGTTGTCCGTCACTTGTAAGCCTTACCTTTCCTGCCTGCCCCCACAAAAGGAATACCCAAAATTATTATTTACAGATCCTTTCCTGTCAGCATCTTGTATGCCTGAAGGTATTTGCCGATGGTCTTCTCCACGATCTCCTCCGGCAGCTTCCAGCCCTTTTCGGGATTGGCTTTCAGCCAGTCACGGGCGAACTGTTTGTCAAAGGAAGGCTGGCCATGTCCGGGCTCATAGCCGTCTACCGGCCAGAAACGGGAGCTGTCGGGAGTCAGCACTTCATCTCCCAGTACCATATTGCCGTTCTCATCCAGACCGAACTCGAACTTGGTATCTGCAATGATGATTCCTTTGGTCAATGCGTAATCCGCACACTTTTTATAAATAGCGATGGTATAGTCACGAAGCTTGGCAGCATATTCTGCACCCTTTCCGGGGAAACGCTTCTCCAGATATTCCACACTCTGTTCGTAGGAGATGTTCTCATCATGATCTCCGATCTCCGCCTTGGTGGAAGGGGTATAGATGGGCTCAGGAAGCTTATCTGCCTCCTTCAGACCTTCCGGAAGCTTGATGCCGCATACGGTACCGTTCTTCTTGTAGCTTTCCCAGCCGCTTCCGGTAATGTATCCACGAACGATGCACTCGATGGGGAGCATGTTCAGCTTCTTGCACATCATGCTGTTGCCGTCAAACTTCGGCTGTCTGAAAAATTCCGGCATATCCTTAACATCAGCGGATACCATATGATTGGGGATCACATCCTCAGTCATATTAAACCAGAATTTTGACATCTGGGTCAATACAGTTCCTTTCTTCGTTACTGTGTTGTCCAAGATCACATCAAAGCAGCTGATACGGTCAGTTGCCACCATGATCAGGGTATCTCCGTTGTCGTAGATCTCACGAACTTTGCCTTCCTTGATCGGTTTCATTTCCTGTACGCTCATACCATCAGTCCTCGCATTCTTATGTTTTTCAGTCTTTTATTGAAACAGGTGTGGGCAAGATACACCCACACCTAATAGATAAACAGATTTGCGAAAAAAAATCAATATGTTTTTACTGCAACTTACCGATAAATTCCCGAACCCGGGCATTTTCCGATGTAAAAAGTGCTTCGGGAGAACCTTCCTCCACGATCACACCCTGTTCCATGAAAATAATGCGGTCGGATACTTCTCTGGCAAACTGCATTTCATGAGTCACGATGATCATGGTCATATGTTCACTTGCCAGCTGTCTGATCACCTTTAATACTTCTGCCGTCAATTCCGGATCCAGTGCTGAGGTCGGCTCATCGAAGAACAGGATCTTGGGCTGCAGTGCCAGTGCCCTGGCTATGGATACTCTCTGCTGCTGTCCGCCGGACAACTGGTAAGGATAGGCATCCGCCTTATCCGACAGTCCCAACTGTGCTAAAAGCTTCTCCGCCCTCGCCACGGCTTCTGTGCGGCTTACCTTATCCACATGAATCGGCGCATCGATGATATTTTTCATCACCGTATAATGGGGAAAAAGGTTAAAATTCTGGAATACCAGTCCAAAACATTTACGGATCTTATGTAATTCCGCCTTCGATGCATATTCGCACTGTACTCTGCCGTTTTTATCCGTTTTCTCTGAAGCTGCCGTCTGCCCTAAATAGATCAGCTCACCGCCGTCCATTTTTTCCAAAAGCGTTGCACAGCGAAGCAGTGTGGACTTCCCGGAACCGGAGGGACCGATGATGGAGACCACCTCTCCCTTTTTCACGGTAAGGGAGATATCCTCCAACACTCCATTTCCATCAAAGCTTTTTTTCACATGATTCATTTCTAAGAGGATTTCGCCGTCTGTCTGTTCCATATACGATACTCCTGTCTGTCACCTATCTGTAATAAGATGTCTTCTTCTCCAGGTATTCCATGAAGGATGCCACAACGAGATTAAAGATATAATAGAATACACCTGCCGCCAGCAACGGAACCACACTGGTCTGTGCTGCTCCGATCTGCTTCGCGACTGTAAACATCTCCGCGATGGAAATGGTAAATGCCATAGAAGTATCCTTGACTAATGTGATAGTCTCATTGGTCACCGGCGGAAGCACCCGCTTCACCACCTGCGGCAGAATGATCTTCACGAAAGTCTGTGCCTTACTGTAGCCCAGTACCTGCGCAGCCTCATACTGTCCCACCGGAATAGATTCGATCCCCGCACGGTAGATTTCCGCAAAATATGCTGCATAGTTGATCACGAATGCCACGATCACCGCCGGGAAACGATACCCCGTTCCCACGTGCATGCGGAACACATAAAAGGGTGCGAAATACACCACGATGATCTGCAGCATCAGAGGGGTTCCTCTCATGATGGATATGTAAATTTTAGAAATAATGCGGATCACCTTACATCCCGACATTCTTCCGAAGGCTACGATCAACCCAAGAGGAAGGGAGAATAAAAGGGTCAGTACAAATATTTCCACCGTTATCAGAAAGCCCTCTGCCAGCTGGGCACTCATGGTCAGCAAACTCATGAAATCTACTCCTTAATTATCCTGACTTACATCCATTATCTTTTGTTATTTACCGAGGCAGACACTGTCGGTCAGTCCCCACTTTTCAGCGATCTGTGTGAAAGTACCGTCTGCTGCCATCTCATCGAGGGTCTTCTGCACGGTATTTCTTAACTCATCGTTACCCTTTAAGAAACCAACGGCGTACTGCTCTACTGCCAGCTTGTTGTCCTCACCCTGCAGCATAACGAACTTCCCTGCTTCTCTCTGGGCGATCTGGTACTGTGCCACACCGATATCGATAGCTACGGCATCTACCGCACCCTGCTCCAGATCCATGAATGCAGTGTTATAATCCGCATACTCGATCAGCTGTGCAAAGGAATCACGAAGTGCAATGTTATCGGTGTTCTCTTCATCATTCAGTGCAGCCAGTGCGGAAGAATCCTTCTGTACCGCTACAACCTTGCCTGCCAGCTCTTCCTTATTCTGTACACCGGAAGCTGCTGCTACGACGAACACCTGGCTGTTATCCACATAGGGCTCGGTCCAGGTGTAGGCATCCTCTCTGCCGTTCATGGTGAACCCGTTCCAGATACAGTCAATGGCTCCGGAAGAAAGCTCCATATCCTTTGCATCCCAGTCAATGGGTTGCTTTACCAGTTCCCAGCCCTGTCTCTTGCATACTTCCGCTGCCAGATCCAGGTCAAAGCCTACATATTCTCCATTGTCATCACGATATCCGTAAGGGGGAAATTCCGCATCAAAACCTACGGTAAATGTCTTATCAGATCCTTTAGAACCACAGCCGGTAAGAACACCTGCTGCCATGCTGATCGCCAATAATGCCACTAATACTCTTTTCATAATACATCCTCCCGTTCTGCCACTCACTGTTGGCCGCATTGTATACTTTAGCATGGTAAATTGCTAACACGGTGTCATAGTAACATAACGGGAGGGTCTTGTCAATTCTTTATCGGTCGTAACGCTCCACCATCGAGAGAATTTCCTTTGCATATCTGGGGTATGCTGCTGCTACATCCTTCACTTCGTTCCTGGCAGTCTCCGCCACCTCCTGGTTGTAATCCATCTGTTTGCGGAGCGCCTGTCTTCTCTGAATGAGTTCATGTCGGATTTCCACCATTTCGCGTTTATCCAAAAGAGCTGCCGTCTGACCGATCCAGCGTTCCGGCATCTGTACCCGATAGTTAGACAGCTGTTCCACCAGCTGCTTCTGGTAATATTCGATCTTGGCTTCCGCCTCCGCGAACTGTTTCCGTTCTTCCTTTTCATCCTGGTACATTTTCCACAGCTTTTCCAGTCTGGCTGCACTGTCCGTATTATATTTCAGATACAGATATTCCATCAGCTGACAGTTGTTCACATACCGGATCTTTACTTTGTTCTGCAGCTGGATCAGTTTATTGATGGTCTTCTCAACACGCTGCAATTCCCTGTCACTGTCCATGTATTTGATACACACATAGGAGATTGCCACTGCGCCGGCGCCTACCGCCAGGAAATATCCCACATAAGTATCCATTTCAAATGCAAACTGCAGAACAGCCAGCATGATCACGCACACGATCAATGCCGTCAGGAAGATCACCGCCATTCCCCTCTGATTGTTCATCAGATTCTCCAGTTCATTTCTGCGATATTCATAGGCATGCCGTTCTCCATCCAGTCGATGCAGATCCTGTCGTACCAGATTGCCGTATTTTTCGCCTTCCCGGATCTTCTGAATCCCTTCTTCGATCTCATCTTCTCTTTTACGGATGGCATAATAATCCGCATCTTTCATCCGGTTTTTCTTCTCACGATATTTACTGCGTTCCTGTTCCAGCGCAGATATTTTACCTGCGGTACGGTTGATCTCCCCTCTCTGCTGTGCAGGTAACGCCTCAATCTCTTCCATATCCGTCAGGTACGATGTTACCAGTGTATATTCTCCGGTGAGCAGATCGATCTCCCTGGAAGCTTCCGTTATCTGCTCCAGGCAGTTCACAATGTAACGCTTCCGCTGATCTTCCTCTTCAAAATTTACACCGTTACGTGTATAGACCACCTGTTCCCAGTCATCCTCTTCCACCGGCTCTGTTTTTTTCTTAAAAAAGCGTTTCCACCACACCATAGTTTTCTCCTGTCCGTTCTGATCCTGTTATATGCTGACACTCGTCCGATAACTGTTTTTCAATGCTGTGATGAGTCTCTCATTTTCCGCATCGTATTTCTGTCTGTCATTTGCGCGCCATTCTCTTCGCAGTTTCAACTGCCGGAATTCCGGCTGCTGTTCCCATTCTCTCCCGAATTGTTCCATACTTTTCTCCAGTTCCAGAGATTCTGTATAGAATTCCGGATTTCGGGCCGCAAATGCCACATAAGCATCTTCTGTAAGCTCCATGCGTTTTGCCGCAAGATAAGCATCCAGATGGCTTCTGTCCGGATCCGCCTGCCATGCCTCACGAAAATACTCTGCCGCCTTATCATAAAGCATCAGTCCGGTAAGGGCCACGCCTTTATTATGCAGGATCGCCGCCCTGACTTTTCCGGCCGGGAGCTCTCTTCCTTCTCTCTCCAGATCACTCCAGGTTTCCAATAGCATATCATATCCGCGAATGGCCGCGGCATATTTTCTTTTTTCCACCATATAGTCGATCTGGCTCTTACGTTTCTCCAGGTTGCTGAGTCCGGATCCCTGCTTCAGCACCTGTGCGACTGCCTGCAGCTCTTCTTCCCCATAGATTCCCACATACTGCAGAATCGTCAGTACGAAAACACTCAGTGACCCCTGTTTATGTACCATGGGGTACAATTGCTTTGCCAGTTCTCTGACCCTGCATTCCTCTCCGATCCAGTCCACCAGTTTATCATTCATGATAGACATATCCAGAAGAAACGCATTTTCCTTCAGGCAATAGCACAGTTCCTCCATGCAATAGACCCGGATCTCCAGTTCTTCTATATTATAGGCTGTTTCACAATATTCACCTACACACAGACTTGCCTTCATTTCCATTCTCATCTCCATCCATCTTCATCTCCGGTCAGAGTTCGATCTCTTCCTTCCAGATGTGATGTGTTGCAGCACGAAATGTGCCAAATCCCAAATCCTCCAGTTCCACCTTGAGGTGCGTGTCATCCCGCATTTCCACGCTGATCCGCAGGCGGATGATTCCCTCCTGTAATTCTTCCGGTACGATTCTGGCGATCCGGTTCCCCTTGCCGGTCAGGGAAGTGATCAGGATCTCCACAGCTCGTCCCTCCAGCAGATAGAATTCCATGGTATTTTTGGCTTCATACCAGTTGATTCCGGCATCCAGCAATGCCTGGTAGGATACCTCTCCCCGCCTGAGAACCTTCATTCCGATATTGGATTTGAGTTTATCTTTTCCCAGAAACACATGATTTTTACCGGTTTCCCCGGGAGTCAGTCTCTCCATCATGCCATAACAGGCACCCTTGCTGAACAGATTATTGCCTTGGAAAACTCTCCTCCCCTTACACAGATAGCGCAGGGATTCCTTCATCCAGTCCCGGGAAAAAGCTTCACCGATCAGATATACCGAAGATATCATCTGATTTTCACACAGTTTTTTCGCGATCTCCTGCATTTTCTCATCGGATTCCGGTACCGGGAAAGGAAATTCCCTCTCCTCCATATATGCCACTACAGGTGTGGTATGCCGGTTGCATTCCATGCAGTAGGTACGTATGGAAGCATCTCCATATTCGCATAATATCGTCTTATGCCGCCACAGTTCCTCCGGCTGGTACAGATTATAGTAATAAAAGCTCTCCACATGACTTTGGAAGCAGATCTGATCCGTCTTCAGATGAAGTCCCTCTGTGGCTGCTGTCAGCACTTCCAACATCCGATGATCCAATTCTTCGCAGGTGATCATCAGGGCACCGATACGTTCCGTATTTGTCACCTGAGATAAAAGGCCCAGACTTCGTTTCAGGAAAAGCGTCAGCAACGCCACCGGATCAATCGGTGCGCCGTCGATCTGCACCGGTTCTCCGTCCCTGGCCAGCTTCAAAAGGTTCTCCACCAGAATTCCTTCTTCCTCCCCGGCATATCGTATTGCTTCGCTTCCGTAAAACCACTGGTTGACTCCCTGTCTCTTACTGAGCGCCAGCGGAATGGTATAGACCGAAGATCCCGCTACGGAAGACAATGTTCTGATCTCTTCCTCACTACCCGTAACATAGCAGCTGATCTGCGCATATTTGTTGCCAAGATCATATCCGACGATTACTTTTTCGCTTCCCGGCAGTCGCATCTTCCTTCCGCCTCCTCTCTGTGGTCTGTCTGATCTTACTGCAGAGTGAACAGTCTGTGATCCAGATATTCTCTGCGGTAATATTCCTCCAGAAGATGATCCAGTGTATCATCATCCTGCAGCGACATACTGATCATCATATCATTGACAATCTCGTATTTACTGTCTGGATTATCATTCATGATATCACTCTTCTGTAAGCTTCCGCTCTCCGTCAGTTGTTCTCCGTTTGCGGATTCTTCCATAATATAATACTGAATATTCTCACCAAAAAAGAGCACAAACTCTTTGAAAAATACTCCACTGTATACTTCCTGCATGTATTCCGACAGATAATCCTCTGCCTGTCCGTTCTCGTGCAGCATCACATAATGAATTCTTGCCCGGACACCGCCTCTGGTATGATACTCCACAATGGTCTTGTCCTTTAGTTCCTGCAGCTCGGGAAGGCAGTCCTTATATTCCCGGAAAAAGTTCAGATGAATATGCTCTTTCATCATTTCCTGCAGGAAGTCCCGGATCAGCAGCTCATCTTCTCTCTCCAGCCTGTCTCTGTTCTCCGCATAGAATTTCAGATATGCCAGTTTACAGATTCTCTGTGTCTCTTCCCCCCGCAGATAGCAATTACGGATTTCATGAAAAATGTATTCCTCCGTCAGTTTTTCTCTGCAGAAGTAATCATAAGAGCTCTGGATCAGAACCGCCTCTTCGATCTCCTGTCCGGCTCCCTGGGATACGTAATAGCGGAAAATATCCAGCCGTTCTCCCACAAATGCACCGGAAAACAACATTTGTACCAGAATTTTCTCACTGAGTTCATAGCAGTCTACTTCAAAAGATCTGGCTGCTTTCCAGATATCACGCAGCTCTTTCGTCGTTCCCTGTACATAATGAGACAGATACTCCAAAACATTTCCGTTGTATTTTCCTCTGCGAAAAACAGACAATGCCGCCGCATATAAGGCAGGTTCTCCATCATGTACGGACTGTGAGATCAGCGCATCCGTCAGGCGCAGCAATATTTTGGCTTCCGCAAAATACGGTGTATACCGTTCGATCCACTGATATGCCTTCTCATAATTCCCCCGCAGTATCAGGAAACGAAGTACGGTCTCCCTCTGTTCCACCGTCAGATGTTCTCCATCAAACTCCTGCAGATATTCATCCAATGCCTGCACATCATCGGCATCAAAATAAGCCTGCGCCAGCTCTACCGCTATTTTATGCCGCAGCTTCGGCTCCACGGCATCGGATGCCGCAAGTCTTGCCATACGCATTAACTTTGCGGAAGGCATAGCTTCTTCTCCTCTGTCATTTTGTGCAAAATACAGATCCAGTTCCACAGTATCCGGCACATAATGTTCCAACAGCCGCAGATATTTTCCGGGCACCAAAAGCTTTTCCAGCGTGTATTCTACATTTTTCAGGAATCTGTTCCCATAGGCATCCTCAAATGCAATGGTATAATCATTTCCGTAGATTGCCACCCATGCGATACCGTTCTGCAGTAAAGTCTCCGTCATTTTCAGGTTGCCCGGCTGACCGACGATCACCTTGCGTATTCTGTTATCTTCCACCCGTACCAGATGTGCAAACAGAAGACGGGAAAGGGGCTTTGCCATTGTCTCCGTCACAATCGCGGGTGTCAGGAATCCCTGATACAGCACCGCCAGATGTCTGTTAATGTGCTGTTTCTGAATCTGATCGATGACAAACCGTTCGATACGCGGTTCGTAATGTTCATACAATTCTTCGTATTCCGCCCTGTGTTTCAACAGATACGCATATAAAAAGGCACTGTGTTCGTAATCCAGGTTGTTCTGGAACGAGAAATACATCAATATTACCTTCGGCAGTTCCGTTACGGAATCCATATCTGTCGAGGCCATATAATATTCATACAGATTGGTGATCCGCAGATGGCTTTCCACACCCTTCTCATACCAGCCAAAAGCATCCGTACCGGTCTTGCCTCCTTTGATCAACAGACTGCAGATTTCCTGCAGGATACGTACATCTTCTTTTTTCCCATATACTTTTTTCAGAATTCTGCACAAAAGCGGCGAATATTCCCGCACTCTGCCTGACAGATACAGAAGCTGCTCTAACAGGCTGTCACTGATCGCCTCCTGTCTGGCGCCAAAATGCAGCACCTGCAGTTCAAAACCGTTCAGCTTCCGCAACAATGCAGGATTGCTGTTCAGAAGTGCCAGTGCCTCCAGATAGATGACCGGACTGGTACATCCATACTGATATTGCTTCTCCAGGAACAACCATTTTCCGGAAGCAGACCGGTTATACTCTTCCGACAGATACAAAAGCAGCCACGCCACCCGCCATCTGGTCCTGTCATAGCGATAGATCTGCTCCACCTGTTCCGCCATCTGCCTGGTATACTGGGGATCTCTGTGGATCAGTGTCGTCAGATACAGATAATATGCCCACAGATCCCCGCCGGCAGCTTTCTGTTCCTCCAGCATATCCGCTGCATGATCCAGGATCCAGCCGGCTTCATTGTATCTCTCTTCGGTAATCAGAAGTTGTGCCTGAAACAGTCTGGCCGATGCATCCCGTTCATCCATAGTCACCATACGTTCCACCAATTTGCCGGTCTCTGCCAGCCAGGTACCTGTTCCGATCTTACGTAATCTGAAATCCTCATAATATTTCATGATCTGTGCTCTGCACTGCATATGACTGTGGTCCGCATGCCGCACCGCCGTCATATCCCCCAGCTGTACCGTCACCGGGATCTCCAGCGACGTATAAGCATTGTATATATAGATCCTGCCGAAATTTTTACCGGGCCTGCATATACTGCTGTCGATATAGACCGGGAGTCTGCACCGGTTTCCCAGAAAATCGTCATCACTTAATGTTTCTTTTTCTGTGAAGACAAACTCTCCCTCACATTCGATCTGTAAATCGGTATATCCCCAGCCGTTTCTGACAATATTCAGGCTGTTCTCCGTCACCCCGTAATTACCTTCCGCTCTGGAAAGCTTTTTCACCAGTTCCTTTTCCTCTATCAGAAACTCTATCTGCTGCTTTTTATTGATACAGATCAGAAATTCCTCCACGTTCTGCTCATTGCCCTCATAGGCGGACAGCATACGATAGCAGCCATAAAAATGTTCATCATTCCCCTGGAACAGACGCCGGAAATCCGGATCATAGAATAACCGTACCGCTTCCGCCCAGTTACTTTTCGCCAGATTAGCAAAATGAAACAGATTCCTTATGGTACCGATGGAAGAATTCAATACGCCATGCTCCACGGTCACCACGAAAGGCAGATTGTATTCTCCCCTGTTGCTGACTACAGAAAAAGAGCCCTTCACCACATCCCCTTCCTCCAGATTCTCTCCATGGAAGCAATAAAAAATTTCTGCATCGGAGCCGGTAAACTGGTCTGTTATGCATTCCATCAGCAGATGGTCCGATATTACAGATCCTTTTACATAGCCTTCCGATGCAGAAAGGATGTGAAAAGAGCCTTCGTACGCTGTTCCCTGAGACAGGGAAATCTCTATTTTAGAGCAGGAGAATTCCAAAGAACCATTCTCATAATCGAAGTTTCCTCCTAAAATTCTATCAAGTATCTCCTGCATGTACCTTCACCCGTTCCCTGTTGTCAATTTGGATTTATTATACCAAATTTCGTACGTAAGGGCAAGGTGCCATACCTGTTAGTCCAGGTTTAATTTTTTATTCATAATGTAATAAGATACTCCGTACATGATCGCTGCCAGGAGCAGGCTGGTGATCACATTAATATCATAGACCGAATTGGCACTCACCGAGATTCCACTCTGACTGCTCATGACATTTGTACCAAACATGAAAGCACTCTGTACAGTGCTGCCGATGATGGAAGACAGGATCGTCACTCCCGCATAGGCCAGGATTCCCATGAACCCTTTATGTTTAGAAGACAGCTGACCGATCGTCAGGGCTCCGAACAGAGTGACCATAGTAATGAAAGGTCCTACTACATAGGTTAAGAGCAGCGTGATCCCATAATGCAGCAGATTGATTCCCATCTCGTCTTCATATGCTCTGCCAATCTCATAAAAAGCATCCGTCAGGAATTCCCAGATATTCCCATTATATTGTGTCATTACACCACTCAGTTCACCAACATTTAAAAGTCCTGTCATCAAAGACACGACCAGTGCCATCACTGAGATACCAATGCCTATCGTAAGGAACAGATACCAGGCACCGGAGACCAGTACCTTGCTTAAGAACAGTTGGTTTGCCGTCACCGGCAGAGTATGGGACAGATATCCTTCATCCGTATACATGCTGCGGTAAAAGCGGATTCCCAGGAAGATCAGCATGCCCCAGGTGGACGCCAACAGCATGATCACATACAGGATCAGTGTTGCCACAAAGGAAGAGACTACAAACCAGCTCTGTGCCGCATTTATATCATTGCCGTCCGCAATCTCCGCTACCAGTCCTCCCGGCATGCGTAATACCACGCAGCCGATCACGGTGACTACAAACATTCCAAGAAGCATCAGTGTACCTGCTCTCCAGATATTTTTCCATTCATATTTCATCAACTTTCCTAACATGCGAACACCTCCCTGAAGTAAGCATCTACAGACTTTCCCTTCTCTTCTCTGATATTGTCAACAGAAGTATACAACACCAGCTGACCGTAGCGCATGAAGATCACTTCATCCAGTACCTGCTCCACATCCTCGATCAGATGGGTGGAGATCAGTACCGTAGCTTCGGGATTGTAGTTGTTGATGATGGTGCGCAGGATATAATCTCTCGCTGCAGGATCCACACCGGCAATCGGCTCATCGAGAATATACAGGCTGGCATTCCGGCTCATCACCAGGATCAGCTGTACCTTTTCTTTTGTACCTTTGGATAAGGTCCGCATCTTCACCGTGGGGTCGATTCCAAGGCTTTTTAACATTTCTTCTGCACGTTCCCTGGAAAAGTCCGCATAAAAG
>ULJH01068311.1_pt1 | contig 13466 bp, 10 predicted proteins | sample 1950781 | NCBI WGS metagenome assembly ULJH01 (sample SAMEA4835462, study PRJEB28245) | human gut metagenome | biome: gut microbiome; material: fecal sample | place: Denmark | collected 2008 | reverse complement strand
CGCCGTGTCGTTTTGCATTGGTACACTTATAGTAATGGTGAACTGTACCGCTTCGGCTTGTGCCGCATTCACCGACCATCAAGGATTCACATTCGCCGCAAAACAGCTTTGTAGTCAGGAGATAATCGTCTTCCGCCTTGTGACGGGCGGGAGATTTTTTGTTCTTTGCAATTTTCTCCTGCACACGCTCAAACAGATCTTGGGGAACCAACGCGGGGATTCCGTTCGGAATTATGATGTCGCGGTATCTATACTCTCCGATGTATTTCCGATTGGAGAGCATCCGTGAAACGCTGTCTATGTCGATATCTCCGCCTCGTTTGTTTTTGAGTCCGTGTTGATTCAGAACGGCAGCGATTTCACTCATTGTCAGACCTTCATCGTAATGTCGAAAGGCTTCTAAAACGAATGGGGCAGTTAAAGAGTCCGCGACATAATGCTGTTCCTTATCGGCATAATATCCGATTGGCATTGTCCCACCGTTATACTTGCATTTGAGCGCATTTTCGGTATGCCCGCGCAGTACCTTTTCTGACAAATCGGCAGAATAGTACTCCGCCATGCCTTCGAGTACCGATTCCAGCAGAATTCCTTCGGCGCCGTCGGAGATGCGCTCTACGGCAGACATTACCTTGACGCCGTTCTTTTTAAGCAGTGCCTTGTAGTGAGCGGAGTCGTAACGGTTACGGGCAAAACGGTCGAGCTTCCAAACGATAACCAAATTAAAGTTGTGCTTTGCGCTGTCCTTGATCATGCGCTGAAAATCCGGACGACGGTCTGTTTTGGCAGAAAAGGCGCGGTCAATGTACTCACCGACAACTGAAATGCCGTTCTTCTTTGCAAAAGCATAACACTCCCGCATCTGTCCCTCAATGGATTCTTCACGCTGATTTTCACTGGAATAGCGGGCGTAAATCACCGCCACCAGTCCTTCGACTTCTTTCTTTGCCACCAGCTCACTTCCTTTCTGCTTATAGTATAGGGCTTTTATGATTTTCGCGCAAATGTGCGGAAAAGATTATTTTACATTGGCACCCAGTTGGTTGACAACTTGCTTTTTTATCCGTGCGATTCGTTTCTGCATACCGCCCGCGGTTTTATAACCGTAAGCATTCGCAAGGGCGGCATAGGTTTCACCGTTCGCATGGCGAATCAGGATCTCACGGTCGGTTTCACTCAGCAGGGAAAGACATTGCTGCACCATGATACGGTCTGTGATCTCTGCAACCATATCATCCGACGATGCAATTTCAAGCGGTGTAGCCTTGCCGTTTTCATCCTTCGGACCGCCGGTTTCTATCGACACTTTTTCAACGATGGCTCCGTTTTTTGTATGTTCAATTTTTCTCGCCGCACTGATCAAAGAACGATTTTCGGGCTTGCTCCGGTTGTAATCTTCGTATGCCGGCATGGATTTTGTCAGTTCTGCGATCTCCGGCAGGGAGAGCAGATACGCCCATATATCCCATTCGCGTTTGAGAAACTCATTACAGTTGTCTGCATCAATGCCGTGCTGTGCCATTGCTTCAATGAATGCTGCTTTGAGTTCCGGAGAAGCATTGATGATGGCGGTATAATAGCCAACGGCTTTGTAGCATCCCTCGTATGTCAGCGAAACCGGATCATCGGTTTTTGAAAAATCGGAGGGAGGAAAAGAGAGCTTCAGATCGTGCCGTGTGTCAAGGCTTGTCCCTTTTACGATACGATAGATTTCTTTTAGATAGCCTTGCGCTTTTTCACACCAATTTGTCGTATCGACATTCGGCAACACCTCGGATATATCCAGTCGATCAGCCATATTGCGTTCCGCTATTTCTTTGGCAGTTCCGCTTTGAAGAGTTGACATGATCATGTCAACAATCTGCCGCGGGAGGGATAGAGGTTCTTCGTGCGAGTGAAATTGTTCTTGTTCGGTCATTTGAGATCCTTTATCAGTTTCAGGGCAACGCCCTGGATGGATAGTTGTTTTGGATGAATGATTCGTTTGCTGTCTGTATAAGTATGATTTTCCGCATACAATACCGGTTTCCCGTCTTCAAAACGAATCCGTTTCAGCGTGTTGCCCTCTTCAGTTAATGCAACAACGATTTGCCCGTCGGAGGCTTCGGATTTTCGCTTTACAAGAATTAAGTCGCCCTGCTCAATGCCGAGGTCAACCATGGAATCTCCGTAGGCACGGAGTAGAAAACACTCACCGTCAACCCATTCCTCCGGTATGGCAAGGTAACCATCAGTATATTGCTCCTGCTCCTCGGGCGATCCGCATATAACAGCACCGAGAATCGGAAGGCGGCGGAATCCTGACTTCATTTTTTCCTGCCCGGCAATCGCAAGCGTTCCTTTGCCGAAATAAGTAATAATGCCTCTCTCATTGAGCCGTGTCAGATAACGATAACCGACCGATTTGCTCATATTCATGTAACTCAGAATTTCTGCGAATTTTGGCGACTCGCCGTTGTTTTCGTGAATGTAATCGGTGATATACGCCGCCATTGCTTGTAGTTTGTTTTCGTCTAATACTTTCATACACACTCCATATCATAACAAGTGGTTCTCTTATAGTATAGCAGAACTTTTGGTTCTTGTCAATAGAAAAATCAAAACATTGAACTAATTATTTGAGTTCAAACTGTATTAGTCGATTTCTTGAAGTATTTCTGCGAAAAATCAATCATTGATATTGTAAAAAAGGGCTAACTGTGTTATAATGAAGATACTATGTATTTGGAGTTAAAACAAGGAGCAATTCATGAGAATCAGTTACAAAAAGTTATGGGTTTTACTTATTCAAAAAGACATAACAAAGGTTGAACTAAAGCGTGAGGTTGGAATTTCGGCGGGAACAATGAGCAAACTTAATAAAGGTGAGGAAGTTGCACTGTCGGTTTTACTGCGCATTTGCAATTATCTGAATTGTGATATTGGAGATATTTGTGAGGCAGTGCGTTTAGACACAATAAACTAATATTAATTTACAGCAATGACGAGGTGAGAATATGCAGATAATTGACAACATAACTAACACGCTAAAAGATGACCTGCAGGTTACTATAAAGAGGGGAAGCAAGGTCTCTATTGCTGCGGCTTGTTTTTCAATATACGCTTATAAAGAGTTAAAGAAACAGCTTGAAAATATTGATGAACTGCGGTTTATTTTCACTTCGCCTACCTTTACGACTGAAAAAGCCTCAAAGGCACAACGCGAATTTTATATTCCGCGCATTTCAAGAGAGAGTAGTCTGTACGGTACAGAGTTCGAAGTGAAGCTTCGCAATGAATTGACGCAGAAGGCAATTGCAAAAGAATGTGCCGATTGGATTAGGCGTAAAGTAACTTTTAAATCCAATGTGACGCAAGAGCAAATGATTGGATTTATGGCAGTGGATCAAACTGCGTATATGCCTATCAATGGCTTTTCCACGGTGGATCTTGGCTGTGAGCGCGGAAATAATGCCTATTATCCCGTGCAAAAAACGGAGAATTATGAGAATTCCGGCTATTTTATCAAACTTTTTGAGCAGCTTTGGAATGACAAGAAAAGGTTACAGGAAGTAACAGATATCGTAATCGAAAATATTTCGGTTGCTTATCGCGAAAATGCTCCGGAGTACATTTATTTTGTCGCGCTCTATAATATCTTCAAAGAGTTTCTTGATGATGTTTCAGAGGACGAGCTTCCCAATGAAGCAACAGGCTTTAAGGAAAGCAAAATATGGGGAATGCTCTATAACTTTCAACGCGACGCTGTTCTCGCCATCATCAGCAAGCTTGAGAAATTCAATGGCTGTATTTTGGCGGACAGTGTAGGTCTCGGTAAGACATTTACTGCTCTTGCTGTAATCAAGTACTATGAGAACCGCAATAAATCCGTACTTGTTCTTTGTCCGAAAAAACTTTCAGAGAACTGGAATACATACAAGGGTAACTATATCAACAATCCCATTGCAACGGATCGGTTACGGTACGATGTTCTCTATCATACAGACCTTTCCCGTGAACACGGACAGTCAAACGGTATTGATCTTGATCGCTTGAACTGGGGAAACTATGACCTTGTTGTCATTGATGAGAGCCATAATTTCCGCAACGGTGGCGAGGTTTCCGGTGAGGACGCAAAAGAAAACCGCTATCTGAAGCTTTTGAACAAAGTCGTTCGTGCCGGTGTGAAAACGAAGGTACTGATGCTTTCCGCAACGCCGGTCAATAACAAGTTTATTGACCTCAAAAATCAACTTGCGCTCGCCTACGAGGGTGATGCTTCGCAAATAAACAAAAAGCTTGATACCAAAAAAAGCATTGATGAAATTTTTCGTCAGGCGCAGAAAGCCTTCAATGCTTGGAGCAAACTTCCTGCCAATGAGCGTACGACGGACGAGCTTTTGCGGACGCTGGATTTTGATTTCTTTGAATTGCTGGACAGCGTGACAATTGCGCGGTCAAGAAAGCATATCGAAAAGTATTACAACACTTCTGACGTCGGCAAGTTTCCGGAGCGTTTGCCGCCGATTTCTCTGCGTCCCTGCTTGACTGATCTGAACGATGCAATCAACTATAATGAGATTTACAGCCTGCTCATGTCGCTGAATTTGACGATTTATACGCCGTCGAATTATATCATGCCGTCGAAACTGGCAAAGTATATCGATATGACGCATCACAAGGGAAATAGCCTGACTCAGCAGGGACGCGAAGAAGGGATTCGACGCCTTATGAGCATCAATCTCCTCAAGCGTCTGGAAAGCTCGGTCGCGTCATTCCGCCTGACAGTTGAACGTATTCGGAAACTGATTGACGATACTATCGGTACAATCAATGGTTATCAGTCCGGAGGATGTGTTCTCAATCTGACTGAGATTTCCGATACAGATGATTTCGATTACGATGATCAAAACACCGACTTTTTCTCGGTTGGCAAGAAGGTCAAAATTGACCTTGCTGACATGGACTATGTTTCATGGATGCGTGAGCTTAAAAAGGATGCGGAAAATTTGGAACTTCTGTCTTTGATGATTGCGGACATCACGCCGGAGCATGACACGAAACTGCAAACATTGTTCGGCTTGATCCGGAAGAAAATTGAGCATCCGATCAACCCAGACAATAAGAAAATCATTATCTTTACGGCATTTTCTGATACTGCCGATTATCTTTTCGCAAATGTAAGTAAATTTGCAAAAGTGAATTTTGGATTGGATACGGCGGAAATTACCGGAACGGTCGATGGGAAAACCACTATACCAAAGCTCCGGGCAGATCTCAATACGGTGCTGACCTGTTTTTCACCGATTTCCAAGGGGAAATCTGTACTCCTGCCCGGAAGCACGGACGAGCTTGATATTCTGATTGCGACCGATTGTATTTCCGAAGGTCAGAACTTGCAGGATTGTGATTATCTTATAAATTACGATATTCATTGGAACCCTGTCCGCATTATCCAGCGGTTCGGACGAATTGACCGTATCGGAAGCAAAAACGACCTCATTCAGCTTGTAAACTTCTGGCCGGATATGGACCTCGACGAGTATATCAACCTGAAAAGCCGCGTGGAAACCCGCATGAAGATTTCGGTCATGACCTCCACCGGTGACGATGACCTGATCAACGCCGAGGAAAAGGGTGATCTTGAATACCGCCGCGCACAGCTCAAGCGGCTGCAAGAAGAGGTCGTGGATATTGAGGACATGACCAGCGGCATCTCTATTATGGATTTGGGACTCAACGAATTTCGGCTTGATTTGCTTGAGTACATAAAATGCCACCCGGAAATTGAAACCGCGCCAAAGGGTCTGCACACTGTTGTTGGACAGACGGAGGATTCTCCCGCCGGCGTGATTTTCATCCTTAGGAATATCAATGACAGCGTGAACATTGACAATCGGAACCGCATTCACCCCTTCTACATGGTTTACATCAGCGAAGAGGGCGAAATTGTCTGCGATTACCTCAACCCGAAGAAATTGCTCGACACGATGCGTCTGCTTTGCCGTGGCAAGAGCGAGCCTTGCGTGGAGCTTTGCAAGCGATTCAATGAGGAAACAGACGACGGGCGCAAAATGGGTGAAATCTCTGAGCTGCTGAGCGAGGCGATCAATTCCATCATTGACGCAAAAGAAGAAAACGATATTGACAGTCTGTTCAAGAGTGGCGGCACATCAGCGCTGCTCAGTGCAGTTTCGGGACTGGATGATTTTGAGCTGATTTGCTTCTTAGTCATGAAATAAGTAACTGTGGAGGGATATGTATGAAGTATGGTTTTTTGTTTGGCGCGGGAGCCGAAATCGGTTATGGACTTCCGTCAGGTGGTAGATTTGCGCTTGATATATTCAGATTTGATGCATCTAATAGCAAAAAAGAGTTCAGAAAGATGAGAGATGAGGTTGACTCAACGACCAACTATGCTTCTCGATGGCTTCCTGATGATTTTAAGGATAAGAATATCAGCTCATTTGGAAAAACTGTTTTTCAAAATATAATTAAAGATACCGTTGAGCATAACAGAGTCAATATAATAGAGCGAATCAACAAATTCGATGAAGTCGCAAAAGCTGAAGCAAGCTCTATGTTGGAAGGTGGAATTGACATCAATTCTGTATTCAAAGACTTGCTTGATAATAAAGATGTATCAAATATTCATATGGGGCAATCAATAAAATTCATCGACGAATTCAGGCAAGGGAACGAACTATTCAATAGTTCATATTATTCAGCACTTCTCATGGTGTACAAAAAGAAGAACATTCTAACTAACGAACAACATGCTGAACTTGGAAAAATTCTGTTGTCTATTCTTCAACTTCATGTTGGAGCGTTGAGCGAAGCATTAACCAGCAAAATAAATGATGGTCTTTTCGCTAAAAAAGATGACGATATCGATTTTTTTGATGACATTGGCGAAATTGTTCAGCTGAATTACTCTTCTTCAGGTTTGGCAGGCATGGAATACTTGCTTGAAAAAAACAAACCGGATATAGCGACGAACGCGGGCAAATGTCTTCTTTTTGCTCAAAAAATAATTGAGTCTATTTACGCTGTGGTATTAGACTACAAATCATTGATTGATGCAAATTGGCATTACCTCTATAGCCCATCTTCAGACTGGGCTAAATTTTGCAAAATCTGTATTTTCTTGTTGACAGTCAGAGATTATATTTCTCAAATAGCAGACAGTGCTAAGCCGGAAACCAAGTATGGTTATTATCATTCATTGAAGGAAGCCGCAGACAGTGGCAAATTTGAAATTGGCGCGGTTGCAACAACGAATTATAATCGTTTTATTGAAGATATTCTTGGGAATAAGGTTTCTTTTTTGAATGGTTCAACCGAAACTTGGTATGACCCATATCTCAATCGAATAGGCTCAAGGGATTTCATAAAGACAGAAGAAAATCACATATTAGTTCCGTTGATGTTTACTCAAAGTGGTACAAAACCAATGACATCAATAGATATGTCGATTGAATATGTAGATACATATAGGGGATGGCAAGAAGCTGATAAAATTGTGGTTGTTGGGTTTGGCTTTGGAGCAGACGATGAGCATATTAACGGAATAATTAGGAATTTGATAGATATTGATAATAAGCCGATTCAGATTGTGACAGTAAAATCCGATAAAACTAAGGATGAACTTTTGAAAGACTATGCAATAAAACTCAAGACTTTGAAATGTAATAATATTTCTGTCATTCAAGTGGATAGTCAAGGCAAGGACTCAAACGGAAAAATGTGGACTGAAATCATATAGAGTTCGGAAAGGTTGAGGGTAGATATATGTTTGGATTTCCTGTATCCACAGAATTTAACAAAAGAATACCGAAACAGAAATTCTATGAGAATCTTGATGTTTCTCCCACATTGCGCCGTGTGTTTGTCGACCAGATCAAACTGGTGTATTGGCGAAATAAGCTGGCTACGTCTACGCTGAATATTGCTGCGGGCGAAGCAGTCACCGAGATTGAGGTGTTCGAGGTGCGGTTGAACGAGCCGCAGCTTGATGAAGCTGTGCTGAAACAAATCGACAAGGAAATCCCGTACCACATTCTTTTTATTCTGACCTGTGACGGCAAAACGCAAGCGTGGATTGGCTATAAAGAAGTTGCCGCATCCGGCAGCAACGCCTTCAAAGTCAGCCGCTATTATCACACCGACTGGATGCCGGAAGACGAGCTGCATCTCAGCCTCGATGGCTTAAATATGGATGCCGTCTACGAAAGCCTTGTCCGTCAAATTGCCGGGGACAAGTTGCAAACAGATTCCGGTGAGAGCCTGAAAGAATCTGTCGAGCGTGGTGAAAAGAAGAAGCAGCTCGAAAAGCAAATCGCCGCGCTGGAAAACAAAATGCGGCGTGAGAAGCAGTTAAATAAGCAGATGGAAATGAACGTGGAGTTGAAAAGATTGAGAAAAACCTTGGAGGTGCTTTAGTGGATGAATCATGAAGAAACTGTAAGGAAAGTGCTGTCATACAGGACTGCTTCGGGAACTTTGAAGAGCCGCGAAAGCAATACCGTTGAGTTCAAGGAATCCTTCAATAAAAACAGTACTGCAAAGTATGCCAAAACGATGGCTGCGTATTCCAATAATCGTGGTGGATATATTATTTTTGGTGTTAAGGATAATCCACGAATGATTGTGGGCTTGAAAAACGAAAATTTCGAGAATATGAGTCAGGAGCAATTCTCAGAGGCAATAAATTCTCTGTTTGCACCTGCAATGGATTGGGATTGCGGTACACTTGTCATCGAAGAACCTACAACTGACGGAACAGGTACTTTGCAATCTTTAAAAATCGGATGGATTTATACAACAGAAGCTGAATACAAGCCGATTATTGCTCAAAAGCCAAACGATGGTGAGAAGATAAATAGCGGGGATGTTTATTATCGCTATCGGGCAAGAAGTGAGAAGATTAAATTTGCTGAAATGAGTCGCATCATTGAAGAACGCACGGCAAAAGAACGGGAAGGACTTTTAAAATTATTTGAGGTGATTCGTGAAAGCAAAACTGCTAATCTTGGTATTGTTAACTATTCCAACGGAAAAATCAGCACTCCATATGGAGTTGATGTTGCCTTTGATCGTAAATTAGTAACGCAGGTTTTACGAAAGGCAAAGTATATCAAGGAAGGCAGTTTTAATGAGACCGATGGTAATCCCGTTATCAGAGTAACGGGCAATATCGACTTGGCAGAGGAAGTTCCCGTTCCGGAGGGAAATCCGGACGAAACGCATCCATATATTCAGCGACAACTCGCCGAAAAGCTGAATATTAGTACACAGGATTTGTATGCGCTGATTTGGTACTACAAGATGAAAGAAGCAAAGAAATATCATTTGGAAATAACAGTATCAAGAAGCTCGGTAACACACAAATTCTCTGAATTTGCCTTCCAATTTCTCAAAGAAAAACTGGCTGAGTTAGAGCAGAAACCGGAAGAATTTGAGACAATTCGCATGGCATACAGGAATCGCAATAAAAAGGAGGTTAGCAGATTGAAATGAAAGCATTTTTTTCAAAATATAAATGGAAACTGCTACTTGCTTTCGCAATCTTTATCGTTGCAATTCCGTTTGGAATAAACAGTCTGTTCAAGCTAACATCTCCTTTGAACATATTTATCGCTGAATGGGGAGCAGGCGATGCGCTTGCATTTTATGGCGTTATGCTTGCGTCAGCGACAACCATCATCGGAGTTTACATTTCGATAGAATATGCGCAGAGAAACTATCGAATTGACGAAGCAAATAGAGTCAAACCCTACTTCGCTTTGACCCATTATAAATCACATTCAAAAGCCAATCTCTTTTCCAACCTTGCTCCCGGTCAGACTGAAAAAAGCATAGGAGAGCAAGACCAAGACACGTCTGCATACGAGGAATATAGGCTGGAAAGGGTCTACATTACTATCAACCAAGCAACGATAGAGTTTAGGGACAGGCTTTCAGATGCTCAGCAGCAACGCTTGAAAGCTGGTGGATTTGAGTGGTGCAATCAAGGCGGCGGATGTCATACGCTCCAAGCTCGCGCTTTTGTTTCCATGCCTTTCGAGGTCGAAAATGTTGGGAATGGTGCAGCAACTAATACAATGGTTGCTTTCTATAAAAAGGGCGAAAAGCGAAAGGGCGTAAGTCTGTACACTATTAAGCAGGGCGATTCGTTTTACTTTCACATTTTCTGTGATGATGCAAACATCGTGAAAGGAAACGATTACATTATTGAACTGCTTTATGGAGACATAATTGGCAATTACTATTCTCAAAAATACCCGGTGGTATTTGACGAAGACGCAGAAACGAAGCGGTTCTGCACGACTGTTGACCTAAGTGGAAAGCAAGAACTCACAGATATGAACACGGAGGAAGATGAAAATGGATAAACTACGCATGGAATCACCGGATATGACGGCGCAGAACATAGACCGCATTGCTGCCCTGTTTCCGAACTGTATCACGGAAATGCTGGATGAGGAACACAGCACGCCGGAGAAGAAGGTGTACAAGCGGGCAGTCAACTTTGAGCTGCTGAAACAGATGCTTTCACCGGACGTGGTGGACGGCGACGAGGCATACGAGTTCACATGGGTCGGCAAGAAGGCGGCAATCGTGGAAGCCAATAAGCCGATCCGGAAGACACTGCGCCCCTGTGTGGCGGAGAGTAAGGATTGGGACACCACCGAAAACCTCTACATCGAGGGCGACAATCTGGAAGTCCTCAAGCTCCTGCAGGAAAGCTATCTTGGCAAGGTCAAGATGATCTATATTGATCCGCCGTACAATACTGGAAGTGACAAGTTTACCTATCCTGACAACTATAGGCAAACATACTCTGAGTATGAAGAGGACCTTGGTGTATTCGATGAAAATGAAGATCGTTTATTTAATGAAAACACACGGAACAAACCTCATTTTCATTCGCTATGGTGTTCAACAATATATTCCCGTTTATTGTTGTCAAGGAATCTTCTAAAGGAAGATGGCTGCATTTTTATCTCGATTGATGATAACGAGCAAGAAAATATGAAAAAAATGTGTGATGAAGTGTTTGGCGCAGCAAATTATTTGGCAACTTTTAAATGGAATAGAACTGCCAAAGCACCAAGTTTATCAAATAGCGTCCGAATAAAATACGAATACGTTTTTTGCTATACGAAGGGGAAACGAGTTAAATTATACGGTAAGAAATCTTATAATACACAAGCCCCTTTACTACACTTGCCAAATAAACCGACAACTATAAGATTCCCTGCAGGATCAATTGAAATCCCACACGCCTTTGTGGCAGGAATCTATTCCGAAAAATATAGAGTTGTTCTACACAATAATATGAAGGAGTATTGCGGATTAAACGAAAATGAAATATGCATATCTGGTTGCTTTGCCTGGTCAGAAGAAAAAATACGAAGATATATAGACAGTGGTTTGAAATTTTTGGTAAAAAAAGATCTTGGTACAATATACTACTATATGAATCCAGAAGAATCTTTTATCGCCCCAGCTGATGTGATTAGTGATGAGGAGTGCGGCGTAAAAAGAAATACTGAAGCAAAAGATGATTTGCGCAAAATGGGGATAGAATTTGACTATTCGAAACCAGTCACACTAATTCAATACCTCATAAAGGCAACAACTTATGTAGAGGTAGGGAATGATTCTCTTATCCTCGACTTCTTCTCCGGTTCCGCCACCACCGCCCATGCTGTCATGCAACTCAACGCCGAGGACGGCGGACACCGCAAATTTATCATGGTACAGCTTCCCGAAAAGTGCGACGAAGCAAGTGAAGCCTACAAAGCAGGCTACAAGAACATCTGCGAAATCGGTAAAGAGCGCATTCGCCGCGCCGGGGATAAAATTAAGTCGGAAAGCCCCATGACCACGCAAGACCTTGACATCGGTTTCCGCGTTCTCAAGCTGGACGATACCAACATGAAGGATGTCTACTATGCGCCGGATGACTACGATCAGGGGATGCTCGCGGGTCTGGAATCCAACATCAAGGATGACCGCACCGACCTCGACCTGCTGTTCGGCTGCCTGATCGACTGGGGTTTGCCGCTGTCCCTGCCGTACAAATCCGAGGAAATCGACGGCTGCACCGTCCACACCTACAACGACGGCGATCTGATCGCTTGTTTTGACACGAACATTCCCGAAAGCGTGGTCAAGGAGATCGCCAAGCGCAAGCCGCTCCGCGCCGTCTTCCGTGATTTCGGTTTTGCGTCCAGCCCGGAGAAGATCAATGTGTTCGAGATTTTCAAGCTCTATATGCCTGAGGACGCCAGCGACATTTCCAAGCGCGTGAGGGTGATCTAAGGAGGACATCGTATTATGACACACTTTATGGAAGAAAAAATAAAGATATTAGAAGACTACATTTGTGCGCTCGATGATGCCATAACTAAGAGAAGTGCAGAAAAGGCAAGAGAGCTGCAAACAGAGATTATTGCCGTGTATGAACCAGAAATTGATTCGTTGAAAAGTGAATTGGATGGTTGCAAATTGAACTACTTTGGAAGTAGTAGACCTGTTGACTATATTGGGGATGCTAAACTATTAAAAGCAAAACTCCAAAATTATAAATTGAATCTTGCTTCCGGACTTTATAAGCCGTTTCGGGGCACAGATGGGGCAGTAACCGTAACACAGCATGTCAACCAAGATGTCAGTACAGAGGTAGTTATTACTCTGGGACAGACAATAAGTAACATACAAGGTTTGCCAGAAACTGCGCTTTCAGCTGAAGATAAAGATATTCTTTCTGGTAAAATTGCCGCTATATCTTCTGAAAAGAACAAGGAAAAACGGTGGGAAAAAGTAAGCGGTGCTTTGAAATGGATTGCAGAGAAAGGAATTCAAGTTGGAATTGCGGCGTTACCGTATATTGCTAAAGCGTTGGAGGCAACCTCATGAAACTCCAATTCAAACATCAGAAGTTCCAAGCGGATGCGGCAAAAGCGGTTGTTGACGTCTTTGCCGGACAGCCGTACCTTACACCAACCTATATGATGGACAGAGGTTACGGTCAGCAGACGCTCACAGATGACACGGACTTCACCGGCTGGCGTAACGAACGTATCGTGCCGGAGCTTTCCGACAAGCTGATTCTGGAACATCTGCAAAAGGTGCAGCGTACCAATCAGATCAAGCCGTCGGACAAGCTGGAAGGACGCTACAATCTGACCATTGAGATGGAAACCGGCGTCGGTAAGACTTACACCTACATCAAGACCATGTATGAGCTGAACAAGCATTACGGTTGGAGCAAGTTCATCGTGGTCGTGCCGAGCATTGCCATCCGCGAGGGCGTTTATAAGTCCTTTCAGGTGACGCAGGAGCATTTCGCAGAGGAATACGGCAAGAAAATCCGGTTCTTCATCTATAATTCTGCCCAGCTCACGGAGATTGACCGCTTTGCGTCGGACAGTGCCATCAATGTCATGATTATCAACTCTCAGGCGTTCAATGCCAAG
>ULJH01044667.1_pt1 | contig 13551 bp, 8 predicted proteins | sample 1950781 | NCBI WGS metagenome assembly ULJH01 (sample SAMEA4835462, study PRJEB28245) | human gut metagenome | biome: gut microbiome; material: fecal sample | place: Denmark | collected 2008 | reverse complement strand
CAGCATCCGCCATTTCCACGTCGCATCCTTCGCCGATTGTCAGTGTCTGTCCCTCTAAATATTTTCTGACGGCAGTTCCGTCACAGGCAAGATTGACAGCATGTACAACCTGTTCTTTTTTCAAAAACAATGCCAGTGCGTGGGACGGCTCAAACCGGTTCTTTTTCACCGTTCCCAGATGCAGTCCCGGACGCAATACCTTAAGCCCCCTCAAGGACGGTGTCTCTGCCGGTGCCAGGTACAGCTGTTCTCCGAAGCGCAAAAGAATTTTTCCTTCTGTCAGTTCTTCTGCCGGTATCGTCAGAGCTTCCTTTGCAAAGTCCAGAAACTCCCTGCAGTCCTTCAGGGTAAGGGACTTCTCCGTTCCGGCAGTTGCCGCACTGCTAAGCTGTCCGCCCTCGCGGTGCAGGACGGCTAAAAAGTGCCCTTCTCCTTTGATCTTATGCGGCATCAGCCTTTCTTCTTTTTCCAGGCAAAAATCAGGGTGTGTTTCCAGAAAGCGGCTGACGGAGCCTTCGTCCTCCGCGGGTGCAAAGGTACAGGTGGAATAAACCAGTCTGCCGCCGGGTTTTAACATCGTTGCCGCACAATCCAAAATACCGTCCTGTCTTTCGGCGCAGAGCGCCACATTTTCCTCACTCCACTCTTCTCCGGCATTGTCGTTTTTGCGGAACATTCCTTCCCCGGAGCAGGGCGCGTCCACTAAAATACGGTCAAAAAATGCGATAAACCTTTTGCTCAGGCTTTCCGGGGTTTCATTTAAGACAATGGCATTGGAAATGCCCATGCGCTCTATATTTTCCGATAATATCTTAGCCCTCTGGGGGTGAATTTCATTGGTAATGAGCATGCCGCATCCCCGCATATATTCGGCAATCTGGGTGGATTTGCCGCCCGGCGCCGCACACAAATCCAGAACGCGTCCGGGCGTTGCAGGCTCCTCCTGCCGCTCCGGTATCGCTGTCGCGGATACATGCCCCTCCTGCCGTTCCGGTATCGCTGCCGCGGAAGCGCGTTCCTCCATCAGGCACGGTACCGGCGCCATGGCGGACGGCTCCTGAATATAGTACAAGCCCGCCTCATGGTAAGGGTGCTTTCCCGGCTGCTCCTCCTCTTCGTAATAAAAACCGTTTTTTGTCCAGGGAACCGGACTTAAGGTAAACGGTAGTTTTTCTTTTCCTTCCTGTATCCTGGTTTTCAGCGGATTAAGCCGCAGCGCCCGGTAACGTTTGCCGGAAAGGCTCTCTAAAAAAGCCGGGTATTCCTCCCCCAACATATTCTGCATTCTCTCTAAAAATTTCTCCGGTAACATACTGCTCTCCTTTTCCTCCCGGGCCTCTGTAAACAGCTGTGCCCTTTACTCCTTTTTCCTGCTCTCAAAATACATAAAATGGTCGATTGCCTGCAGGATGTCCGCAAATTCTTCTCTGTCGGCAAGCTCCACGTAGCGGGTCAGAAGTTCGTTTTCCTCCTTACGGTAACGGCCGTAAAAAATGTCAAACAGATTGTGGCCTCTCATGTAAATTTTGATTTCTTCCATGTGAGCCTTCACGTCCTCCGTTGTGTTAAAATCCCTGCCTAACACAGCGGTAAGATGCCTGCCGCTTTTTAATTTATACAGATATTCCTTCCATTTGGAAAGAAAAATTTTATAAAACTGTTCCGGACTTTTCAAAACTCCTATCCGGCACATGATTTCCGGGTTCAGAAAATAATTTTCAAACGAATAATATTTTAACACCAGTACATTTTCGGGCTTCACACGGGGCAGTCTGTCCACATCCCGCACGTTCTGCTCCTCATAATATTTGCATAAGCCTCTGCGGAGATCTTCCGCATTTTTGCCGTCGCCGTCCCTTATCATAAGGAAGTGATCCTTTATGTAAACCTGGTTCATGTATTTTAAATTGGCATAGGTCTTGATGTTGGTACAGCTGTTGGTGGTGATGATAGCTGTCCGGGAAAGTCTGCCGTCCTTGTCATAAATTTCCGAATAGTACTTCTTTAATAGGATAGGAAGTCTCGTCTTATCCTGCCGTCCCTCTACGATAAACACGAAATCCACGTTCATCAGATCCCCCGCCGTATAGCCGAGGTCATTCAAAATGGCGCTGATGTCAGTGTCTTTTCGCACGGCAGGCATGCCGTCTTTGTCCAAAACCATCTGACGTATCTGTCGGATGCTGAAATTCGGCAGCAGATTGGGGGAATGGGTGGAAAAAATCACCTGATGCTTTTTCGACAGCCGGTACAGAATATCCCCGGTGGTCTTCTGCATGGACGGATGCAGGAAAATTTCCGGATCTTCCATCATGAGGATGCAGTCCTCCGCATTTTCATCCTCCGCATACGCCTCCAAAACGGACAGCATGTAAATACTGCGCATACCCTTTCCCAGCCGTTCAATGGGCCGTCTTGTTCCCTCCTGCCCGCTACTGAATTCCGTTGTCACGGTAAGCATGGCATCCGTATTGTGGCTCATGGAAAAGAAAATAGTGTCCTGTCCGCCGTTCGCCGCATAGGCTTCGTTGACTTTTCCGGCAAAGGTGTTTAAGTTCCGCTGATACAGTTTGTAATTAAGAAGCCGGAAGGTTTCCAGTGCCGTCAGTTCCTCCGGTTTCTTCTGATTGATAAGACCGATACAGGAAAAGCAGTGGGTACAGGCTTTGGCTCCGTTAAAAAGGCACCTGTTTTCCCGGATGCTTTTTAATTCTGCGTCCTCCTGCAGATACAGCATGTCATTCTGGAACTGCTCCGGGTTGCGCTCCGCATCAATATAATAAATGGTAGGAAAAACATCCCGGATGTACGGATTGTTTTTCTTAAAGCCGTCATCAAAGCGTTGCCTGCTGTCCCGGTTTACAATGTAGGTAAATGTAAGTGTTTCTCCGTCAAAGGAAGGCAGCTTTTTCTTTACATCGGCAAGAAAAGAATCCCATCTCCGGTAACTGCTGACTTTTCCCCTCTTCTGCAGCCTTTTTAAGTCTTCCTCACAAAGGGACAGCCTTACTGTAATCTCTATGTTGGCGCCGGACTCATCAAAATCCTCCGGTACAATCCGGTAATCGCCGCCCACTGCACGGATGGCATCCAAGACCGTGGTTTTGCCGGTGCTGTTCTGTCCCACCAAAATAAGCGCCTGGGAAATATCCTCAATTTCCAGACAGATTATGGATTTGAAACGACAAATTTTCAGGTATTCTATCTGCATATGCTTACCCCCTTTTTTTATTATGGCACAGGATGCAGTCCCGGGCAAACAATTTTTGTGTCTGCCGCTTTCCACAGCCGTTTTCTTTAGACATCCATTCCAATCTATGCTATAATCATGCCATGAAAACCTTAAAAAACATACTTATTTGCATTATTCTGCCAATTACATTATTTCTGACCGCCAGCATCACGACGGACGATGCGCGGCCCGCGGCGGCACCGGCAGACACTTCTGCCGGTACTGAAGCTACCGGCGATACGGATGTCGGTTCGGCTGACACGGCTGCCGCAGCGGAGATGCCCGGCAATTTAGGACTTTACCTGGCACAGGATTTTTCTCCTCTGGCTAAGAACATTCTTCCGGAAGTCATGCCGGAAATGGACAAACCTATTTCCAAGGAAATCACGCTGATGGCAGTGGGCGATAACCTCATGCACATGGGCATTGTCGCCTCCGGCAAACAGGCGGACGGCAGCTACGATTATTCCATGCTCTATGCGGACATTGCAGATTTTCTGGCGGCTGCGGATATCAAGGTCATTAATCAGGAGACCATTTTAGGCGGCAACGAGCGGGGCTTTTCCGGTTATCCCCGGTTCAACTCTCCCACAGAGGTGGGGGATGCCATCGCTGCTGCCGGCTTTAACGTGGTGCTGCATGCTTCCAACCATTCCGCCGACCAGGGCATTGCCGGTCTGCTCTCCTGCATTGCTTTCTGGAAAACACACCCGGAAGTGCTGATGGTGGGCATTTTTGACGACCCGTCCGAAGCCGAGGAAATTCCGCTTCTTACCATTGACGGCGTCACCTTTGCCATCCTCAATTATACCTACGGACCCAATGCGGAGATTCTGCCTTCTTCCATAGAAGGGCACCTGAATATGCTCTGTGCTTATGATGAGCGGACCAATGTGATTGACTTTACCACCTTAAATCCGCAGGTGATTGCCGATATTGAAAAGGCGGACGCACTTGCCGATGTGGTTCTGGTCTTCCCTCACTGGGGTACGGAATATGTCACCACGCCCTCCACTTATCAGAAGGAATTTGCCCGGCAGATGACAGAGGCGGGCGCCGATATCATCATCGGAACCCATCCCCATGTGGTGGAGCCCATTGAATGGGTGGAAGCGGATAACGGCAACAAGGCCCTCTGCTACTACTCCCTCGGCAACTATGTTTCCACCCAGAAGGATGCCATCAGTATGTTAGAGGGCATGGCATGGGTGACCTTTGAGGCAACCGCAGGCGGTGTTACCATCGATGAGGAAAAGTCCGGCGTCATCCCCCTGGTATGCCAGTACAAGAGCGGTCCCGTGCGTTTCGACCACATTTACCTTTTAGAGGACTATACGCAGGAGCTTGCCGACGCACACGGCATCCGCGGATACGGCGGTGTCAGCTTAAAAGCGGACAAGCTGAAGGAATGGAGCACGGAAATCTTCGGTGATTTCGTACTGTCAAAATAAACAAATCTAAAATTTTTATAAACTCATTGACAATTTAAATTCCCTTTACTATAATCTGTAGCGTGCTACATATATTTGTGTAGCACGCTACATTTTTTTGTAAAGAAATTGTTTATGCAAAGAAAGGAGTTTCCCATGCAGCAACCGGAAACCGGAGTTTATTTTAAATTGATCACAGACAAGTTACATGCCAAAGCCGATGCGGATTTAAAGGCGCACGGACTTACCATGACACAGTCCCGGGTCCTCTGCTTTTTATCCGACCACGACGGAGAAGCCACCCAGAAGGAAATCGAAGAATTCCTTTCCGTAGCCCATCCCACGGTTGTTGGCATCGTGTCCCGTTTAGAGCAGAACGGATTTATTACCTTTCACCCGGACTCCGCGGACAAGCGCAACAAGGTGGTGGTGCTTACGGAAAAAGCCGTTCGGGTTGACAAGGAAATGAAGGAAATCATCCGCAGGCAGGATGAAAAACTGTTTGCTTCCTTATCCCAAGAACAGGTGAAAGAGCTTACTTTTTTATTACAAACCATTTATGAAAACTTAAATACCGAAGAGGAGGAGACCCCATGTTAAAAACATTAGCAGGAAGCTTAAGAGAATACAAAAAAAGCTCTTTTGCAGCCATCTTTTTTTCCGGCATAGAGGTTATTTTTGAAATTGTAATTCCTCTGTGCATGTCCAATTTAATCGACAACGGTATTGAAAAAAGCAATATGTCCATGGTCTGGAAATTCGGCATTCTGCTGCTTGTTTTTGCCCTGCTGCAGCTTGCCACCGGTATGCTTTCCGCCTACACCGCAGCGAAAGCTTCCACCGGTTTTTCCGCAAACCTGCGTCAGGATATGTACGACAACATGCAGACCTTTGCTTTTTCCAACATCGACCGTTTTTCCACGGCATCCATCGTTACCCGTCTGACCACGGATGTGACCAACGTACAGAATGCTTACCAGATGTTAATCAAATTAGCGGTCCGCGGGCCCGTTATGCTCATTGTTTCCATGATTGTTTCCTTCCGCATCAACCGTCAGATTTCCCTTATTTTCCTGGCAATTGTACCGGTACTGGGCGTTCTGCTTGCCCTGATTGTACGCAAGGTGCATCCTGTTTTTGAAAAGGTTTTCCATACCTATGACGACTTAAACAACGTGGTGCAGGAAGACCTCCGCGGCATCCGCGTGGTAAAATCCTGCAACCGGGAAGACCTGGAAATCAGTAAATTCAAGAAAATTTCCCAGGATATTTACAAGGGCTTTGCCAAGGCGGAGCAGATGCTTGCCTTAAACTCTCCCCTGATGCAGATCTGTATGTATACCTGCATGATTCTAACCTCCTGGATTGGGGCAAAGGCCATTGTTGCCAGCGGAAACAACACCGCTCTGGGCTTGACCACCGGTGATCTGACCGCACTCATCACCTATTCCATTCAGATTTTGTCCAGTCTGATGATGCTTTCCATGGTATTTGCCATGATTACCATTGCCAGCTCCTCCGCCGGACGAATTGCGGAAATCCTGCAGGAAAAAACAGATATCGCCAACCCAGAAAATCCGGTTATGCATGTGGCTGACGGCGAAATCAACTACAACAATGTAGAATTTGTTTACGCCTCCAAAGCCGATAAAAAGGTGTTAAGCAACATCAACCTGCACATTGCTTCCGGTGAAACCCTGGGTATCATCGGCGGTACCGGTTCCTCCAAGTCTTCCCTGGTGCAGCTCATTCCGAGACTCTACGACGTTACCTCCGGCAGCCTGACGCTGGGCGGTGTGGACGTGCGGAAATACGATCTGGATACCCTGCGCAACGCCGTTGCCATGGTACTTCAGAAAAACGAACTGTTTTCCGGCACCATTGCGGAAAACCTGCGCTGGGGCGATGAAAAAGCCACCGATGAGGAAATAAAAGAAGCCTGCCGTCTTGCCTGTGCGGATGAATTTATCAATGCCATGCCGAAGGGTTACGAAACCTATATTGAACAGGGCGGCACCAATGTTTCCGGCGGTCAGAAGCAGCGTCTCTGTATTGCCCGGGCGCTGCTTAAGAAACCCAGGGTGCTGATTTTGGACGACTCCACCAGCGCCGTGGATACCCGCACCGATGCCCTGATCCAGAAGGCACTCAAGGAGTATCTGCCGGAGACCACGAAAATTATTATTGCGCAGCGAATCAGCTCCGTACAGAATGCGGATAAAATTATTGTCCTGGATGACGGAAAAGTAGGTGCCGTCGGCACCCATGACGAGCTGTTAAAGACCTGCGGCATTTACCGCGAAGTATTTGCATCCCAGCAGAAAGGAGAGAGTGAAAATGCCTAACGAAAAAAATGAAACAAAAGCCATGCCCGGCAAAGAACCCGATTTTGGAAAACGCCCCCGGCAGAAGTTAGATATGAAAACCTTAAAAAGACTGCTTTCTTACCTGAAGGCATACAAGGGCACCCTGATTTTCGTTACCGTCTGCATTCTGCTTTCCGCATTGGCAGGTGCTGCCTCCTCCATGTTTCTGCAGTCCCTGATTGACGATTACATCACGCCGCTGTTAGCCTCCGCCGGAGCACCCGATTATTCCGGACTTATCAAAGCACTGGCTGTCATGGCTGTGATTTACCTGGTGGGTGCGTTATCCACTTATCTTTATAACAGACAGATGGTAACCGCAGCCCAGGGCACCTTAAAAACCATCCGTGATGAGATGTTTGAAAAAATGCAGAAGCTGCCCATCCGTTATTTTGACTCCCACACCCACGGTGACATCATGAGTCTTTACACCAACGATACGGATGCCTTACGTCAGATGATTGCCCAGTCCATGGCGCAGCTCATTTCTTCCGCCTTTACCATTACTGCCGTGTTCGTCTGCATGCTGAACATCAGCATCTGGCTGACAATCGTGGTGCTTGTTGTACTTTTCCTCGTTATGCAGTTTGCCGGCATTATCATGAAGAAAAGCGGCCGCTACTTTATGGCGCAGCAGAAAACGCTGGCTGATCTGGACGGCTACATTGAAGAAATGATTAACGGCCAGAAGGTAATCAAGGTCTTCTGCCATGAAGGAAAAGCCCGTGAGGAAATGGTCCGCCGCAATAAACTGTGGGAAGAAAATTCCGCTAAGGCAAACGGTCACGGCGGCGCCATGATGCCTCTTATGAACGCCCTCGGTTACATCCAGTATGTTATCGTTGCCGTTTTTGGCGCTTACCTTGCCATTGCCAAGGTTCCCAATTTAGGGCTGACCGGCTTCCACACCATGACCGTCGGTATGATTGCTTCTTTCCTGACGCTGTCCAGAAACTTTACCCAGCCGATTTCCCAGATTTCCAACCAGTATAACTCCATCGTAACGGCTCTTGCCGGTGCTTCCCGTATTTTCGCTTTCATGGACGAAGCGCCCGAAACCGACGAAGGCTATGTTACCCTGGTAAATGCCGTGGAAAGCGAAGACGGTTCCCTTACCGAAACCGACCGCTACACCGGCATCTGGGCATGGAAGCATCCCCACCATGACGGCACCGTTACCTACACCCGCCTGCGGGGCGAAATCGTACTGGACCATGTGGACTTCGGTTACAATCCCGACAAGGAAATTCTGCACGACATTACCCTGTATGCGAACCCCGGCGAAAAAGTCGCCTTTGTCGGCTCCACCGGTGCGGGCAAAACCACCATTACCAACCTGATTAACCGTTTTTATGACATTGCCGACGGTAAAATCCGTTACGACGGCATCAACATCAACAAAATCAAAAAAGCGGACCTGCGCCGTTCCCTCGGCATGGTGCTGCAGGACGTCAACCTTTTTACCGGCACGATTATGGAAAACTTACGATACTCCAATCCCAATGCCACGGATGAAGAATGCATTGCTGCCGCAAAGCTTGCCAATGCCGACAGCTTTATCCGCATGCTGCCGGACGGCTACAACACCGTCTTAAAGGGTGACGGCAGTGGTCTTTCCCAGGGACAGCGCCAGCTTATTTCCATTGCCAGAGCGGCTGTTTCCAATCCGCCGGTCATGATTCTGGACGAAGCAACCTCTTCCATCGATACCCGAACGGAAGCTCTTGTACAGAACGGTATGGATAAGCTGATGCAGGGACGTACGGTATTTGTCATTGCCCACAGACTTTCCACCATCCAGAACTCCGATGTAATTATGGTACTTGACCACGGACGCATCATTGAACGCGGCAGCCATGAAAAACTGATTGCCGAAAAGGGCACCTATTACCAGTTGTACACCGGTGCTTTTGATTTGGAATAAAGGATTGGAAGCGATCCCCATTTTTACCATTCATCTCCCATTGCGTAATTGTTACAAAATTGTTACAATTCATTTGTGCTCAGGCAAGGCGTACTACAAGGCAACACGTCAGACGCCGGACAAACTAATCCATAGATACCATCTTCTGCAACGCAGAACCGCCGGGCACAAAATCTGAAAAGGAGGTAAATAGTATGTGTTTCAAGTTTTTCAATAACTGCAATCTGCTTAACCTTATCCGTAACTGTTTCGGATGCTAATGATAAAAGAGCCCTTGGAAAATTTCCAAAGGCTCTTTTTTAATCGATTACATTTTTAATTGCCAATATGTTGTCGTAGTCCGCTGCGCTGATAATGACTCCTTTTCTGGAATTGGCGGAATGGATAATCTGTCCGTCGCCTATATACAGTCCCACATGCGTACATTTGCTTTTGCCGTAGCAGATAATATCGCCCGGCTGGATTTCGTCGTAGCTGACACTTCTGCCATTGGTGGAATACTGCCCACCGGGAGTACGGCTTAGGGAATAGCCGAAGTCTTTATAGATATAGCTGGTAAAACCGGAACAGTCCGTTCCGCTTGCCAGGCTTCTGCCGCCGTGCACATATTTGTTGCCCAGATACTGCATCGCGTAGTCCACAATGGCTGTGCGCAGCTCCTCATTGGAAGTATACTGGTTGGTCGGGAAGGTAATGTCGCCAATCACCTCCGGGGTGCTCTGCTCCGCTTCCTGCGCTCTCGCCGCCAGCGCCTGCCGTTCCGCTTCTTCCCGGCGTTCCTCCTCTATGGATTTGGCATACACAAATTCTTCATGCACGGAAACGTATTCCGCCGAAACATAACCCTGTTTGCTGTCCGTGTACTGCACCTTCAGCCAGTCTCCGCAATCTTCCACCACTTTGACATTCTCGCCGTTGTCTATGTAACCAATCCGCCTGCTGTCCGCGGACTGCTCTTCTCTTACATTCAGACGGTCCGCCAATACCGTCGCATAATACGTTACATACTGGTCAATCACCGCCTCCGCTTCTTCGCCGTATAAGAAATATTCCGCTTTGATAAAGCCCTCCACATCGCCGGAAATAATCTGGAACCAGTCGTCATTGTCCCCTGCCGTTGCCAGCACCTGCGCCACGGAACCGTTATAAATCTTTCCCACAATCTCGCCGTCCGTGCTGGGCAGGCTGCGCACATTCACATAATCGGTAACCTGGGCAATCGCCAGGTTTGCATATTCCGACTCTTCTTCATCCGGCGCTACGGCAAAGCTGATGGCTTCCGGGTCCTGCACCTCGGCAAAGGAAACGCCGGACGCAATGGTCAGCGCCGGGAGGTCATTAAGCGTCATGCCCTCCTCCAGAGCCCGGGTGGAAAATGCCGCCGCGCCCGTCACTGCATCATTGCCGGAGACTGTGGCCGCATCGTTGCCGGAAACTGTGGCAGTGTCGTTGCCGGAGACTGTGGCCGCATCGTTGCCGGAAGCTGTGGCAGTGTCGTTGCCTGAGACTGTTGTCTCCGTTGCCGTGCTGTCTGCTACCGGCTCCATGTCCTTTCCGGCTGTCGATACCACTGCGCCGTTGGCTGCTGCCACATGCGGATGCCGGTACGCCACAATTCCCAGTCCCAGTGCCAGCGCTCCGCAGCCGCCCGCTATATAAATAAGTAATTTATTTTTCTCGTTCTTCATTTTAATCTTTCCATGATTTCATAGTTTCAAAACAGTTACTTTTCTGCTCAAGTTCTTTTCTGTTTTGCATTTCGTTCCGGTGTTGCCGCTCTTTTCATAACTGCTTTTCAGCAGCTCCCGTAGCCGTTTTCCAGTCTCATCCGGAAATCCGCTTCACAAAGCGGCTTGTCAAATACATATCCCTGTACGATATCGCAGCCTGCATTTTCCAGATACCGAAGCTGCTGCTGTGTTTCCACACCCTCCGCAATGGTCTTTTTGCCCAGCTCACGCAAAAGGGTCACAATGTTGCAGAACATAATCATGTCCTTGTCTTTGCCGGAATAATCCGTTTCCAACGGAATAAAGGATCTGTCAATTTTAATCACCTTCAAATCCAGCTTCTTTATCATGTTCAGGGAAGAAAATCCGGTTCCGAAGTCGTCCATGGAAGTACCGATTCCCGCTTCGGAAAGCTCGTTGACGATGTTCGTCATAATTTCGTAATTCTGGAAATCCTCACTCTCCGTCAGTTCAATTTCTATGTACTGATGGGCAATGCCATGCTCGTCCAAAATCGAAACAATATGCTCCACCATATCGTCCTCATCCAGATGCTTTCTGGAAAAGTTGACGGAAATACAGATGGGAGCATGTCCTTCGTCCATCCATTTTCTCAGGAAACGACAGACCTCTTCCAGCATATAATAATCCAGTTTGATAATACTGCCTTCCCTTTCCAGCTGCGGTATAAACTGCATGGGAGATATCAGTTTTCCGTCCCTCTGCCATCTGACCAGGGCCTCCGCACCGCAGATTGTCTGATTTTTAATGTTGACCTTAGGCTGGTAATACACCTGAAATTCTCTTTCTTCCAGCGCCGCCATGAAGTTTGCAATAATGCTCTGGTTCTGCATCATGATTTTCTGGATGTCGTCGGAAAATTTCACGGCAACACCCGTACCCTTTAGCCGGGCTGCCTGATAAGCAATGCTGGCTCTTGCCATCACATCCTGCGGTCTGGTAATACCGTTTAATTCACTGTAACCGATGGTTGCCCCAAATACAAAATTCTTGGATTTGCGGGGTGTTTCATGGAACAGCCTTACATTCTGCAGCTTTTCAAGCATTTCCGGCAGGCGTTCCATTTTTACCAGCATTACGAAATTATCGCCCCCAAGGCGGGCAAGCTTTTCCTCTTCCTGACAATAGCTATTTACCTCACAGGCATATTTTTTCAACACCTTATCGCCTTCGTCATAGGGAAACACCTTATTTACATATTTAAAATTATGAATATTAAAGAAAAGAATAGCATATCCATCCAGTTTTCTCTGTGCAAACAATTTTGCCGCATACCCCATAAACGCCGCCTGATTGGCTACGCCGGTTGCCATATCCGTCTGCATCACATGTGCCAGTAAATTCTGCAAGATAGCACGGCTGAACTGCTGGAATATTTCCTTGGAAATCATATGCAGTACTTTCTGTTCTTCTTCCGAAAAAGGCGCCTCGCCGTACGGATACCACTTGCACCGCACCTGTCCGCCGTCCGAAACCGGGTACACCCGTAAAAAGCATTCTTCGCAAACAGTGCCGTCTTTTCTGTCATAAAGAACGTTCGTTTGATATGCGCCCGAAGGTCTTAATGCAGACACCGGTGAATCCAGCGTCAGCTCCATTCTTCCGAGCCGCAGGCTGTCCGCCATCTCCGCGAGGGCTTCTGCCACCCTGCCCTTACATGCCTCCACCGTGGAATCGTCCGCATACAATTTATCATAAAAAGAAGCTAATCTGTCATCAATTTTTATTCTTTCGTCCATTTTCCAAACTCCTCACATTTATCATACAACAGCAGGAGTAAAACCGCAATCCCTCCGGAAATGTATACAATCTTCAATAAATTTTCTTTTAATTTGATTGCGGATTTTCTGTATGTCGGTTATAATAAATAAAATTGTTTTTTATTTTCTATTATACTCGATCCGCCTAACGGCGCCTTTTCTTATACTTTACTCTACTGTATTTCATGATTTTCCTTTTTGTCGTGTACCCGTTTATAAGTTTTAACCAACCTATTTTCAATTTTAAGGAGGTATTTTTATATGATATTTCAAGGACTCCAAAACCGCTATGACTACATTACAGCCAAATTGACCGAGATAGAAAGAGAGCTGCCGCATTTACCACCCGGAAGGCTGATATGTGGTTTTTATAAAGGACATCCCAAATATTATTTAAGTTGTGATAAAGTTCGAACCTATCTTTCTTCCAAAGACGCTACTCTGATACAGCAATTATCTTATAAAAAATATCTTCTTGCTTTACAAAAGGACCTCCTTGCAGAAAAGAAAGCCCTATCGCCTTATATAGAATATCAACGCAACCTCACCTGCCAAAGTGAAAAACTATTATATTCTAATTCGCAATTTCCATCTTTGCTATCGCCCTATATCATGCCAGTTTCAACCACCGCACGTCAATGGATGGAAGCACCTTTTGAAAGCAATCCTAATTATCATGAACATCTCATCTATAAAACAAATGCCGGCATCTATGTCCGCTCAAAATCAGAAGCTCTAATTGTGTCTCTTTTGGTTCAATATCAAATTCCTTTTCGCTATGAATGTCCTTTGCCTTTAGATGGCATTATCTATTATCCGGATTTTACAATCATGCATCCAAAAACAGGGAGGTTTTATTACTGGGAACATCTTGGACTGTTGGACAAGGAAACTTATCTAAAAGATAATGCTTCTAAGTTACAGCATTTTATTAAAAATGGGATTATACCTACCCAGCAGCTCATTATAACCTGTGAAACCAAGGAAAATCCACTTGACTTAAACTATGTAGACAACCTTATTCATTTTTACTTTTTATAAAATAATTCATTTTTTTGCTTGTAGGCATCAATGTCAACTTTTGTTGG
>ULJH01068299.1_pt1 | contig 13589 bp, 19 predicted proteins | sample 1950781 | NCBI WGS metagenome assembly ULJH01 (sample SAMEA4835462, study PRJEB28245) | human gut metagenome | biome: gut microbiome; material: fecal sample | place: Denmark | collected 2008 | reverse complement strand
AAAGCAAAAAAAGCAAATCGAAAAATTAAAAAAAGAGAAAGAGAAATTAAAACAAGAAGTAGAAACATTAAAAAATGCCCCAAAAGAAATTGAAACAGTGTATGAAAAGGATCCAGAGATTGAAAAGGATTTAATAGAAAAAACAAAATCACTCCAGGATAAAGAAAAAGAGTTAGAAAGAAAACAAGAAGAAATCGAAACATTAAATAAAAAATTATCTGCAAGCGATAATTCAATGACAATTTTTAAAATTAAATTTGAAGAGTTTCAAAAAAAAGCAAATGAATTATTAGTTGCTTTATCGAATGTTTCTGAAGATAAAAAAATGAATTGTAAAAAGGCAATTCAAGCTGTATTGGATGGATTAAGTCTATGAAAAAGAATGAGTATATAGAACTATTATTAAAAGATAATGAGACATCTGGAGCCAAACAAAAACTATTCGCGGATGTAATTGATTGTACTGAAATTGCTTTGTCACAAACACCAGATAATTTTGATATTGATGCATCAATTGGATTAGAAAAGTTATTTAAAGTGATTGAAGATGTAGGAAGAAAAAGTTCTAATCACTGTGTTGGACCATTTGAAGCGGCAGAACTTATTGCTAAATTATTAGGGACAAGTTATGTTCGTGCATCAAGAAGAAAAGAGCAAAAAATAGTTAATTTAGAGGACTTTCTTTGATGCGTGCGATTACACAAAATGATATGAAAAATATACTTTTAACCGAAACTGGTGATTTACCGAGTGATTTTGAAGAATGGCTATTAAAGGTATTTGATATTGATTATATGTTTTATCATAAAGTCAGTTCGGATAAGTATTTAGGATATTGTAGTTGCGGAATAGATGATATATTACTCGAGAAACCAAAATCGGGTCAATATATTATCTGTCCATACTGTGGTAAAAAAGTAAAATTGAAAAATGATATTTATAATCATTGGGAATGTCACACAGTTGTTAGGTGTTACTTAGAAGAATGTAGCATTGGTTATATAGAGCGATTGTTTATGGTAAACAATAAAACAATGTATAATCCAGATAACTCACCAAGAGTAACTACAGAAGTTAGCTATCATGAAGAACAAAGAAGCGTCTTGCCTGATGATGGTAATGGTCAAAAGTATACTATTCACCCTTATGTTAAATATGATTTTAGAACAAGAAAATCTATAACCAAATGGATAAAAGGAAGAGCGCATAAACACGGTGAAGGTTGGAATGGATGGTGGGCAGAAGATATGAAGATGGAGATCTACCCCAAAAATTTGGTCATCTTTAAAAATTCAAAATATAAGTATGCAGAAATAGATAGATGGGTAGAAAACGTTAAATTTGATCCTTTATGGTACTTAGAAAACTATATAAAAAAACCACAAATAGAATTTTTAATGAAACTAAAATTATATAATATTGCAATAGCATTTTTAATAAATGATAGTTGGAGGAGCGGAAAATGGTTAAATCTTAATGGAAAAACTGTATTTGAAATATGTGGATTAAAAATAAAAAAAGATATAGATTTTGCTAGTATGTATAACTTAACACCACTTGAGTTGACTGCATATTTGAAAATGAAAGATGAATGGAAAAATGAAATAACAATAGATGCTGTAAAATTCAGAGCTGAAATAATAAAAGAAAGCGATACTGATTTTAAATACGATTTTATAAGTTTAGAAAAATTGTACAATTATTATCTAAAAAATAAAAAACAATTTAAGTATGTTTCTGATTTTTGGAGTGATTATCGAGACTATATTCAGGCTGCCATATATTTAAAAATGAATTTAAATGATACAAAAGTTAAAACACCACACGATTTCAAATACTGTCATGACCTGTGTTGTGCAAGAAGAGAAGAATTAGTAAAGAAAAGATGGGCAATGAAAAAAGCGAGAGATACGCGAACATTAAAAAAAATATTAAAAAAGTATAGTGAAATATTTTCATATAAAGATAAGAAATATACCATTTTAGTTCCGTTAACAAAAGAGGACTTAAAAATAGAAGGGAAACAAAATGAAAATTGTGTTGGTGAGTATTGGGAAAGAATTGCTGAAGGTAATTCGATTGTGCTTTTTCTAAGGAAAAGTAAGAATGTTGAAGAATCATTTTGTACAGTTGAATTGCAACCAAAAACGTTAAAAATTATTCAATGCAGGATAAAGAAAAACGGTCAAGCACCTGATAATGCACTTAATTGGTTAAACAAAGCAATAAACAAAATTAGGCCAAAATATCAAACAGCATAGTGGAAAGGAAAAGAGATGTCATATAAAAAAATATTTGATGAATTAGGCATTCAACAAAAAGATTTACTGACTCATTTAGTTGAACATGATAGTAGAATGGATAAGTCTTTATTATCAAAAATAGTAAATCATCTTGTATTACCTACTAAACAACAATTGAAAATTATTTGTGCATTCTTAAAGTGTCACGTTTTAGATCTATATTCTGCAAATGAAATAGATTTAATAAGTGTATCAAGAAATGTAAAAATAGGAAAAAAGAAAAAAAGCAAGTCGAACAAATACAACTTGCATGTAGAATTAGATAGAAAACTTGCTGAAAAAGTTTTATCAAAAGAGTCGCTTAAAATTTTAGGTATAGAAAGGTTAAGTGACTATATTCGTGATTGTATTGATGCACTATCTTTGAAACTTGAGCGCATCCAAAATAAAAATGAAAAGACTTCCTCCGAAGAGGAAGTCTAACCACCACCATTATTATATCAAAATTTGAAAAAATAATCAACAAAAAAGAGATAAGCGATTGCAGTCACTTATCTCTTAAAGTCTAAGCATTTATGTTATGCTGTTTCCTTATATATATAGTATATCATATTTTGCTAAAAATGTCAAGAAAAAAAGTGCCTGTAAAGGCATTAACGTCCTAGTAATAGGTATTAACTTAACAACGATATAGAGGTACTATATGAGAAGACTGAATAAAAAAGATCAGTATATTGTTGATGATGTATTTGAAAAAGATTCGTCACTGTATGAAGATAATTTACAAGAACAAATAGAAGACATACGTTCAAAAGGCGGACGATATCGTGTTAAAACAATTAAATCTGGAGATTACTTGGAAAGTGAAATCTATCCCATATGGGACACAAAAGCAAATGGTCGAAAGCCAAAAGCGAAAGAATCACGATTAGCCCAAAGGAATTTAAACAATAAAAATACTATAAAGAAGCTTGTTCGCTTAATGAATTGTAATTTTACCAATGATGATATAATGTGCACTTTCACATATGATGATAATCATTTACCATCTGATGTAAAGAAAGCACAACAAGATATAGTTAATTATTTGCGAAGATTAAAAACATATGTTAAAAAGCATAATCTACCTGAGCTTAAATATATCTATGTTACAGAATACAACAATCAAAAAGAAAATAGGATTAGAGTACATCATCATATTGTAATGAATTTCCAAGATAGAGATGTTGCGGAAAAATGTTGGAAATGTGGAGGAAGAACTCAATCCAGAAGATTACAACATGATGAATATGGGTTAGAAGGACTTGCAAGGTATATTTCAAAAGATCCAAAAGGGACAAAGCGATATACATGCAGCCAAAACTTAAAAAAGCCAGTAGTAACAGTAGCAGACTGTAAAATGACTAACGCAAAAGTGTTAAAACTTATCGAACATAGAATTGATGCAAAAGCCTTTTTTACAAAGATGTATAAAGGTTATAAATTCAATGATATGCAAGTTTTCTTTAGCGACTATGTATCGGGAGCATATATTCATGTTAGGATGAAATGCTAAAATCAAAGGAGGAAAAAGAAATGTTAAAAAAAGAAAGTAAACCAACTAAATATGATGAACTTGTAAAGCCTCATTTAGAGGATATAAGGCACTATGTATCGCATGGTGTTACGGAAGAAGAGGTGCGTAATTTCTACGGAGTTGGTAAGACTATGTGGTACGAATATAAGAAAAAGCATAGCGAACTTAGTGAACTACTATGTAATGCAAAACAAATATGTCGCGTTAATTTGCTTAATAGAGCATTTGAAGTATCAAATGGTTATGAATATACTGAGACTACTACCGAAGAAATCAAAGATGCAGATGGAAATATTACAGGAACTAAAACGAAAATTGTGAAGCGTTATGCTAGAGCAGATGCTGGTATGATTCAGTTCCTACTAATCAATCGTTATCCAGAAGACTTTGCAAGAGATCCTCAAGTTTTGAGCCTTAGAAAAGAAGCTCTTAAAAGCAAAGGTGATAATGCTGATGATAAAACGACAGATGAAGTTGTAGGTATCTAAATGCTAGATAGAATACATCAGTTCTATTTAAGAAAGGCATATAAGGATTTATCCTATTTGCTTAAATTAAAAAGTGAAGGTAAGTGTAGTGAATGCGGAAGAACTTTTTCTATAGATAAGTTAAGAACGCATCATATCATTGAATTGAATTTGAACAATATTGATGATGTGACTATCACATTAAATCCTGAGAATATTAAAGTTGTTTGTCATGGATGTCATAACAAAGAACATCGACGATTTAGTGGAAGAGTTAATAAAAAAGTCTATCTAGTGTATGGTGCGCCATGTTCAGGAAAAACATCATATGTAAATCAAGTCGCAACAAGATATGATTTGATTGTTGATTTAGATAAAATCCATCAGGCCATTTGCGTTTGTGATATCTTTGATAAACCAGATGCAACTAAAAAGTTGGCATATGATATTCGAGATTTATTGATAGACGCAATAAAGGTTAGAAAAGGTGACTGGGAAAATGCGTATGTTATTGGAACTTATCCGAAACGAAGCGAGCGTGAAAGATTAATAACCGAACTTGGTGCAGAGCCGATTTATATTGCATCAACTAAAGAAGAATGCATCAATAGAGTTCAATTGAGTGAAGAACGACTTCCTGTGAAGGAAGAAATAACGAAGTGGATTGAAAAGTATTTTGAGGAATTTAGAAAGTAAAATTTAGATATCCCCCTTATTTTGATGTTTTTTATGAATTTCAAAATACTCCAAGCCGCAAAACGGAAAAATCAAAATCCATTTTTTTGACTTTTTTTGTGCAAAAAAGTTTTCAAAAATTTTTTTGAAAGATTGGAGGTCTAAGTATGGCAAAAAAACAAGAAAATAAAGAGTTGCAACAACCATCTATTGCAGATTTAGAATACAACCGATTAATTAGTTTGTATAAAAAATCTGGCGTAGATGAGGCTAAATTAGCCGTAAATGATAAACTCATTTATAAAGTTGCAGAACTATATGAAGTGCTCGAAAAAATAAAAGGACTTCCTACACTTGTTATTGATAAAACTGGTAGCACAAAGGAAACAGGAGCAGGAAAAGCACGCGTAAAATATATGGCCCAATACACTAATTGTATGGTTAAACTTAATAAAGATTTATTAAATACAGATGGCAATGATGACGATGATGAGTTGTCAGAATTTGAGGATGATGATTGATGCATATTATTGGAGAAAAAAATGAAAGTTATTTATTAGAGTATTACCATCTTTGTAAAAGTGGTGAGAAACTAATAGGTCAAGAACTTATGACGGCTCTTGATATGTATGCTTCAGAACTGAATTTTAATGAGTATAGACTCTATTTAAAGCCAGCTCATAAAAGAATCAATTTCATTGAAAAACATATTAAGCATTTTGAAGCACCTTTTGCGGGTAAACCTTTCTTACTAACAATTGAGCAAAAAGCAATTGCTGAAACTCTATTTGGCTATCAATACTTTGATCCTGAATATAACAAATGGGTAAGGAGATTTCAAGAGATACTATTGTTAATGGCCCGTAAAAACGGCAAGACTCCATTTTTAGCGGCTCTTGCTTTAGCTGATTTCTTTTGTGGGACAATGGGACAAAAGTTTCTTTGTGCATCCAACGACCATGAACAAGCATCATTAGTGTTTGATTGTATCAACAACTTTAGAGAAGAAAGTAATATTCTTGAAAGATGTACTAGAAAAAACAATCAAGGTATTTTTTTTGGTAATCGCAAACAAAAGAAGAAAAAAGGGAAATATACAAAACAAAACAAAGGATCCATCAAAAAGATGTCCGCAAAGTCAGGAGCAAAAGAAGGTAGAAACTTAAAGTTTGCAATCGTTGATGAAGTTCATGAGATGAAGGATGACAAAACAGTTATGCCTGTTCGGACTTCACTTACTACTCAAGAAGAACCAGTTTATTTTGAAATAACCACTGAAGGAGTAGTAACGGATGGATATTTAGATAAGAGACTTGCTGAAGCAAGAAAAGTTCTAAAAGGTGAGTTAAAACGCACAAGATGGTTGATTTGGTTATATACGCAAGATTCAGAACAAGAGGTATGGCAAGATGAATCAACATGGGTTAAGTCCAATCCGCTTCTAGGCGTTTGTAAAAAATGGAGTACGTTAAGAGGGTTAGTTGATGAAGCGAGAACATCAAGAACAAAACGTGCATTCATCTTGGCTAAAGAATTTAATATTAAATATTCTCGACCTAATGCATGGCTCGAAGAAAAAACAATTACTCAAAATGATGGTGTATTTGATTTAGAAGATTTTAGAAATAGTTGGTGTATTGCTGGAGTTGACTTATCGGAGACTAATGACTTATCAGCTGCAACCCTACTTTTCTTAAAACCGGATGATAATACAAAGTATTTACATACTATGTACTTTGTTCCTGAGTCGAAAGCAATCGACCCAATTTTTACGGAAAGTCCAACCAATACAGAAAAGAAAAATTATCTGGAGTGGGAAGCAGAAGGATGGTGCCGCGTTGTAAAAGGAAATATCATTGATGATAACATCGTAGCAGAGTACCTTTGGGAGATATTTGAAGAATATAGTATACGACCATATAGAGTAGGATACGATGCATGGAAGGCGCGTGAATTTAAAAATCGTGTAGCAAAAAATTTTGGAGATCAAGTTCCAGTACAAGTTGGGATGAACACATTTACACTAAATGTTCCTACATGTAATCTAGAAGATGACTTAAAAGATTGCTTGGTGAATTATCAGTCCAATCCGATGTGTACATGGAATTTTAAAAATACTGCAATTAGAAATGATTCAAAGGGACTTGCGATGCCTGTAAAGCTTCAAGGTTTTATTGGCAACAAAATAGATGGCACAATGTCAAAAGTAATCGCTTATGAAGTTTTGAAAGAATTTAAAACACAATTTAAGCAGAAAGTGGGGTAAAAATGGTATTAGAAGATTATCAAAATAAAGTGAAATGTCCTAGACACGGATGTTTGATTGGTAAATATGATTCTCGAATAGGAATTGTAAATACTACTTTTTACTGTCCAAAGTGCAAAAAGGAATATACTTTTACGATTAAAGCGAAAAAAAATAAAGAAAAAATTAGTAAACCTATTGACAAATAAAAAATAATTATGATATAATGCTATCGTAAAAATTAAATAGTTGTTAGATAATACAAGTTTTTTGTTTAGGTATTATCATTGTTTGTAAAATTAGTACTCCGTATAAGGTATAATCCTGGTGAGTCGAAACGTGCTATGCACGTACTTTCGGCTCGCCATTTTTTATTGCTTGAGCCGTTCATCGGCTCATTTTTTTGTTTTAGGAGGAAAAGTATGGCGTTTGAAAAAATAAAGAAGTTATTGAAAATTGGAAAATATAATACAAAAGTTCAAAATATGTTAAATCGCTTAATTAGTTTAGACAGTCCAATTATTTCTAACTTTGGAAAAGATATTTATGCATCTGATATTGTAAAGACGGCTGTGCATAGGATTGCTGAAGAAGTGTCAAAAGCCTATCTCAGAAGTGTTATTCAAAAAGTAAGTAGTTCAGGCAAAATCAAAATCAATGATGACGAGTATAACTTTATCTTTACAACACGATTTAATCGTTTGATGACTTCCCACGATTTTATGTACAAACTTGGATATATGCTTGTTAAAAACTGCAATGTATATATTTACCAAACATTTGATGAAGTACCGATTAATGGAACTGAATTAGTGAAAAGAGTGCCTAAAGAGTTTTATATACTAGATCCAGATGAAGTTACGATTTATGAACTTGATGGTGAGTATCGAATTGAGTTAATCGGAAATGGAGTAACATTTGACATTCCCTATGAAGATATTATTCATATCCGATGGAAATTTGGTGAACATTCTACAAAAGGTGGAGATGCAAATGGAACGTTTGATGTTAGAGCACTACTAGGAAATTTGCAAATTCTACACACGATTAAAGAATGCGTTCCAAAAAGCATGGTTGCTTCACTATCTATCAAGGGCCTTTTATCAATGAAAACTGTTGCTGATGCTGATAAAAAAACACTTAGACGTGATGAATTTGAAAATCATATATTAGATTCTAAATACGGCATTCTTGCAACTGATTTTGAAAGCGATTTTACACCAATCAATATTAACGCATCAGACATTCCATCTAATGTTTTAAACTTTGTCAAAGATGAACTTTTATATCCGTTTGGAGTAAGTATACCTATTTTAACAGGTAAGTTTACTGATGATGAATACTCTGCATTCTATCAGACAGCAATTGAAGGAATATTAGCTGCAATTAGTGAAGCATTCACAGTTAGTATATTTACTCAAAAACAACTTAGGGCTGGTTATAAAATTAAAGTATATGATAGATTTGTGCAAAGCCTCTCATTTGCAACAAGAATGAAAATAGTTGAAATGGCCAACCCTTCTAATTTGCTAAAACGAATGGAGCAAAGAGAACTCTTAGGATATGAACCTGATGAAGATCCTGATAGAGTTAGTCTTAATTACATCGATACATCAATTGCTAATCAATATCAGTTAGTAAATAAACCAATGAAAAAGGAGTATGATGACAATGCCTAATCCAAATATTGAATATCGAGTTCAAAAAAGAAATGCGGATGTTAATCCACAAGAAGGCATTATAGAAGGATATCCAATTGTATTCAATGAAAGAACAGCTATAGGCGGTTACTTTTATGAAGAAATAGATCCACATGCATTAGACAATGCAGATTTATCAGACATCAAGTTTTTAATAAATCATGATAACACTATGGTGCCAGTTGCAAGGCATAGACGTGGTAAACGTTGTACCATGGATATAAAAGTCGATAAAATTGGTCTTGCAATTAATGCAAAAGTAGATAAAGAAAATAATAGCGATGCAAAAAAATTGTGTTCAGCAATTGAACGTGGTGATATCGAGGATATGAGCTTTTGCTTTGGTATTGAAATCGAAGATGGTGGCGATAGTTGGTTTGATATTGATACAGAAATGCCAGTTCGCAGAATTATGAAAATTAGAAAAGTCTATGAGGTTAGTGCAGTGAATGATGGAGCATATCCTCAAACAAGTATAAATGCTCGTTCCTTAAGCTCGTTGGATAACGAAAAAATGATGGTTGCAAACATCAAAGCTAAGGCGTTGGATAATGAAAATCGTAGCAAGGATATAAAAGAATTAGACTTAAAAAAGAAAAAATTTAAATTTATGGAGGAACAAAAATGAATTTAAAAGAACTAAGAGAAAAAAAAGCTAGTCTATTAGCTGAAATTGATTCTGCAGATGAGAAAAGATTTGCTGAAATTCAAGTAGAAGTAAACAAAATTAATTTTCAAATTAATGAATTAGATGAAGAAGAACGTAGTTTAGAAGAACAAGAACAATTAGAACAAAGAGATGCAGAACTTCTTGCTGGAAGAAAAAAAAGGGAAGTATCTGCAATAACTGAATTTAATACCAAAAGAGGCAAAGTAGATGGTGAACTTTCTAAAGAGGAGCGTTCTAAATATTCAAAAAGTGCATTTGGAAAAGAACTTCGTGCCATGCTTAATAATTCGCCATTTGAATTTAATGATAATGAAAAGCGTGCGTTAGGTGTTTCGCTTACAACGACTGCAAAGGAATATGTTGCAGCAACGGCAGAGAAAAATGGAGTAAATAATGGTGGTATCTTTATCAGTGATAATGTAATGTATGACTTATTAGAAATTGATACATTAGACAGTCCATTTTTAAGAGATTGCATGCCTACACATATCAAAGGTGCATTAATTTTTCCTTATGCTGCTGAAAAAACACTTCCAGCAAAAACAAGTCGTGGTAAAAAAGAAGGGGAAAAAGCAGATGATTTATCTATCAAATGGGATAAAATGACACTTGCACAGGGTAATTATCCATTAACTATTGAGGTATCTATGGAAGTATTGGCTCTTGCAGATGATATGTTTGCACAATATATTCTTGATGAATTAAGAAATGAAATGGATCTTTTACTAGGTGATGAAGTCCTATATGGAAGTGGAACAGATGATAGAATTGAAGGTGTAACTGTAAATGCTATTAAAGGCGAATATGAAACATTAGCAGAAGGCATTCAAACAGCATTTAAGACATTGTCTAAACGTTCTAGAAAAGGTGCTAAGTTATACATATCTCATTTAACTAGTTTAAATCTAGCATTTGAAAAAGATAAAAATGGACAATACTTATTCCCTATTTACAATCAAGCAAGTGGTATTAAGTCAATTGTACAAGTTCCAGTAGAAATCGAAGAAGGACTAGTAGATGATGCGTTCTTGTATGGTAATGCAAAAAATTATAAATTGAACTTTACTAAGGCAACAGAAGTGTATTCAGAACTTCATGGTAAAACTCGTGTTATTGAATCAACAGCGCATTTAATGGTTGCAGGTAAAGCCGCTCCTAATAAATTCTACTATGGAACAAAAAAGGAGACAAAACCAACTACTAGTGGCGATAGTGAATAAATAAAAATAAAGGAGGATCATTAGAATGGATGAATATGATAAAATTTTATATGACTTGGGATACTATGCTAGTGATCCTCTAAAAAAAGAACAAATTAAGAGGTATGTTTTTGAAGCAGAAGAATTCATGAGTGGCGCTGGTGTTCCAAAATGTAAAATAACATCCAGTCGTGCATATGCGATTAAATCTCTTTGGGCGGACGCGAGAGATAAAGGTACTGCAATTCATTTAGTTAGTAAAGATAGTATGATAGTTCACCTCATCGCGCAATTAAGGTGATAGTATGAGTGAATCATTAAAAAGAACAGCAGTATCTTTTGCAATCGAATGCAGCAAATATATTCCAGGACTAGGTTATAAGACAGTTTTAGAATCTATTAAAACAATTGCAGGATACGATGCTGAAGGAAATCCATTTTATTCAGAAGTATTTTATGCAACATGGCAAGAAAGAATTGGCAGCAATTCAATTATTCAACAACAAAATAATATTGTACAAACTGCGACTTTACAAATGACTTATGTCAAAGAAGTTGCAGCTGCGTTATATTTAAAAAATGTTAAAATATATCGCGATTGTAATAAAAATGATTGTTACGTTCTTAATTCATCTGTTATCAACAACTCAAATCAAACACTAGAGTTTCAAATTAAACGTGTTGAGGTGAAGTAATGAGTATTTTAAATAAAATTCAAACAATATTAGATTCTGTTCTTTTACAATACGGAATATTGTCATCACATCAAAGAAGGATTCACGTTAATGAAATTGAAAACTCTAATACTCAAGTAAATCAAGATGAATATGTCGTGTATAGAATTGTCTCTACAAAGTCTAGATTCTTTGGTGATGGCAAAAAACAAGCACTACAAACAAACATTGACATCAACTATTTTTACCGATTTGATAAAAATTCAAATACAGTTGATAATGCATTAGATAGAATCCACCTTATTAGCAAAACTTTTGATAATTTAAATGAATGTCGCATAATCAATGGTTTAAATGAACTCTATGACCTAGACAATGATTTTCGCGGTTTTAATATAGAAGTAGCATTACTTGAGGTGGGTGATATCTAATGTCAAGTGTAAAAGTTGAATTAGAAGATATTGAAAAAGAAATGGATAAAATATTTAGTGATTTTTTAAATAGTAGTTTTGAAATACGACAAAAAGCTGTACAAAGAGGAGCTGAAATTTTAAAAAGAAAAGCTGAAATGGCTAGCCCAATTGATACTGGCGATTTTTCTTCAAAATGGTCAATTAAAACAAAATACAAAGATCATCGTTATGTCGGAAATACAAAAAATGTCAGTTCAAGAGAAAAAGAAAATATACCATTGATTAATATCCTTGAATTTAATGAGGATACTGCTTTTTTTAGAAAAACATATGATGCTTGTGAAAATGAGATTTTTCAAGCGATTAAAAATGAATTAAAAGGAGGAAAATAAATGTCCGATAAGAGCAAAACAATTGTAAAGTTTAATGTTCAAAATGTTAAATTTGCAATAAAAAATGGAGATAACTGGACACCCCCATCACCAATGGGAACATCCATGAAAATATCACTTGAGGCAAATTCAAGTCAAAAAAATATATTTGGCGATGGAAAAATAATCGCATCAATTGTTAACGATAAAGGAAAAACAGGAACTTTGACTTTAAATAATATTTGTGCAGATTATGAAATTGCAATGGGTAGAAAAATGAAACTATCAAATGGAATTGCAGATGTTAAAACGATTAAAAGTGTAGAACACTGTATTTACTTTGAAACACAGGGTGTAACTGAGGATAGTAAATATCCGATTGCAAAAACATGGTTATTTGGCGTAACTTCAACAAGACCAGCTGAAAGTTATGACCAAAACACTGATGACGTTAACGAATCAACATTTGATTTACCATTAACAATTAAAGGTGTTTCATTAAAGAATGCACAAGGAGAAAATTATGTTGATACAGATGGAAATGAGTATTTGGTGTACCAATTAACAGTTGAGCCAGGTGATGATGGTTATGAAACATTTGGCGATGCGGTAGTCATTCCTACAGAAAATTAGGTGATAATATGATAAAGGTAAGAATTCCTTTTAACGATCGCGAAATTATAGATGGCAAAATTAAAAATAATCCTGGAGAGATTGTTGCACATATCGATACAACGGTGTTTGCAGAAGAACGTTGGCAAAAAAATTTTCCTGAAAATGCAGCACGTGAAACATTATTTGCTTATGTTGAACGTATGGAAAAACAAAATAAAACACAGCCAAAAGATATGGTTATGATTATAAGTAATTTAAAAGCACTTTATTGTTTTTTAAAAAGTGATGATTTACCAACGTTTAAAACATTTGTGGAATTATTTGATATATCTGACCAAGTAACATTAGAAAAGCAAGTGAAAATTATTAAAGAAGCGTTTGAAATCGTTTTGCATTCGAGTGCAATTTCGCAAAAAAACTAGAAGAGCACAGCCAAGAATTGCTTAAGAACTATAGGATATTAAAGAAATTAAATCCAAAAAGTGATTATAAGCCTTTGGCTGTGCCACGCATTATAACTATTTTTCAATCTTGTGTAAAACATCAAATTCAAGACACACTCATCCAAAGATTACATTTTAATGATTTACATCTACTATTAATTAGTTTAGATATAATGGAAATTAGACAGGCAATTTCACAAATTAAAAGAAGTAAATCAAATGGACAAGAAGTAAAAGAATTAGCCCCAGAAGAAGCTGTTAAATTTTTAAAAGGAGGAGGCATTTAAAATGGCGGAAA
>ULJH01014300.1_pt1 | contig 13720 bp, 18 predicted proteins | sample 1950781 | NCBI WGS metagenome assembly ULJH01 (sample SAMEA4835462, study PRJEB28245) | human gut metagenome | biome: gut microbiome; material: fecal sample | place: Denmark | collected 2008 | reverse complement strand
AATGGTGCGGCGGTGGTCACGTCCCAAAGGCACGATAGAAACCGGGAGAGGAGACATCACCTTGGTTGGAAAATATAAAGTGATTACATTGTGCGGAAGCACGCGATTCAAAAATCAGTTTATGGAAGTGCAGAAACAGCTGACGTTGGAAGGAAATATTGTTATAAGTGTTGGCTTGTTCGGGCACTCTGGTGATAGTGAAGTCTGGGAGAATATGGACGAAGGCACTTTAACCGCTACGAAAGCCATGCTGGACGATATGCATAAGGCCAAGATTGATATGGCTGACGAGATCTTTGTAATCAATGTTGGCGGATATATCGGAGACAGTACTCGTTCAGAAATCGTGTATGCTCAGGCTCATGGAAAATTTGTCAGATATTTGGAACCATAGAATATGGGAAAGAAACATAAGAAAAAGAAGAATACAGTAGATCTATATAAAGAACTGTATTCAGAGATGGACGGGACATTTGCTTTCATTGCGGGACATACATCTGGCGGAGCTCCATACGGTCTTACATGGGAACAGGCCGGTATTGATTCAGATCTTCCATTTGAGGAGAAAGTTCGACTCTATAGAGAACAAATAAGTGGGGCTGATATACTTTCGGTGAATGAAGAAGACGAATTACCATTTGATTAACGCATGTGCGGCGCTGAAGATATGAGGCAGTGAGCAATGATTGATAAGAACACGCAGGAGAAAATAGAATTCAGCGGCATCATCCGATCTGTCCAGCCGCGTTCCAATGTGTGGCGGTACCGACTGGATAATCGTACCCACAGCATGACGGGCTATAATCTTTTTCTGTCCGGGACGGCTGAAGGTGAGGAAGGGAATTTTGCCGTTGCCATCTCAGAAAAGCAGATGCTGAAGCACCGTTTTCATATCGGGGATGAGGTCAGGGGAACAGCCTGGACCAAGATGTATCCGAAGCTGGAATATGCGGACTATTATCGCGCCGGCGGTCTGAAGAAATTGTCCGAAGGCCCGGATCTTGACGAAGAAGCCAGGGAGCCATGGACTGGCGAGTTGCCGGAATTGTCGGTCTATGACTGGCGGGGATGCCGCATGCTGGACAGCCGTTCCTGGAAGGGAAAGTGCTTCACCTGCAAATGGGCCTGCATGGCAAATGTGGCGATCGAATACAACTGGGGTGTCACCCAGAAGTTCCGTTTTGAGAGCTTCTGCTACGGTCCGAAAAACTGCAAACAGTATAAGATGGGAAAACCCAGGGCGGTTCCTTACAAAGACTGCGGATCAGTTTACGATGAAGGATGGCTCGATGAGATTTGCACAGAAAACCGCGATGATGAAGAGTGAAGAATGCACTCTGCCACAGCGAATGCAGATTTCATGACAGCATTCATGGGAAGTTCTGCGGACGGACATATCACCTGGTATCAGGGGACTTGTCTGCGCTGGAAATCACTGCAGATACCGGGCCGAGTGAACGATTAGGTTGAATTGGATCCTCTCCCGTTCAACCGCAGGTCGGGTGACAGACAACTGAAAAACTCTATAATACAAAGATGGAGGGAATGCCATCTGCAACGGTAAAATCCGGTGGCATTTCCAGGTCATATACACGGATATCGGCTGGTTTAACCAGATACATTACATGAGAGGCCGCCGACAGGCTTTCGAATACCAGAAATCATATTGAAAGCCTGATATGCATTAAGGGCGAGGATACACATATTGCTGATTTCCCGTTTTGGGAAAAGCAGTATCGGTACCCTTATCTTTTTGCGCCCTTGTCAGGCACTGAAAGTTCCGGACCGTACTGCATGCAGGTGTATCCTTCCGCTCCCCGCATCAGACGGACAGGGAAAACCATCTCTGGAGCTTCTGGTTGAGATCGCCCTCTACTTCAATGTCAGTACTGACTACCTGCTTCTGGGGCGGGAGCTTGACAGAGATTCCGTCCGTGCGAGCCTTCTTGAACTGTCCGCGCAGATGACGGAGCTTGCCAGCAAATTGTAAATCATAACGAACGGTAAGAATGCATTGCATTTATATTACTGTCATGTATTGTCCTGCAGAAAATACGTGACAGTAATGTAAATCAATCGCTTGACTTGAATTCAAGCGATTGATTTGGTCATGACTACTTGATTCGATAGGTGCGATTTCGATTTTTTCCGATCGCCTCGACTTCCTTCATTTCGGACAGTATGGCTCTTGTTCTGGCGGCGCTAAGGCCAATATAGCCTGCAATTTCAGCACAACCGGACCGGTCATTGTCTTTAAGGTAATCCGGAATTTTCTTTTGATTTTCGGCTGTCCTTTTTGCCCTTGGCGATATATTATCGCTTGTTTTATCGCTTGCCTTTTTTCAAGCGATAAAGTGATAATAGTACGGTCGGGATCAAACTGCTCTTCGATAACGGGATCTTTCAAGCTTTCATCTTTCCAGATATTAAAAATCTTGGGAATGCCACTGCCGGCGCGTTCACCGATATCAATCAAGTTGAACATTTTCATGAGTCCGCGATTTCTAGGATCAGATACACTGCCGAGCATCATCTGAATTTTACCGGCACGACTGTATCCGGGATTTGCAAATGTAATCCTGTTCGGATGTAATGTAATGACAACTCCTCTGGAGCCGTAATAATCGGTATTGATAAGACAATTTGCCAGAGCTTCACGAATAGCTTCATGCATTGGCGTATCATCTATTCTTGTTCCATCTGAAATTTTAAGAGGAACATTCAGTGACTGTTTAAGCTTATTGTAAACGCGGAAGTAAAAATCGTATAAATTTCCGGACCAGTCTCTGAACCAGCCGACACATTATGTGCTGCAAAAGCAGCGCGGACTGGAACAGATTTCCATGAGTGAGTCGGAGCAGCCGGTAACGATCAATAAGACGCAGGTAATCAAGTATCTTGGAAAAACAGATCAGGCGCATATGAGAAAAATCGATGACTGCCTGAGAATCAGCCTTCACCTGAATCCGGAGGGCACTACGGTCGTGATGAAGCCGGTCCTGAAAGGCCAGGATGAACAGGGCAAGAATATCTGGGAGGACCAGAAAACCAAGGTTCTGAATAAGGAGCTGAAGGGAATGGTCGAAGCCTACAAGACAAGGCAAAGAAAGTCCCGGAGCTCTAACGCGAAGAGGCAGCCGCGTGGGCTGCCTCCGTACATAGCATTATAAATCAATCGCTTAGAACTGACTGCAGTTCATCCGGATTCAGGACTTCAATGATCTTGCCCGTGTACCGAATGATTCCATCCTTTTCCAGCTTTTTCATTTCCCTGTGAAGAGACGGCCTGGATACATTCATGATCATTGCCCATCTGGACATGGAATCCGGGATTTTTACAGCAGTTTTTCCCGTTTGCCTGATCTGCATCAGCAGCCAGAAAGCAGCTTTCTGGGCGATTCCGTTGTAGGACAAAAGCTCCAGCCTCTGTTGCAGCATATAGGTTGCGGAAGCGATCTCTGTCGTAAAGTTCTGCAGGATCCGTACATCCTTTTGCATCAGAGAAAGAAGATCTTCCTTCTGAAACACCATCAGAGTTGTCGACTCCAGAGCGACAATATCACAGGGATAGTGCTGGTTTTTTGAGAAGACGGCGGCTGGTCCGATTAATTCACCCGGGATACGGACGGAGACATTCACCTGGCTTCCGTTCGGGAAAGATTTCTGAGCTTCCACACGCCCTTCCAGGATAATACCAATCTTAAGTGCAGGATCCATCAGGTGAAAGATCGTTTCTTCTTTATCGTAACACTGAATGTGATGGGGCGTCTCTTCCAGATATGCCCGGAGATCTTTTGCCGTCACGCCCCGAAACAGTGTGCTGTTTTCCAGTACAGTATAGTCCATTGCGAACCTCCCATTAAGGATCTTTAGCTCCAGTATACACCAAAAAGACTTGATTGTGTATCTTGGGATACAGAATTCTTTAAAATTTTTGTGTATGCTGATGCCAGAACAAGAAAGAGAGGATTCCAAAATGATTCGCAAAATCATCCATATAGACGAAGAAAAATGCAATGGCTGCGGGCTGTGCGCTGAGGCCTGCCACGAAGGAGCTATCGACATCGTAAACGGTAAGGCGAAGCTCATGCGGGAGAACTTCTGTGATGGCTTCGGGGACTGCCTGCCGGGATGTCCGACCGGCGCGATCACTTTCGAAGAGCGTGAGGCTCCGGAATACGATGAATCAGCAGTAAAAGCAGCGAAGGAGAGAAAGACGATGAACGAAATGAATCACGAACACCACGAGGGCGGCTGCCCTGGGTCGAAGATGATGCAGTTTGCACAGAATGAAGTGGAAAATGCTCCAGTTAATACCGGGAAGCCGGTATCCCGTCTGGCACAGTGGCCCTGTCAGATCAAACTGGTGCCAACACAGGCACCCTTCTTTGACGGAGCGAAGCTGCTGATCGCGGCGGACTGTACAGCTTACGCTTATGCAAACATGCATGAGGAGTTTATGCGCGGCAAAGTGACGATCATCGGATGCCCCAAGCTGGATGCAGTGGACTATTCCGATAAGCTGACGGAGATCATCCGGAATAACGATATCAAGAGCGTGACGATTGTTCGTATGGAAGTGCCCTGCTGTGGCGGTCTTCAGAGAGCGGCAGAAAACGCACTTAAGACAAGCGGTAAATTCATTCCGTGGCAGGTCGTTACGATCTCCCGGGACGGCAAGATCTTAGACTAAGGAGAAGAACATCATGAGCTTTACAGAATGGAAAGATAAAACGGCTGCGTTTAAGACAATTGATGTAAGAGGCATTCAGGGCAATTTCTTTCAGGGGATCAAGAAGCAGGCGATGCAGCTTCTTGCAGGAAACGGACTGGAGATCATCCAGAATTTCGATCCTATCCCCTTGTATGAAGTGATGGAAGGCCTTGGCTATGAGCATTTTACCGAGCAGAAAGGAACTGCAGAGTTCCACGCTTACTTCTATCGCACGGAAGTGAAGCAGGAGGAAAAGGATATTCCGATGCGTCCGGCGGCGCTGACCAACATGCCTCTGATCGATGAGAAACTAGGAAATATCGCTGTGAACTTCTGGGATCTGACATGGAATGACGAAAACAGATATTTGCCCTATGAGACCCGGCTTCTTCTCTCCCTGACTAATGCTGTCGGTGCCGGCCGGATGCGTCAGGCGACAAGAGAACTTGTGAAGGCATATATCCACGGCCTGGACAGCGCAGCGCTGGACGATGTATTCGAGCTGTTGGCCTGGAACCAGGGTATCGGTTATTTCAGTTCTGAGATTGGTCCGTCCACACTGTTTGCCGCATACAAGACCATCAAGAACATGGAAAAGCAGGGCAAGGAACGCGGTGAGATCTGCGAAATGCTCAAGGAGAAGTTCGGTGAAAAGAACCCGGATGTAAAAGTATGAGGTAAAAATGATGAAACACGAATGCAAAGTCACGGTAATAGATAAAAAGTGCTTTGCTGATTTTCAGGAGCAGTATCTGGCAGATAAGAAATCCGGCCCTTGCCCTTTCTTCAATATTCCAGAAACCCCTGAAGAGGAAGAATGGCTGGCAAAGCAGAACTTCCATAACAGTGCCGAGGAAGCCTATACCGGCTAACCAGTGAAATAGAGATCGGCATCTCTTTACATAGCGCATTCGGATCACCCCCCCCGGATGCGCTATTCTTTTGCCCATTTTCAAAAAAAGGAGGATGCACGAATGAAACTTGTTATTGCCGAGAAACCTTCGGTTGCCCAGTATCTGGCAAAGGTCATCGGTGTTAGCGTCGGCTGGCGATTATCACCCGACGCTAACAGCTCCTCTTCTGGAAGCAACTGCCTGCTATTATTTATGGCAGTGAGGAGAATGGTTGTATAACATTCTCTAATAATGACAAATTCAGCACTTTCGTTTATAATAATAAACGCTATTATGGAGGCAAATAAGATGAAGAAGGCTGCATATAATATACTTCCGGGAACTGAGGAAATACTGAAGACCATGGGCGAGCAGATTAAACTTGCCAGACTCAGGCGCAGCCTGTCGGCAGAGCTGGTGGCAGAACGTGCAGGAATCAGCCGTGCTTCCTTGTGGAAGGTTGAAAAGGGTGATCCATCTGTAGCTATGGGAATCTATGCAGCGGTTTTGCATGCGCTGAACAATCTCGACAAGGATCTTCTGCTTGTTGCAAAGGATGATGAAATGGGCAGACAGCTTCAGGATCTGAATCTGATCACAAGGAAACGAGCACCAAGGAGAAGTAACTAATGGCATCCAATCAGAAAACCATCTTTGTCTACGATGATTTCAGTTCAGGAAGTCCGATCCTAATGGGAACTCTGTATGTGAATATTATCAAAGGTGGGGAATCCTATTCCTTTGAGTATGATAAGGACTGGCTTAAGAAGACTTCACTTAAACTCACATTGGATCCGGAACTCATGTCATATTCCGGCAGACAGTATCCAACCGGAAAAACCATCTTTGGTTTGTTTGCGGATGCATCTCCTGATCGCTGGGGACGCGTTCTTATGAATAAACGTGAAAGAATCCTGGCAGAAAAGGAAGGACGCAAACCATCTAAGCTGTACGACAGCGACTATTTGCTGGGAGTATACGACGAAACACGAATGGGCGGCATTCGATTTAAAACAAATCCGGATGGCCCATTTCTTTCTGATGACAAAGAAACAGCTGCTCCTCCTTGGGCAACGCTTCGCACATTAGAGGAAGCTTCCAGAAATTTCGAAAGTGACGAAAGTGTTTTGACCGAAAAATGGCTGAATCAATTGATTAAGCCCGGCTCCTCTCTTGGCGGTGCAAGACCTAAGGCAACGGTAGTAGATACAAAGGACCAGTTATGGATTGCAAAATTCCCGTCCAGAAATGACGAAAATGATACCGGTGCATGGGAAATGGTGGCACACGATCTGGCAGGTCTTTGCAGGTTAAATGTTCCGGAGGCTAAGCTTGAGAAATTTTCCAATCTCGGGAGTACGTATCTGATAAAGCGATTTGACCGTGTTTTAAATAAGAGGGTACACTTTGCTTCTGCCATGACATTGCTCGGAAAAACAGATGGGGCATCCGCGGCCGATGGAACAAGCTATCTGGATATGGCAGCCTTCATTAAGTCCTATGGCGCTCAGCCCAAACAGGATTTGCTTGAGCTTTGGAAACGAATTGTTTTCAATATGGCTGTTACCAACACGGATGACCATCTGCGAAATCATGCGTTCATTATTACAGAGCGGGGCTGGATACTATCGCCTCTTTATGATGTAAATCCGGTTCCGTACGGCAACGAACTATCCTTAAATGTCGACGAGGAAGATAACAGCATCAGCATCGAACTTGCCATCTCCACCGCAGTTCGATTCGGAATTTCAGAGACTGACGCGAAAGATTATGCAAAAGATATCCTGACAATTGTCAGAGAAAACTGGGAGAAAACAGCTTCCGGTTATGGAATCAACCGCAGACAGATAGAAGAAATGCGACCTGCTTTTCGTGCTTGCTATGAATAGGTGAAAATATACTCGGAGCTATCAGATGCTTCCGGGACCGGCCGATCTGGAAACCCAGGAATACTCACGAGCCGCTCACGCTAAGATCTGCTAAGAAAGACTTGGATTCGACATCAACTCTTTTCCCGTTCTTAGAAAAAACTAAGATTAAGCCAGTGTCGCCGCTGCCATTACATCATCGCTGCAATACTGGTTACATAAGGAGTTACATATATGACCCAGAGCCAGCTGCTCGGCATAACAAAGAGCATTGCCGAGCTGGCGTGACCGGTTTTCCGATAAGACTGATCACTCTTGAGCAAACCTTGTGAAATGACGAAAATCTACTTTTTCTGGAGCTTTCGATGTGTTCGGGGCCATGTGGCGGATAAAAGTATACTTTCTTTCTACGACGAAATTATTCAAAAATGCACAAATAATTTCTGGATTCAATCTTAAAATGATTGAATATAACCACAACATATGTTGTAATGAGTGAATAAGGGGAAATATTTCACAGGAGGAAGAAAAATATGGCAAGATTTACATTACCGAGAGATCTTTATCACGGGGCAGGTTCCCTGGAAGAACTGAAGAACCTGAAGGGCAAGAAGGCAGTTGTCGTAGTCGGCGGCGGCTCCATGAAGCGCTTTGGTTTTCTGCAGAGAGTAGAGGAGTATCTGAAGGAGGCCGGCATGGAAGTGGCTCTGTTTGAGGGAGTAGAGCCGGATCCGAGCGTAGAGACGGTCATGAAGGGTGCGAAGCTGATGCAGGAGTTCGGTCCGGACTGGATCGTAGCAATCGGCGGCGGATCCCCGATCGATGCAGCAAAGGCGATGTGGGCATTCTACGAGTATCCGGATACAAAATTTGAGGATCTGATTACACCGTTCAGCTTCCCGACCCTGCGCACAAAGGCGAAATTCTGCGCGATTCCTTCTACCTCCGGTACAGCAACCGAGGTTACGGCATTCAGCGTCATCACAGATTACGAGAAGGGCATCAAGTACCCGCTGGCTGATTTCAATATTACGCCGGATGTAGCAATCGTTGACCCGGATCTGGCAGAGACGATGCCGCAGAAGCTGACTGCCAACACCGGTATGGATGCGATGACGCATGCAATTGAGGCATACGTTTCCACGCTTCACTGTGATTACACCGATCCGCTGGCACTTCATGCAATCAAGATGATCCATGCTTATCTGGTGGATTCCTACAATGGCGACAAAGAGGCAAGAGCCCGTATGCACAATGCACAGTGTCTTGCCGGCATGGCTTTCTCCAATGCTCTGCTTGGAATCGTCCATTCGATGGCACATAAGACGGGTGCTGCTTTCTCCGGAGGACATATTGTTCATGGAGCAGCAAACGCAATGTATCTTCCGAAGGTTATCAAATTCAATTCCAAGGAGCCTGAGGCGATGGCACGTTATGCGGATATTGCCAGATTTATCGGCCTTGCGGGAGACAGCGATGAGGCTCTGACGGATGCCCTGATTGCGGAAATCAAGGAGATGAACAAGAAGCTGAATATCGCTCCGTGCATCAAGCTTTATGAGGGCGGTATCATTGATGAGAAGGAATTCAATGAGAAGCTGGCAACGGTAGCAGAGCTTGCAGTTGGCGATGCATGCACCGGCTCCAATCCTCGTGCGATTGATCCGGAGCAGATGGCGAAGCTTCTGACCTGCTGCTTCTATGATACGGAGGTAGATTTCTGATCGCTGTTTGAAATGTATTCGACAGATCAGAATTTCAGGATTGAAATGATCTGATAAAAAGCGAGTCATAAACAGAGACAGAACAGGACTTTTGCAAAGGTATCTGTTCTGTCTCTTTATTTTGCCCTTTTCTTACGAAAAGCTTTTTATATAAGGAACGGTACGGATTTATTCTTCCACGACAAGACGCCCTTCAACCATGCGGCCAAGGTGCTGGTTCACGGTCATGTACTCTTCCACAACATCGCGTGCGGAGGTGGACAATACGCGGGTTTTTCCGTTCTCCTCGGCTTCCTCCAGCGTGATATCCAGAAACGGCTTGAGATTGTTGTAATGGTATTTCTGCATGGCAATGGAATACAGGCGTTCCGCATGCAGCTCCTCGCCGTCCAATGTCAGCTCGCGGAAGGCCTGTGCACTCCTTGACCAGACGATGCGCATCCCATGGGAAAACTGGTAAAATTCGGTATGTTCGCCCTGAAAGGCCTCTTCCCGGAGAATGTGGCGCAGCATTCGTTCCAGCTGCGTGCCGGTGACCTTGAGCATATATACGGCGTCATCATAGGGAAGACATTCTACGAGGTCGGCATAGTGTACCACGGGACCGAGAGTATAGCTTCGGATCGCACCGGAGCCCATCAGCATCAGATCAATGCCGAAGCTGTCACGCAGAATATCGGCAATGAGATCGCCCAGAGCTGTCTCCTGATTGCGTTTGGGATGGGTGAGCTCGTAGGAAAAACGTGTAATGATGCGGTCGTATTTCTTCGAGGTGGCGGTTTTGTAGCGCTGAATGAAGTTTTCCACCTCCTCATCCCGGGGACAATGAGAGTCATCGATGGGGATGATTTCCCATGTGAACGTGTCAATGGCATTGCGGTCGGTGTCCACCATAATGTCGAAGCGGCCAATCTGATCGGTTCCGGTGCCTGCCTGAACGATATAGATGTCGTTAACTTTGGCGGGCTCCTCGGGGACCGTGTGGCTGTGCCCGCCGATGATGACATCCACGCCCCAGTCCGGATCCAGAATGGCGGCGAGCTTTTTGTCCTCCTCAAAGCCAATGTGCGTGAGCAGCACGGTAAAGTCAATGTCAATGGCGTTGTAGGCATTGCAGATATTCCCGACCTCGCGGGCTGCTTCGCGGATGTCTACAAAGGAGCCGATCAGTTCTTCCGTTTTTGTGGCGGCCAGCACCTCTTCCGTAATGATACCGATAAAAAGAATCTTCATGCCGTCAATGCGCGCAATCCAGTAAGGCTGGAACATTCGTTTCCCGTTGGATTTGATATGAAGATTGGCATTGATGATAGGAAAATCCGCGCATTTTTCCAGAAACAGCAGATGGGCCAGGCCGTAATCAACCTCGTGGTTGCCGATGGTGGCAACATCCGGGCCAATCAGATTCATGATGCCGATGGTGGAGGTGCCTTTGTATTCCGAGTCGATGACACTTCCCCGGAACATATCTCCCGCGATGGCATAGATGACATTTTTCTCCTCATGCCGAACCTTATTCACGTAGCCGGAAAGCAGAGACACGCCGCCCACCAGCTTTTCATCGATCTTCTCCGCAAGAAAATCGCCGTGCATATCGTTGGAGTGGAGGATTGTCAGTTTTTTGATATTTTTCTGTCTTCTCATGCAATTACCTCCTTATTGTCATTATATTTGGCGCTGGGGGGCTCTTCAAGCTGCGCGTGGATGTTGTTGTCTTCCTGCATAAAGAAAGTGATTAATTGCGGAAATTGTTGGATAATAAGTGTAACGTTTTGACGGAATGAAGAAGCACCGGGAAGGTTAAGAACAGGGAGAAAACAATGATGCAGGTTCAATATGAAAAATGTGTGCCGCGCTGGGGCGTGCAGGAAATTGTTGTGGCAGGAAGAACGGAGGGAAATCCGTTTACGGATTATGAGATATCGGCGATTTTTTCCAATGAAAGTGAACGGAAGCGAGTGAACGGCTTCTATGACGGAGAGGGACGTTATATTGTTCGTTTCATGCCCTCATTCGAAGGAACATATGAATTTACAGTGGAAGGGACGGCATTGGAGGATGCGGGAGTTGTTCAGGAGAACAGATCCGGCGTCTTTGAGGTAACGGCTCCGGAAAAGGGAAATCATGGACCGGTGTATGTCGCAAATACGTTTCATTTTGCCTATGCGGATGGAACGCCATATTATTCCATCGGAACGACCTGTTATGTCTGGGAGCTGCAGAGTGACGAGCTGATTGAGAAGACGCTGGACAGCCTTGCAAAGAGCCCGTTCAACAAGATTCGGTTCTGTATTTTCCCCAAGCACTATGATTATAACCTTGGAGAACCGCGCTCGTATCCCTACGAGGGAACGCCGATGGACTCCTCTGTCCTGACAACGGAGAATTTCAACGAGTATACAGGAAAGACGGAAGGCAATCATTTTGACTTCTATCGGTTTCGGCCGGATCACTTCCGGCATATTGAGCACTGCATTGAGAAGCTGGGGAAAATGGGCATTGAAGCAGATCTCATTGTCATGCATCCCTATGATCGCTGGGGATTTTCACAGATGACGCCGGAGCAGGATGATCTTTACTGGAAGTATGTGGTGGCCCGGTTTGCGGCGTATCACAACGTGTGGTGGGCGTTTGCAAATGAATATGACCTTATGAGCCAGAAGCGCATTGCGGACTGGGAAAGATATGCGGAGCTTGTCTGCCGGATGGATCCGTATCAGCATCTTCGCTCCATTCACAACTGCAGACCCTTTTATGACCATACCAGGCCCTGGATCACGCATTGCAGCATTCAGAGACAGGATTTATATAAAACAGCGGAGTGTACGAACGAGTGGAGAGAGCGGTATCGGAAACCGGTTGTGCTGGATGAGATTGCCTATGAGGGAAATATTCAGCATGGATGGGGCAATATCAGTGCGGAGGAGATGGTACGAAGATTCTGGGAGGCGGCCTGCCGTGGCGGCTATGCAGGACATGGGGAAACCTATCTGAGCCCGGATCGGATTCTGTGGTGGTCTCATGGCGGAGTACTTCACGGAGAGAGCTGGAAACGGCTCGGATTTCTGCATGAGATTCTCTGCCAGACGCCGGGACTTGGATTGCAGCCTTATGAGAAATGCGGCTGGGACGAGGTTGCAGCGGTTCCGGAGGACACCGGAATGTCTTTTCGGTCGGTCAAGGATTACTATTTGATCTACTACAGTTTCATGCGTCCGTGCTTCAAGGAGTATTATTTCGATGATACGACGGAATTCGAGCTGAGGGTTCTGGATACCTGGGACATGACGGTGACGGATGCAGGCATTGTCAAAGGGAAATTCCGCGTGGAGCTGCCCGGGAAGCCGTACATGGCAATTCAGTTAAAACGACATGGCATACAGTGAGCTGTTGGAAGGGAAGAACATGCAAAAACAAAAGGAACTGCGGCGTCTTGTGACCGTGCTTCTGGCGGCCTGTCTGATGGCGGTCAATATTAAGACCTTTGTCCGGGCCGGCGGCTTGTATCCGGGCGGCGCGACGGGATTGACGATTCTGTTTCAGCGCATGGCGGAGACGTTTCTTCACTGGGAGGTTCCGTACACCTTGATCAACGTGAGCCTGAATGCAATCCCGGTTTATATTGGTTTTCGGTATATCGGAAAGAAATTCACGCTGTATTCGCTCCTGATGATTGTGGTCAGTTCATTTCTGACGGATCTGATGCCGGGATTTGTTCTGACATCGGACACACTTTTGGCATCCATCTTCGGAGGAATTTTGAATGGAATGGCGATCAGTCTGTGTCTCTCGGTGGATGCGACAAGCGGGGGAACGGATTTTATTTCGATCTATCTGTCCCAGAAAAGAGGAATTGATTCCTTTAACATCATACTTGGGCTGAATGTTGTCATTCTGGGGGCGGCCGGATTGATGTTTGGCTGGGACAAGGCACTGTACTCGATTATCTTCCAGTATGTGTCAACGCAGATGATTCACCTGCTCTACCGCGGCTTTCAGCAGATGACGCTGTTCATTGTGACGGATAAGCCGAAGGAGGTCTGTGAGGCAATCTATCGGATCAGTCATCATGGAGCGACGATCATGGAAGGTGAAGGCAGCTATGGACACCATGCAGAGCCGCTTGTGTATTCGGTGGTCGATACTCCGGATACGAGAAAGGTGATCAAGGCAATTCGGGATCTGGATGACAGGGCATTCATCAACTGCGTTCGGACAAGTGAATTGAAGGGAAACTTTTATTTCAGTCCGAAGGATTGAGATGATACCTGATCAGATGGCACTTACCGTTCATGGAAAGAAGAGAAATATACATCGAAATGATTTTCTGGCGCTTGCGCAGAATTGTGGAATTTCTGAAAAAGCGGCTGAGAACATGATTCGAAGTATATTAAAAAGGGTCAATCCCAAGAGTTGTGGGATTTCAAATCTCACCCAAGGGTAATTCCGAGAACGCGGGCCCCTCGGCGATGCTGATTTCATCTCTGCGAATAAAATTCTCTCGCAGGGATGATTCTCCCC
>ULJH01021936.1_pt1 | contig 13783 bp, 16 predicted proteins | sample 1950781 | NCBI WGS metagenome assembly ULJH01 (sample SAMEA4835462, study PRJEB28245) | human gut metagenome | biome: gut microbiome; material: fecal sample | place: Denmark | collected 2008 | reverse complement strand
CTTCGGAATAACTATTTCTTCGGCATAATCCTGGCAGGGAGAACCGAAAGTGATGATATCCACGGGGTCAATCTCCGCACCGCTTATGGTGGAGATGTCACCGAGGTGTTTCATCTGCGGAATACGCTTGCTTGTTACACGAATAGGAAAAGGCTCAACTTCCGATGCCCACAAAGGGGTAATACCGGAAATCAAGCCTCCCAGAGGAAATCCCCCGGAGCCGTCAAAGAGGCTGCCGAGGGTCATAGGTTTTTTATTCATCTGCACCAACCTCCTTCACAAGGTCGGCATACGGTATCTGCACACCGTTACGGATAACAAAGACACCGTCTGCATCACCTGTATCTTCCACATATCTGCGGAGGATGACCGATGCGTACTTTTCATCCAGTTCCATCGTATGGCAGATGCGATTGGTTCTTTCACAAGCCATCAGCGTAGAACCACTGCCACCAAAGGTGTCGACCACGATGGAATTCTCACGGCTTGAGTTTCCAATCGGGTAGGCAAGCAGGTCAAGTGGCTTGGAAGTCGGATGGTTTTTATTTTTCTTCGGCTTATCGAAGTTCCAGATGGTGGTCTGACTTCTGCCTGCGTTTTTGCTCCAGTAGTGCTTGCCGTTCTGAAGGAAACCGTAAAGCACGGGTTCGTGCTGCCACTGATAATCACTTCTGCCAAGCACCAGGGAGTTTTTCACCCAAATGCAGCAGCCGGAAAGATGAAAGCCTGCATCGATAAATGCCTTACGGAAATTCAAGCCTTCCGTATCAGCATGGAACACATAGGCAGCACCGCCTTTTTCCAGGTGGGCAGCCATATTCTGAAATGCCGAAAGCAAAAATTCATAAAACTTCTCGCTTGCCATCTTATCGTTTTTGATGGACAGACCATCGGAACTTTCAAAGGCTACATTATATGGAGGGTCGGTCAGCACAAGGTTGGCTTTCTTACCATCCATAAGTGTTGCAACGTCATCGGGATTTGTGGCATCACCGCACATCAGTCTGTGTCTGCCTACCGTCCACACATCACCACGTTCCACAAAGGCAGCCTTTTCCAAGGCATCGCTTAAATCAAAATCGTCCTCTTCCACATCAGACTTATCATCTCCTGTAAAGAGGTCTGCGATTTCATCATCGTCAAAGCCTGCCAGGCCGATATCAAAATCCATGCCCTGCAAGGACTCGATTTCGATTTTTAACATCTCCTCGTCCCATCCTGCATCAAGCACCATACGGTTGTCTGCAAGGATGTAGGCTTTCTTCTGTGCCTCGGTAAGGTAGTCCACAAAAACACAAGGCACCTCATCGATGCCTTCTTCCTTGGCAGCCATCACACGGCCGTGTCCGGCAATGATACCGTAATCCTTATCAATAATGACGGGATTGATAAAGCCGAACTCACGGAGCGAAGAACGGAGTTTCATAATCTGCTCCGGAGAATGGGTGCGGGCATTATTTACATACGGCACTAATTTTGTAATGGAAACGAGTTCCATCTGCGTTGTTGTTCTTCCCATAGCACCCTCCTTAATACAGACCCCATTCAGCGAACTTTTCAAAACCGCCGAGGCTGTGAATGTACTGACGGGCAATGTCTACGATTTCCGCATAAGGCTTACCATCAATGGTGTCATCTCCGATGGCACAGCAAAGCTGCACAGGCTCTTTGATTTTCTGTGCCTTAAGGAACGCATAGATATTTACAGACACATCCGCCTTGGATAAGTCCTTACCGTGCAGACCGCCACCTGTAACGGAATCAGCCATATCCGAACCGAGTTTACGGTTGGTAGCACCTGTATCTACATTGGTGCCGCCAGTCCAATCACCGAGAGGATTTACCTCTGTAAGAGGACACTTGATACGAAGAATGTCGGTCGGAGCATTACTCTGACAAACAATAAATCTGTTTCCGTCTGCGATGTATTTCCCGTCATACGGATACTCCTCATAAATTTCACGAGCCATTCTGGAAAGGTTCTTCTGCTCGGGTGTTAAAGGCATACCCTTAAAGATCCCGTTATCTCCGCAACGCACACCGTCCTTCTGATTATCCGACAGGTGCTTATCCTGGGGAACGATAACGATGTCCGTATCCATCACGCCTGCGATACGATGCACGGCGTTTATAATTTCTGCTCTGTCCAAATCTGCTGTGGTTTCAATAATGGCATGGCACACACCATGGCCGATTAAAACCTCCACAGCAATCTTCGGATTTTCTTCTTTTGCATAAGCCAGATCCACAATGGCTCCTGCGATTCTGTCTGCCACCTTGTCCGGATGGCTCGGATTTACTTTTTCAATCATAGTTAAAACCCCTTTCGTTGGTGCAATAGTCGTTCCAGGTCATCATTCGGATTCGTACCAGAGAAGTCCACGGAACAGTTTTCTTTTACGATTTGCATGATGTTGTCCCACTGCCTTGAGGCTTGGTTCATATAGTTGATGCCGATGTTGATGAACGGGGAGGTGACAGGCTTTCCGGTTGTGGGATGCTTTGATAGAAATCCCAGCTCGTTTGTCATTTCCTCGCACTGCAGCCAACGGGCAACGCACATGGCATAGCGTTCAATGGTCTGTGGGGAAACATAACCCGCACAGCCGATGGAATTGAGCCAGTTCCAGGTATCCTCATAAATCTGCTTTGCTCTCAGTTCCGTACCGTCACGCTGCTTTGCACTGAGCAGTTCATTTGGTTTCGGCATCTGGATACCCTCCACATCGGGGATATCCAGCATCGTAAGTTTGCGACCGCCGGGGTTGCCGTTCTGAGCCTTTTCTAAATTGGACTTCGGCTTACGACCTGCACCCGGACGTTTTCCACCACGGCCGCCTGTGTTATTCGATTTTGTTGGCACATTTCTCACCGTCTTTCTGTCTGCGGGTCTTATTACCCTTTTGATTTCGCAATTTTTTCACACGAAACCCCACGCCCGTTGCACGGGATAAAGGTCCCGGAGATTTTGACCGCCTTGGGCAGGGTCAGTGATTATGCCAACGGTCGCCGCTTTCTGCGTGTATCTTTGCATGACACGGCTTGCAGAGAGCAATCAGATTCTCTCTTGCATGAGTTCCACCCTGTGACAACGGCAGCTTGTGATGTATCTCTTCCGTTGGTGTAAGTTTTCCTTCGGCTTGACATTTCTCACACAGCGGGTGGGCAGCCGCATAGGAATCCCTTATCCTTTTCCACGCTCTGCCGTAACGCTTACGCACAGCGGGGTCACGGTCATAGGTTTCATAGCGTTTGTTTTCCTGCTTTTCATGTTTCTCACAGAACCTCCCGTCCGTTAGGTTGGGACAGCCGGGGAAAGAACAGGGACGCGTTGGTCTTCTTGGCACTCGTTTCACCTCCCTTGGGCATAAGAAAAGCCCTGAAGGATTGCTCCCTCAAGGCTTTCATCATTCTGCTTTTCGCTGATTATATCATATCATAATTGCCACTGTGGTATCTTGTTGCAAAGTGTTGCAAAGTGTGCAGGCTTTATATTTTGATGGGGTTTTCCGGCATCACCACATGGTTAAGGGCACTGTTATGCCAACGGTACACCGTGGTTCTGTCGGCGTGGAGTTCATCCCCAATCTGCTCCCAGGTAAGGTTATGGATATAACGGTAACGCAGAACCATACGCTCATCGGTATTGGAAACCTCATCAATAACAGTGCGTATCTGCTTTTTCAGTTCCACAAGGTTGTCGATTTCTGCGTTTATTTTATCTTCCAGTTCCATAATCTTAAAAACGCTGCGTACAAAAGGTGCATCCGTATTTCTTGAAGTCTGCACACGCTCCTCCCATGTGGGAGAAGAAATGCTACTCGACATTTCCCTCAATTTTCCAAGTTCCTCAATATCTGAATTGATTCTTTGGTCTAATCGATATGCCTGTCCTAAATATTCCTTTACTTTCACGATTCTTCCACCTCCGCTTGTAATTTGGAGATTAAATACTCTCCATCCACTGAGGTAAGTTCCCTATACCACGCAGAGCGGAAGAACCTCTCCACCTCATCTTTCATTATTTTGGCTGACTCATTTCTGGGCCATTTTTTCAGTTTTTTAAGGGCATCCCTGTAGTCTTTTACGGCTAACAGGATGATGCTGTTTGCAAGATTTTCATAAGGGTCGGTCAATGGGCAGCACCTCCAATTCTGGCTTTGACGGAATCAATAAGCGCCGATTGGATTTTCTCTTTCTTACGGAGTGCCTTCATCACATCCTCGTCAATGGTGTCCTTTGTAATAATATGATGAATAACAACGGTACTCTGCTGACCCTGTCTCCACAAGCGGGCGTTGGTCTGCTGATATAGTTCCAGTGACCAGGTCAACCCAAACCATATAATCGTGGAGCCGCCAAACTGGATATTCAAGCCATGTCCTGCACTGGCAGGGTGGATAACAGCAACGGGGATTTCTCCATTGTTCCAATCCTTGATGTCCTGGCTTGTTTTTATCTCCCTCACAGAAAAACGATTCTTGATTCTCTGCAAATCGTGGTTATACCAATAAGCCACAAGCACAGGCTTTCCGTTTGCACCCTCAATCAAATCCTCAAGGGCATCCAGTTTGCGGTCATGGATGTGAATGACCTTTTTTTCTTCGTTATAGACTGCACCGTTTGCCATCTGAAGAAGTTTGCCGGAAAGTGCTGCAGCATTGACGGCATCGATCTCCTCATCCTTAAGGTCGACCACCATATCCTCTTTCAAGGCTTGGTACACTGACCACTCTTTTTCCGAAAAGGAAACAGGCACCTCGTTGATGATGCATTCCGGCATTTTTAAGAAATCCGCTGATTTCATGGAAATCGTAATATCCGAAATCAATCTGTAAATGGCATCCTCCGCACCCGGTCTTGGCTTGTAGGAGAAAATCATCTGCTGATTTCTCTTATCCGGCACAAAGAAGTTATTTCGGTAGTGGGTGATGTATCTGCCAAGCCTCTGACCCATATCAAGCACACGGAACTCCGCCCATAAATCCATAAGACCGTTACTGGATGGAGTACCTGTAAGTCCTACCATCCTTTTTACCGTAGGTCTTACTTTCAGAAGGCTTTTGAACCTTTTCGCCGTATGGGATTTGAAGGAAGATAACTCATCAATCACCACCATATCAAAGTCAAACGGAACACCGCTTTTTGTAATCAGCCAGTCCACATTTTCACGGTTGATTAAGTACAGGTGTGCCGGACGCTTTAAGGCAGCAAGCCTTTCTGCCTCCGTTCCGATTGCTACGGAGTAGGTAAGTCCATCCAGATGCTCCCACTTTTCAATCTCCGCAGGCCAGGTATCCCTTGCCACACGAAGAGGAGCAATCACAAGAACCTTCTGCACTTCAAATCGGTTCAGCCTCAGTTCGTATATGGCAGTCAGCGTGATGACGCTCTTGCCAAGACCCATCTCAAGGAGAACTGCTGCAATGGGATGTTCCAGTATAAAATTTGTTGCATAAGTCTGATATTCATGGGGATTGTATCGCATCAATCACACCTCCAATCTGCTCGATACTGTCAACGCAGAAAACCTTAAAGCCGAGGCTTTCCAACTGTGTTTTACGTCTTATCTGTAAAGGACGCATCTTTTTACCGGGAGCCTTAAATTCCACAAATGCCATTCTTCCCATTGGCAAAAGTACAAGACGGTCAGGCACACCATCTAAACCAGGACTTACAAACTTCGGTGCGATGCCTCCCATTTTCTTCACTGCGTCCGTGAATTTTTTCTCTATAAACTGTTCTCTCATGTCTACACCTCATTTGACACAAGAACACAAAATCACAACCATTCCCTATATATTCCTTACGCGCCTATACGCAGGTGTTTTTCACTTATACCCTTAATAAAAGCCATTTTGAATATAAGGGAAATAGTTGTGTTGTGTCGCAATCTTGTGTTCTTAGCCTCCGAATTTGTAAAGTCGCTGCCTGCCATAAATCGGCTGACGCTTGATAGAGTTGGTTCGCTCCCAACCGCTGATCTGGCTCATCAGTGCTGCAATGGCATAGCTGTCCGAAGGCTTCAGTTCTTGCAGATTCTTACCAAAGCACTCACACCAAATTTCCGGATTGCTGACCTCAGTACGAACCACCGTGCCTTTATGATCAGGCTGACCGAACTCACTGCCTTGCAGGAAGTTTCGTCTTTGGTACAAATCCATACTGTTCCAATCGGTCGGCAGCAAGGCATTCAGATACTCTTCCACCATGCCGACACGCTCGTCCACTTCCATCGCAGATTGCTGCACCTTCTCGGACTCCGCAAGCACATCGCCTTCAAGGAACAGTTTCTCGCCGGACTTCCAGATGGCTTTTGCCTCCGCCCAGAACTGCTGACGGTATTCATCGGTAAAGTTCCAGGTCTTTTTCTGTTTCTTCTGATGTACCTTGATAATCCAAAAACGGCGGTTACCCGTAATATCACGCAGATATCCGCGCTCACCGTTGACCGTGGCAATGATAATGCACTGTCTTGGATGGGATTCCACCACTCGACCATAGGAAGGACGGTATTTATCATCACAGGTGGAAAGGAACGCCTTCACTTTCTCAATGTCGGCTTTCTTCATACCCGCAAGTTCTCCGATTTCCACCGCCCAGAACCCCTGCAATTTTTCAGCACCGGACTTATCATCCATATCCGTAAGGGACAATGTTTCCGAATAATACTCCGAACCCACCAGGTCTTTTACAATGGTGGACTTACCGATACCTTGCTCACCGTCAAGCACGGGAACGCAGTCAAACTTGATGCCGGGAACATAGATACGGGCAACGGCAGCTGCAAAGGTCTTTCTTGTAACCGTGCGTACATATTCCGTATCATCCGCCTGCAGATATTTGATAAAGAGGTCTTCCACACGTTTAACACCATCCCACTCAGGCAGACTGTCCAAATAGTCACGAACAGGGTGGAAGTGTCGGTCATCGGCAGCCTTGGTAAAGGCAACATCGTGGTTACGGCTGGAAAACGGCAGATAGCGGATGTCGATGATGGACTTAAGCTGTGCCGTATCCGCATCACGCCAAAATGCATTGCCCGCAGGACGCTCCCAAGGGAGAGGACCCGTAACCTGAATACGGTTTGCCATTTCGTTGAAAGCGAAGTTCTGGAAATCAGGGTCATTATTCAGAATGAGGTTCAGATTGTAAACGCTGTTCTCCAACAGGCTCGACCTCGGCTGATAATGGAGTTTTTTCTTCCAATCCTCATCACCGTCAACGGAAAATTCCACATTCGCCTGTGCCAGACGTTCGTTGGCAGCAAGGAGTTTTACCTCATCCTGCTGCATGGCAAACTCGCACATTGCGTTAAAAGACTTCTTATCATCTGCATCACCGAACTTATGGATACGGACAATATCAAAGGCATTGCACAGCTTCAGATATGCAGGGTCTTTGGCATGGTGGCTGTAGACAAACTTGTCCTCTTTGATTTCCACACCCGCCATACTGCTTGACTGGATGAAGTGCCAACGGCTCTCATTGTCGGTCGGCTCATATACATCGGACAGGAAAATCTCCAAAGCCTTGGAAATCGGATGATACACACGGTTGAAAAGACCCACCACACCTTCCTTGGAAAGCGGGTCCTGTACCTTCTGCTGCGTGACGCTGTTTGCCTTACTTTCCCTTGAGGAGGTAGGCAGTCTTGTAGGGTCAGTCCATTCCGGATGGGCATTAAGAATTTCATCCGGGTCGAGCCAACCGCCGTCTGTTTCCTTGTACACGAATACACCGTTCTGTGGAGTGGACGGCCAGTACATCAGCTGATTGGGAAGATAGGAACACTCGTCAAAGAAGTCGATACCGAGCATCTGCGCCACATAGCGGGATACGGCAACAAACTCCTCCGGTGTTACATCACGGGTCAGAGGGCAGACGATTCTTGCCCTTGGATTTTCCTCTGTACTACTGTGCGTGGTATAGAGCACGGAGGTGTAAGGGAATGTGGTTTCATAGTTATCAAGAAATTCCTTTGTAATGCGGTCACCATCAAGGGAAAGCATGGAGCGTGACTCCACGGTGTCGATTTTTCTGCGGCCGCCCTTAAGGACACCGCCTACAAATCCACCGTGGTCTTTTGCCAGATCACGCTGCGCCTTATTCATCTTGGCGTATTCTTCTGCCGACTCCGGAGTACGGATTGTGACTTTCAATCGTTCCTTCAATTCCTCAAAGCCAATAGTTTTATTGACCCAGGTCTTTGCCTGTCGGCTGTTTCCGTATGCAAGAGATAAACTTCTCATTATCTGTCCCTCCTTACCTTCGGTGTCTGTCCATATTCAAAACGCGCCTGTCTTGCAGCTTTGCGGGCATAACGGACACGGCTGTTTACGAAATCGTTGTATCTGTACTTACCGTATTCATGGGTAACCATCGGAATCATCTCATCGTCCATGTCCTCACCGAAGTGGGTAAAGAAACAACGGTCACGTCTGTCGTTGTAGGCAAAGAGATATGGTTTGCGGGTATCCGGATGCAGTCCGATGGTCACTTCATTTTCGTAGCTGCCACCGCCGCCATCGTCGGTTTCTTGGCAGAAGATATACAAATCATCATCCATCGGGTCACCGAAACAGATAATACCCGCCCAACTGTCATGGTTCTGACCGTCACTGATTTTTGCAATGGCAGCGTCACCTTCGGAAGTTCCACGGAGTCCTTTTCTCTTGACTTCAAAGAAACAATGGAAATCAGGAAGATAAAAGTCCGGCAGATAATGTGTGCCGTCACTTAACACGATGCTTTCCGGCTCATACTCCCACTGAATACCGAGGGTATCGAAGAACACCGCCCAACGAGCCTCCAAACGGGAACGGAATAAATATCCTTTATACTCTGTCTGCACTGCCTTAAATTCGCTCATTACCGGACACCTCCTTACAGTTTTCACTGAACCAACGGATGGTCTGCTTTCTTTTCTTTGCAACGCTGATTTCATGCGCCATACCCTCGGACACTCTGCTACCGAACACCCAAAGTTCCGAGCAGTTGCCAAGCAGCACATAGTTAAAATGCATGGCATCCTTACGCTCCGCAGGGTTCTCATCACACATAAACTGCGGGTAAAGCAGGTGGGGAGTCATAGGAATCGCTCCCTGTTCATAGGCAAAACGGCTATACTTTTTTGCCTGCTCAGTGTTATACTGCGTATCCCCGGAATAGGGACTACAGATATACACCATCGGTTTGTACGGTTCTTTTCTGTTTCTGAATTCGTCCATATCGAATCCTCCTTCTTAAAATGAAATAGACAGAAGGACAAATCATCCTTCTGCCTATAAGCGAAAAATCCGATGGAATCGAACCCCCAAATTTTAATCTTTTTTATAAAAATCGCATTCGTATCCGTCTGCACGAAGGAGCAAACCTTTCGCCCAAGGCGGAGTCCTGCCCATCTGCTCACAAACGGCATCCAGGGAAACCCTACGGTCACATTCAATGATAATTTCATCGTGGACATGGGCAACGATGTCGCAGTGGCTGAGTGTTTGAATGGCGAACATCAGAATATCCCTGGCAATGGCCTGCACGGCATTCTCCGTAAACTTGGGACCGTAGCTTTCCAAACGCTCCCACTTCTTTGTAGCACCCACACCTTCATAGGTGACCGCCTCGCCGCCGAACTGGTTCTCTCCCATGCGTGGTTTTACATAGGCAAGCTGTCTGCCGGACGGAAGGGTCAGAAACAGGAATCCACTTTGATAGTGGAACTTCAAGCCATGCGTTTCCACGGCAGTCTTCTGTTTCACGCAGGTCTTTACGGCACGGTCAATATCCCACCAAAGCCTGGTTATCATAGGGTTGGCATTTCTCCACGCAGACACAAGCGGTTGCAGTTCTTCTTCCGCAATGCCCATATCCAAGGCACCCATTGCTTTCAAGGCACCGACCGAGCCACCATAACCCAGGGCGAGTTCTGCGATTTTACCTTTTTGACGGAGATGTCCGTTCACGCCGTGCTTTTCTACCGGAACGCCAAACATCTGCGATGCACTGCTGCAATAAATGTCTTTGCCTTCCTCGAATACCTTAATTCTCCACTGTTCGCCTGCAAGCCAAGCCAACACCCTCGCCTCAATTGCAGAAAAGTCTGCTACGATAAATTTTCTGTCCTTCTGTGGCACAAAGGCAGTACGGATAAGCTGTGACAGGGTATCGGGGATATCTTCATATAAAAGTTCCAAGGCATCGTAATTTCCGCTACGCACAAGACCACGAGCCTCTGCCAGATCTTCCATGTGGTTCTGTGGTAGGTTCTGTAATTGAATCAACCTTCCTGCAAATCGTCCGGTACGATTGGCTCCGTAAAACTGAAACATACCCCTTGCACGGTTATCTCTGCACACAGCGTTCTCCATAGCCGTGTATTTTTTAACACTGCTCTTGGCAAGCTGCTGACGAAGGGACAGTACATCGGTAATATCCTGTGGTGCCGTTTTGATTGCCGCCGCCACTTCTTTTTTACCGAGGCTCTCCATCTCCATACCGTTATCCGATAGCCACATCTTCATCTGCTGCACGGAATTAGGATTGTCGAGATTTGTCATATCCTGCATTCTGGCAGTCAGATGTTCACGGCTCTTACTGTCGATTTCGATTGCCTCTTTTACAAGCACCATATCCACACCGATACCACGGTCATTGATTTCTTCACTCACATGGTATTCATCCCAAATCTTATCCGATACCGGAAAGCGTGACAGCTTTGCCTGGATACCCATTTCGGTTTCCACATCACGGAGGTTGTATGCCTTAAACTGCTGCCACTTTTCCATATCATGCTCCGGCAGATTTCTTGTGCGACCACCGTTTACCTTGGTCGGTGCACAGGGAACGCAGAAATATTTGATTAAGGATTTACCCTCGGTCAGCTTCTGTTTCTCCAAACCAAGAACAGCACCCACACCCTCAAGAGAAAGCGGCAGACCTAAAGTTGCCGCCCAAATCATAGTACAGTGCCAACTTGCCGGATTTAAGAAACGGGCGCACTCCTGCGACAAAGGGTGGTTATCATAGAACGGGTCAAGGCTTACACCCATATCCGATAAATATCGGGACAGGCAGACTCTTTCAAAAGTTGCGTTATACGCCGTTTTTATAATGGAATCATCGGTCAGTGCATCAATAACTTCTGCAGGTATACTCTCCCCACAGGCAAGGTCAACCACCTGCACAGCACCGCCGTCCACGGCATAACCGAACAGTAATATTTCAAAATCCTCGCTCTCTGCATATTTGTACACACCGCATTTTTGCAGATTGACCGAGGAGAAGGTTTCAATATCTATACTTAATACTTTCATAGCACATTCCTTTCTATGACAAAGGCGGCAGAAGAATATCCTCCGCCGCCCGTCATGTTTACTCGGTCACATCTTCATTCTGTGCAGCCTTTTTCTGCTTACGCTTTTCACGGAAGGCTTTGACCTTCTTGACAATAAAGCTGATGATTTCACATACCGTCCACACGATGCCGTTGATGGCAAGACCGTAGATCAGGCAGAAAAGCACAATCACATCGACCTGTTTCATAAATTCGTATAATTCGTTCATATCGTTTTACCTCGTATTTCGCAGTTTTCGTTTATGGCAGACGGTGGTATTTCACACCGCCTGCCAGGGTTATCCTTATGCCAAGAAATCGTCATCCTCAACAGTGGAGAAATCATCGGTTGCGGAAGTACGGCCACCGAGATACTCACCATCACGGATTTTCTGAATGTTGCCAAGACCGCAGGCAACACCACGATTACCGTTACTGTTAAATGCGTAGAAGTTCAAAGACACTCTCGCATAACAGCCGGAGTAAACCTCATCACGGTCGAGGATAGGCTTAACCGCCTTGTCCACAATCTGAGGAGCCGTAGTGCTGTTTGCGTTCACGAAATAATGACCCTTGTAGGCATCATCATCTCTTTCAACATCGCCGTCACGAAGAGGCAGTTTGATTGCACCCTTGTTAGGCTTTTTGCCGCCGAACTTGGCGATGCCTTCCTCAATCGCAGCATCCACTGCAGCGTTGATAGCGTTGATGGTTTCGGTATCGTCCTTCGGAATCAACACGGATACGGAATACTTTTCAGCACCACCATTGATGCTGACAGGCTCCCAACCGTGGAAGTAAGAAAGACGAGTGTTCTTGCCAGTGATAACCTTAGTTCTGTTTACGTTTGCCATAATTTTAATCCTCCATAATAAATTCGTTTTTTGCGTCTGATACGTTCATTGCCTGCCTCTTATCCGAAAGGGGAACGAGGGTAGGCTTTCCGGGTGGTTTGATAACGAGGCCGCCCAGGATTTCCTCGAATTGCTTTTTGCCCATCAGCTTCTGCATTTCTGTCAGAGTGATAAGGCTCTGACGGTAAATGTCTGTGTACCCGTGTTCCTTGGCTGCTGCCGCCACCGCATCCTCATCGGAAAACTTACGGTTAGAACGACCTTCGACAACCTTGAACCCGCTCCACGACTTGCCGTGGTTTAGTGCCGCTTCCAAGGCATAGGCACTGATTTCGTTTGCCCACTTGGTGATGTCCGGCAGCATCGGAAGAATTTCTTCAATCTCCTCATCCGTAAGCAAAGGCGGAAGTTTGAATTCTTCCTCTGCGATACGGAGTTTTTCTGCTGCCCTCGCACGGCACTTGACCGCCGCACGGCAAAATTGGCACCATTCTCCCGGACAATATTCGCCTTCGCCCTTGGCAGCCATCTGAGCCTTGGGTTTCAGTTCGTTTTCCGCCCAGGCTTTCAGTTCTTCCACAGACACCGTCCATGTCTGAACATTCTCCCTGCGAGGTTGGAAAATCGAAAGTGAAACTTCCTTAATGTCATACAGGCTTTCATAGGCACTGAGTGCTGCGATGCCGTAACACTTCAGCTGCGAATTTTCCTCTGCGTCAACGAGTACACCAAGTCCGTATTTCATATCGATAATGTGGAGACTGTTATCCGAGACGATGAGGCAATCCGCCGTTCCGTATGCGCCCGGAACATAATCGGAGAGGTCAACCTTCTGCTCAATCAGCACCAAAGGATCGGGGCAGTTCTGCTTTGCTTTTTCAAGCTGTTCTAAGACAAACTCCACATAAGCATCGCTATGTTCTTCCATCTCATCCGTATTAAACGGGGATACCGGACGCTTACTGCGCCTGCGGAGTGCCTTCTTCAACTTGTGTTCGCATAAAGCGTGAGCCGCAGTACCTTCCTCGGCAGCGTTGCTGCTCTTGTTTTCAAACTCCGTTTCCAAGACCGCACTCGGTGTGCATTGTAACCACCTGTGGGAACTGGAAGGGGAAAGTAGTGCGTGATTACCCATTGCCAAGCACCTCCGCATCCTTAATAAGGTCTGCATAGTGCTTCGGGTCCACATCCGACAGCTTGCTGCCGCCGTACTTGGTAATCAAACCCTTTACCTCGGCTGTCATACCGTTCTGCGTCTTAACCGCAAGCACAGCACGGACATCTGCCAAAGTAGGCACCTTTTCTGCTATCTGCTTTGTGGGTTGTCCTGTTTCGACAGGCTTCGACACTTCCTTGGCATCAACGAAGATTTCCTGGCTGTCAGCAAATGCGTAAGCCACAGCTTCCAGTCCGTCTGCCAGTGAGTGCATCAGCTTCACCACATCGAGGAGCAGATTAAATTTGTTAGCGTTTGTCATGGTTCTCGCCTCCTTTCAGTTCGTGAATCTCGACGGTCTGCACCGAATCACCTGGAGAGAGAACCAGAACGTTGACCTGCTGACCGAAGAGAAAATCAAGTATTCTCTTGCGAATCTGC
>ULJH01032102.1_pt1 | contig 13806 bp, 16 predicted proteins | sample 1950781 | NCBI WGS metagenome assembly ULJH01 (sample SAMEA4835462, study PRJEB28245) | human gut metagenome | biome: gut microbiome; material: fecal sample | place: Denmark | collected 2008 | reverse complement strand
CAGGTACTAATCGGTCGGAAGCTTATCCTTAAAGTCATTGTGTTGCTTGTGTTCCAGAGAGGAACGAAGTTAGAAATAATTTTCTGTGTTCGGTTTTGAAGGCACGGCAGTTAGCCTGCAGTGATCATTTGTACTGCGTTTATGCGGCTGTAGTCTAATGGATAGAACGAAGGCCTCCGACGCCTTTAATGCAGGTTCGATTCCTGTCAGCCGCAGAAAACTAGAAACCTTGTATTCTCAACGAAAGTACTGAAAAACGTTGAAAATACAAGGTTTTTTCATGTTTATTCTGAAACCATTTATCCCCCGTCTGGGACGGGAAATATCACATTTTCAGAAAAAAGTGGACACGAAGTGGACACGAAATCCAAAAAAGGGCCCCTCAAATTATGGCGCTAAATTGTTTCAGGATGCGTTTGGTTTCCTCTGCGTTCTGATCCTGTAACGTGTGCGTGTAAACGTTCCTCAGCGTGCTGTTTGTAGAATGCCCGCTCCGCTGCATGATGTAGACATCCGGCACATTCATGCCGTGTAAGTAGGAGCAGCAGAAATGCCGGAGGTCATGAAAACGGAAATGCTTGATGCCGTTGTTCTTCAGAAGTGTGCTGAACGCATACGACAGACCGTTCGGATCATAGTTGGTCACGTATCCCTGCTTCTCAATCTGTTTGATTACTCGGTCCGGCATTGTCACATATCGGTCTGACGAGAACGTCTTGGGCGGCTTAACAACCCACTCGCGGTTACTGTCGAGAACCATGTCTTTGCACACGTGAATCACATTCCCATCAATGTCATCCATGGTAAGAGCACATATTTCACCTCTGCGGAGCGGACCAACCGCTGCCAGCATAACAGGAACCTCCAGCTCCGTGCCCTCTGCCAGCGCAACGACACGCTTCACGGTAGCTTCGTCCGGAATATTCAGCGTACTTCTTTCCTTCTGCGGAAGCCTGGGCGGCGCCAACCGGATCCGGTTGTAATCGAGAATGACAGTAATGAAGCCATAGTAGTTCCGCACGGACTTGGGTTTCATATTCTTCTTCACAAGATCATCTACAATCCGCTGCAGATGATCTGTAGTCAGATCGTGTATGTTCGTATTCATGAGCCAGGGGAAATAAAGCGCAAGGCACTTCTGAGCAGATTTGTATGTTCTTACCGTTGCCGGGCTCAATACAGCTTCCCGGGCAAGCAGGAACGCTTCTTCCGCATCTACAAATGTTCTGTCGGTTATTTCTGCCGTCATGGCCTCTTTGTGATCCAGAAGATAGCGTTGCGCTTCTCGCTCAACCTCTTTTTTGCCGGGGCCGGTGAATGATTTCCGGATCTGTTTTCCGGATGCGGTTTTTACAAAGATTCTTACCCTGTAGTTGCCGGACGGAAGTTTGGTTGCTTTCATGGTACACCTCCTGAAAATGGGTACAAAAATAGCGCCGATATTTGAAACGGCGCTCCGGAGGTGATACCATAAAGTCCGCGAGATATATGGTTCCTCCGGGAACGCAGCCGCTCTGGTGCTGGTAACACCGGGGCGGTTTTCTTTATACAAAAAGGAGCTGCAGATTTCCCTGCAACTCCTTCTGTGACCGGTCAACAGTCATTCACTCATTTCTATACTGCCCGTCAAGGGCTCTGTAGCAAGAAGGGGCGCAGCTGATAAGATGGTTACCACACAGGCAACTTATGCTTTCTAAAGTCGCACATCTTAGCAGGCTTACACGTCTCTTTCAACACAGATGGTACAGTAGAAAATTTATGGAGTCAAGGAAATAATCAATACTGACGCAAAAGAAGAACTTTCCAATCATCGGGAAATCCCATTTGTTTTTGCACGTCTTTCTCAGTTAAAATAGCATTCTTGGAAAAAATACCAAAGTAGCCATCTATACGGTTTACCAGTGCGCGGAATGACCTGAAAGGAAGCAAAACTTTAAGTACGATCATAACAGCGAAGAAGTCTCTTTTCCCATACAGATATTCATGAGTTCGAACATTACGTTCGATACCGAGGGACTTGTGGAGCTCCAGATCGAGCAGCGGCCGCTTGGTACGGAAGCAATAGAGGCGGTTGCTGTGCGCACAAAAGTTTCGTACCTGTGTAAGCAACGTGAGCATATTAGAAAGCTCAAAATCATGAACCCTCAGAACCTTTGCGACTATGACACGTTCAGCCGGAAGCATTAGACTATAAAACTTGCTAATCTGTCCAAAAGTAAGGATATTGTTCAGGACCCACAAAGGAACATATCCATATGAATTCAAGTAGTGGCTGATACTAGGGTCACTTGTACGACTAGCGAGTTGCTTTTGAATATCCGCAATGAGCGCAGTGACTTTGCTGATGCCGTCACGCTGGGCAGTATCGAAATTTTGGAGAAGAAGATAGTTTTGATGCCCGTGGACTTCAGAAAAGGCATACGAAATCAGACTTTTGATGTTTGTTTCAATATCAAGGGTGCTCTGCAGTATTGAGTAACGGAGGTTACGGTCAAAAGAATACAATTGATAAATGTCTTCAACGGTTGTGCCAGGAATATAGGCCTCTGGAATAGCCGGCTTCCCAACTTCATCATGAATCAGGAAAGGTTCTTTGTATCCGTTGATAAGATTGTAATATCCATTATGCTGAAGAAGCACTTTAGCTCGTCCACGGAGTTCGCCTGTAGAAAGATCAATCCCTCTGCTACGAAGAAGCTCGAGCATTTCATCGTAATTCTTGAATGTTTTATCCATTGTATTCATCTCCAAAATAAAAAAGACCCGGGGCCCGAAGGACACCCGAGTACGTTCCAAAATGTGATCGACAATCTCTTGTCGAGAACTATATGATAGCAGGTGTACATTCGATTTTCAATACAAAAATTATTTTCTACGGGAAAAGACTCCCTTACCTTAAGGCAAGAGAGTCCTTCACCAGCCGTCGCAGAGACAGCCGTCGTGCTTTTCTCATCTTACCACAACATTCCATCATTTTGTTGAGGCCAACAAAATGATGTCATTGAAATATTAAACGCTGCGATAATGTAGCACCATTTTGGCGGCGCCGACAAAATGGTTTACGCATCAATTTTCGAATCCAATAATTCTGCATCTTGTCTTTGAACGCCAAGGACGGCACAAACTGCGGCCTTGGTGGAATTATCAGCAGCGCGATAGTTTTTGATAATATTTGATTCTTCAACCGAAACAACAAGAGTGAGGTCTTGTGCGCAGCCGCTATCGCCAAAGAGATAGGCAGGAGTGACACCAAAAATATCAGCGAAGAGTCTGATTTTACTTTGAGGCAAATCTATTTTTCCATCTTCTATGTGAGCAATAGCTGACCGATCTTTGTATCCAGCCCTTTTTGCAAGTTCACCCTGAGACCACTGATTTTCCAAGCGCAGGCGCTTTATGTTCTTATATAAATCAATCATGATAAATCCTCCGTTGGCTATATGATATCAAATTGTTTTTAGAAATCAACAAAAATGTTATTGACAATCAACAAACAGAACATTATTATGACGATAGTGATTAACAATCACTAGAAAGGAGCCAGCAGGCAGAATATGACGAATGCTAAATTATTGAAGGAGAAGATCACTGCATCAGGGGTCACAATTACATTTCTTGCTGACAAACTCAGATGTAGTAGAAACAGGATCTACTCGATTCTGGAAGGATCTGAGTGCACAGCAAGCGAAATTGTAGGGCTGTCAGAAGCTATTCACCTGACAAAAGAAGAACGAGACACCATTTTTTTATCCGAAAAAGTGATTGAAAATCACTAGTTCGGCAGCAGGAAAGGGGAATGCAATGAAGGGACTGGATGAAATAATCGAGGAATTTAAGAACTCAGAAGAATCCAAAGCCTTGGATAAGGTGAACGAAAACACAAAGAAGCTCCTGAGCAGGAAAGAGGTAATGGATGCAATGACGGAAGTGACGGCAGGTGCCATCGATGCCTCCTTCGAAGAAAAGGACAAGAGAGCGGCAATGATCCGCGCAAGCTTAGAAGGGTACAGGCTGATCGAGAAGCTTTTCCCAGAAGAGCCGGCCGAGAAGCCGGAACTGAGCGCTCTGGAGGAATTGCTGTTCGAACAGGCGCATCTCGCAAGGGAGAAGTGCAAAGAAGTTTGCTCAGATATACGGTATGGCAGATTTTTAGAGACACAAGACCTGATCAGAAATGCGGGCTTGCAAGAAGAATACGACGCCTGGAAGAAGGAGAAGGGCTATGAGTAAGATCAGGATTTTAGCTCTCCCGGTCTACCGGGAGCCGTACATCACCAATATCGAGAATTCGCTGGAGAACATGCAGCGCTTCGTCGGCGGCTACATCGAGGCAGTGACAGTTCTGAAAAATCCGCAGGTCATACTGGTCTGCGACGAGGAGGGGTTGCTTAAGGGCCGCGCGGTGAATCCGAGTATCCCGGACTCAGAGAAATACGGACGGGGGCTGGTAATTGTAGGGGACTGTTTCCTTTGCGGAGTGGACGGAGAAGAGTTTGCAGACCTTCCGGATAAGTGGAAGGCCGTGTTGCTGAAGCTCACCAAGGAAGCATATCGAGGACAATATAAGGAGGCTTACGGCTATGAGAACACATGACACAACGTTCGCAGAGGTCATAAAAGGCAGAGCCTCGTTCGCTGGGCTCAAGCTGTGCGATGTGGAGAAGAAAGCGGGCATCCCGCACTCGACCATGTGGAGACGCATGGAAGACGGAGAATGGACCCGCACACAAATCAGGCAGATGCACCGGTTTCTGCATTTCACACCGGAGGACCTGCAGATATTTTTGGAGGGAAAGTAATGAGAAACGGGATCATATCGTGGATCGGCGTCCTGTGCCTGACGGAGTCGGTGATCATGTCGGCGATCTTTGATCTGCAGCTTCCTGCGGTGGTGTTGCACATGATCGGGATCGGGCTGACGGTCGCAGCCATTTTACTGGATGGCATTGAGGAAGCCAGGAAGCGGGAAGAGAGAAGGCAGAGGAAGCACAGGAGATACTACCAGGGCGACGACATGGATGATGCGGGGTGAGAGATGAAGCTGATTTTGCTATGGCTGATCGTGCTCGCAGCGGTCGGTCTGGAATATTGGTTTGGCATTGACTGGGTGGATGAGACAAGGCTCGGCAATGCGTACCGGCTCATGGTCTCAGCGCTTGTATCAGCTGCGACAGTACTGACTGTAATGGCGGCCATGTATTAGCTGCGACGAAAGTAGCAAGGGAAACAAGGCAGGGAAAGAGGAAGGAGCGGACGAACTCGTACATGAGCCGGTTCGCCATCATTTCCCCGCGGTGCAGTCCGGATGCCGTCAGGCGGTAGATGGACACGTCCGGCATACACAGCTTGAGATATCCACCATTGACAAGATACTCGACAGCAGAAAATTCTTCCGGGAAGTCAGAGAAATCCACGCGGGGGATAGAATCGGGGATTTTGTGATGCTGGTTCAGAGGACTGAAATCATCCAAGGAACGAAGGTCGGAGAAAATAAAGAACTTCTGCTCATAAAGATAGAGTGCGCAGTCGCTGCCGTGAGTGAGTCTTTTGATACACAAAAACGGTGGAGGAGAAGGAAAAGCCGTGCACGAACTGGAAGGAGAAGAGAAGATGAACAAGGCCATTTTGCTGGGCCGCCTGACCAAAGATCCTGACATAAGGCAGTCTCAGGGAGCTGAGCCGGTCACAATCGCAAGGTACACGCTTGCAGTGGATCGGAGGCAGAAGAAGCAGGAAGGGCAGCAGGCGGCAGATTTCATTTCCTGTGTGGCATTCGGCAAGGCAGGAGAGTTCGCGGAGAAGTATCTGCACAAGGGAACCAAGATCTGCGTGTCCGGAAGGATCCAGACAGGCAGCTACACCAGGCAGGACGGCACCAAGGTTTACACGACAGACGTAGTCATCGAGGAGCAGGAGTTTGCCGAGAGCAAGGCAGACAGCGGAAGAGCTGCCATGGATGATCAGATGGCTGCGATGTATGCCGGGACGGATGGAAGGCAGAGAAGTCAGGGAGGGCAGCAGGACGGAACCGGGCAGCAGGGATCATGGGAACAGAGTGCCATGGACGGATTCCTGAACATTCCGGACGGGATTGATGAGGAGCTGCCATTTAACTGAGATATCACCAAGAGAAGGAAAATCTTTCTCTGGGCATTTGTGCGTGTAGGGGGCAAGGAAGTGAAGAACAGAGTGTTGAGCGAAAAGAACAGGTATTATCTGCCGAAGGAAGAGTTTCTGACGGTGCTGCACTTTTCTCAGCAATATCCGAACTGGGTGCAGGAGCTTCGCACGGAGCCGGACACCAGCAAGGCCATCACCTACGATGAAGAGCGCGTGCAGACGTCCGGAGGCTATGATGCCTGCTCTGAGGCTGCCATGCGCCGGTATGCGTTGGCTAAGAAAAAGCAGTTGGTGGAGGATACCGTGCGCGAAGTAGCACCGGAGATCTATGAGTATCGCGACCACTGGGGGCGCCTGTGCGTTAGTCCGGGTGCATATCTTATGCAGAGGTGGGCAGCATAAGGTCGGCAATAGGGACGGAGTAGTGCGTGCAGCTACCTGTCCCTATTTTTATTTTATTATTGACATATCAATGAAAGCAAGAATCTGGAAGAAGCCAAGACAAAAGTAAAAAAATATGCTATAAGAAAGCTGAAGCGAATGCTCGGGGTGATATGTAATGAAGCAGGATCGGACAGTTGGGAGATTCTATGCAAGATTTGACTATTTAATTCCCTAAAAAGCACAGGTTAAAATTAAAAGCAATCGCAAGGCTAAAAAATAGTGGACACGGAATGGACACGAAATCAGAAAAAGCCTTATTTTAAAGGATTATTATACAAATCTTGCAGGTTCGATTCCTGTCAGCCGCAGAATTTTCAAAAGTCCGTATTTTCAGCGTTATTCCTCAAAAACGTTGAAGGTACGGTTTTTTTGTGCTTTTCATGTTCAGAAATTAGTGGTAAAAAACGTCTTAGTGTTACAACAAAACAGCTTTGTCGAGGACTCTGTGACACGGAATGTGTCATGAAATCACTATAGTCAAACGGAATCAGCTGCTCCAAGGTACTGCAGGAAGCACTTGTGAAACATATCATATTGGTCATTTGCATCATTGTTATAGCTATGGCGGTTTTGCCTTATATCATTTTTCCGTGGCCAATAGCTTTATTGATTACATTGATTGAACTGCTTATTTTCTGGGTGAGAGATGCCAAACGAAAGGGAACAATATACTGGGACAAGGTCCTTAAAAAGAAATAAGTGATGAAAAGAAAGCATGGAAGCTTCGGCACTTTTCTTGTGCCTGTGTGGAAGCTCTGGTTTAACAATGCAGATTTTGAGAAAGAGGTGGAGCCATGCCTGTAGGAAATCCAAACAAGAACACCATTCGGGTGGAGAAATATCAGAAAAAAGCTGGATACATATCAAAATCATACAAACTGAAAAAAGACGTTGCGGACCGCTTTGCGGATGCCTGCAAAGAGTGTGGTGAGAGTCAGGCATCGGTCATTACACGGCTGATGGAGGGCTATATCCTGGAAGCAAATCAGGAAAAGACCTGATTTTGCAGAGATGCATCCGCAGCGGAGAAAATCTGCTTGTAGGGATGAATCCGGGCGGCCGAAATAATCCCTGTGGAAGAAAAGAGCGAGCTGGAGATGAATCTGGCCGGCCGAAATAATCCCTGTGGAGAAAAAGAGCAGGCTGGGGATGAATCCAGGCGGCCGAAATAATCCCTGCGGAACAAAAGAGCAAGCCAGAGATGAATCTGACCGATAGAAATAATCCCTGTGTAGAAAAAGAGCAGACTGGGGATGAATCCAGGCGGCCGAAATAATCCCTGTGGAAGAAAAGAGCGAGCTGGAGATGAATCTGGCCGACCGAAATAATCCCCAGACACTCTTATGAGTGCCTGGGGATTGCAAATATCATGCTGTTGATTTCTCATCCTATTCGCAGGAAATCGGCGAGATGCGGAAGCATTTCAAGCTGACATGGCTGCCGTCTCTGACAGAAAGTCCGATCTGTCCCGAAAGGTACGGATGGTCGGTGTCGGTATATTGCAGAACCTCATTTTCGACCTGCGCCTCGATTCTGTTTCCGTTGGCGGTTATGCGGATTCTGACCGGTTTGTCAGGAGCCCATTCAAAGGAATTTTCGGTTAAGATGCGGTATCCGTTGCTGTTCTTTAAGAGGGCAATTTTATGATCCAGCAATCCGATCGCATAAGAGCGAACGCCTCCCTGCACACGGAAATTTACCATGTGGAAGCTTCCGGTCCGCGGAGTGATGAGAAACTCTGCAGAATAATCGGTCCAGTGATATGCTCCGGTGTAGCATTCGGCAAAATCAGAGCATGACAAATGCAGTTCATTTTCCGCGAGATACATGTGACCGGTCAATCTGGTAAACTGGCTGATTTCGCGGTGCAGGCCGGGCCATTTTTCTTCCTTGCTGTAGGCCATATCATAGGTGTAATCCGGGCATCCGTCGATATAGAAATCATCAACAAAGCCTGCGTATTCAAAAGCGGGACGTAGTGTGTTTATTCCAGTGAAAACAAACCCGATCTCGTCAATCAGTACGTTCTCCATCTGAGGGATGGAGTAAGACAAGGACGCCCATTCCCCCTTTTTCATTCCAACCGAATCGCCGTAATAAACTCTTCCGGAGTAGCCATCATGGAAATAAAGTCCTGCTGTTATCGCATCCGATTCCGAATAATCCGGGATGAATGCATTTCCGTGTATGGTCTGCCCGGGATAAATGAACGGTGAGAAGCAAGGATTGTACCGGTCATCGCTGAAGTCGTCCGGGCAGTAGCAGGTCTTTTTATAAACATAAACATTGCTTCCGGAAGGCACGGAGGTAACCGTAAATTTCAGAGATCTCGCTCCGGTATGCGCAGCTTCGGAGGAGTTCTCAATCCGGATATTGGAGGATCCCTCCTGCTTGAGCGCGTCGTCGTCCGTCTTTACATGCATGGCATGCGTGGAACCGGGAAATTCAAAATGGCAGGCATCAATATGGCTGTCAATAATGTCCTTCCACGGCTCTGGCGGTGTTTCGCCGGCAAGAGCATAGGCGAGCTTCGTGATATAGAGCGCTCCATAGGGAATATCCATGTTGTTTAAGGATCCGATTACGCTGGAGCATGCCAGAAAATCATTGACGGGCTCACGGAACTTCCGGTAGTTAATCGCATTCAGACCACCCCGAACGCCCATAATTGTGCTGATGTTGCCGACATTGCAATCAGTATCCCATCCGCACATGCAGCCAATGGCAAGTGTGCGGTCAAAATCACCTTCGCCATAGAGAAGCGCCAGAATCATGACACAGATGTTCGGAATGATATGACAGTTTCCGGGATACCGGTCGTAGCCAAAGCTTTCGGAGATGTATTTGAAGCCGTCTTCCCAGGTGCTCTCCGGATTCCGATCATAAAAGTGCATGACAGAGCGAACCGCTCTTGTGTATTCACAGTCGGAGGGAATGTAGGAAAGTCCCTTTTCAATGATGCTGCGGATGTCATTTTCTTCGAAGGCATAGCTGATGCATGCCGCAATAAAGATTCCCCCGTAAATCCCGTTTCGGTCATGCGTTACGCTTGCCGCCTCTCTGGCAAGACGCGCAGCAAGATCCGGATTCCCGGGTGCGACCAGTCCCCAGGTATCGATAAAAATCTGACCGCCGATCTGTTCGGCTGTAGCGACCCCGTTCTGCTTGATGCTCCCGCTTCTGGGAGCAGGAATTCCGTTCCGCAGATTCAGATAAGCCGTGTGTTCGGTGGAAATTCCGTAGCCGCCCCACCAGAAGAAGCCGTGCTCATAAGGAGCATAGTTTAATAAAGCGTCGGCGACATCCTGGGCACAGAAATCCTTTCCCTCATCCTTATAATGTCCGGAATCCTCCAGGCCGCGAAGGAAAAAGAGCGGCCCGTTTGTGTCGTCATCTGCCGCAAATAATTTGTAATCCTGCGGATAGCCATCCAGTGTTCCATAAAACTTTTTGATTTTCTCGTAGGTCCAGCTTTCCACCGGAGCGCCATATCGAACGCCGATCACCTTTGCAAGCCATCCGGCATAGATCTTTTCAATATATTCCTTTTTCATTCCTTTTGCCCTTTCCCCTTTTCCTGTTGTGATTTTGATCGTGTTCGGCAGAATTCAGAGTCATACTTTTATTGACTAAAAGAATGGAACGCTATATATCTAAACAGTAAGATTGCAAGCAATGGTTTGCAATACGATGGATGAAAATGGGCATTAAGCACAAATGTAAAAGTATAGAAATGTGAATAAATACAATATTGGCCCAAAATAGAACTGATGGTAATTTACAGGCTCTTTTTTCACATAATAAATTTTACACAGTGGAGGTTACATTTTATGAAAGATTTTTTGAATGACTTGATTTATGATCCGAATCCGGCTCCGATCACAGAGCCGAGATTTCAGATGGAGAGCGTGAAGGATCTTCCGAAGTCGGAGCGCTTCTCACTGACCTGCAACGGAACGGAGCGCCCGGTATACTGGACCGATTCCTTCAATTATGTTCCTGTGGTCGTGGATGAGCAGGAGGAGCTGGATATTACGGTTACGATCCATGATGAGTTTCAGGAAGTTGTCATTCGCCCGACCAGCTATGGCATCCATTTTGAGCAGGAAGGCAACAAGCTTCACATTCACCTGGATCAGCCGATGAAATTTACGATTGAGACAGATGGCGGACTCCACAATGCGCTTTTTGTGCTCTGCTCCAGGCGAATTCCGAAGCCGGAGAACACAACGATTTATTTTGAAAAGGGAAAAGCATACAACGTCGGTGTGCTGACCTTAAAGCCAAAAGACACGGTTTATGTGGAAGAGGGGGCTGTTGTTTCGGGCTGTGTGTACGCAGACCACTGCGACAACATTTCCATCGTAGGAAACGGAATAATCAACGGTGCCTGCTGGCATCTCCCGGACAGCAATGCAGACCGGTTCTTTATTTATCTGAAGTGGTGCAACAATGTCAGACTGGAAGGCTTCACGGCGGTGGACGGACCGTCCTGGCATGTCGTTCCGGCGGCCTGCGATCACGTTCTGATTGATAACATCAATGTAATGTCACGTATTGTGACCGGTGATGGAATCGACGTGACGAGCAGCCGCTTTGTGGAGATTAAGAACTGCTTTATCCGTGCAACGGATGATTGCATCTGCATCAAATCTCATGCTCTGATCGGAGATACCTCGACGGTCAGAGAGGTGACGAAGGTGCATGCGCATCATAACGTCATCTGGAATGCAGAGCCCGGAAATGCCATTGAAATCGGTTACGGTCTGCAGGCCGAGGTTCATGATCTTCTGTTTGAAGAAAATGATATCATTCACTGCCAGTACGAAGGGAACATGGGCGGAGCTGCGATTTCCATCCACCAGGCGGACGGCGGTCATATCCACGATATTCACTACAGAAATATTCGCATCGAGCAGGCGGAGCAGAAGCTGTTTGATATCAAGACGCTGCTTTGCAAATATACGATGCAGTGGGAAAAGGGAATGATCGATGACATTCATTTCGAGAATATCACGGTACTGAACGGCGATTTCCCGGTTTCCACGATCCGTGGTTTCCAGACGCCGGAACGCGAAGTGCGGCCGCATAATATTTATTTTGACAACATTAATATTCTGGGTAAGCACTGCAAGACGTTCCAGGATCTTCGCCTGATGAACGAGCTGGCAAATGATATCTATATTGATGGCGAGAGAACGTTTGTTCAGAACAGATTCTGAGAAACCATTTGATGAATGAGCGTTGAATCTGTAATTGTCTTACAAGAATGTTCACTGACAACATGGGGACTGAAACAGTTTTCAGTCCCTGTTGTGTATTTGAATAATAAGCAAGGAGAAATGAAATGAGATCATATCCGAAATGGCTTTCTGACGCGGTTTTCTATGAAATTTATCCGCAGTCCTTCTATGATTCGAATGGAGATGGGATCGGAGATCTTCCCGGCATTACGGAGAAGCTCGATTACATCAAATCCCTTGGCTGCAATGCGATCTGGCTGAATCCTTGTTTTGATTCTCCCTTTAAGGATGCCGGCTATGACGTAAGGGATTTCTGCAAAATTGCTCCCAGGTATGGTACGAACGAGGATGCATACCGGTTGTTTGAGGAAGCACATAAACGGGGTATGTATGTTCTGCTGGATCTGGTGGCAGGACACAGCTCGGAGGAGCATGAGTGGTTCCAAAAGAGCAGTCAGCCATATGTGAATGAGTATACGGACCGCTATATCTGGACGGATTATTGTTTTGACAACGGAGACGGCCTTCCGTATGTGGCAGGGGAAAGCGGACGAAGCGCAACCTATCTGATCAACTTCTATAAATGTCAGCCGGCTTTAAACTATGGCTTCCTTCACCCGCGGAAACCGTGGCAGCAGCCGGTCACGGCAGAGGGACCCCGGGCAACCGTGCAGGCCCTGAAGGACATTATGCGGTTCTGGCTGGATCATGGGTGCGATGGCTTCCGCGTGGATATGGCATCGTCGCTGGTTAAATTCGATGATGAGGAGAAGAGCGGAACCGGAGCAATCTGGCAGGAAATCCGAAAGGAGATGGATGAGGACTATCCGAATGCGGTTCTTCTTTCGGAATGGAATGAGCCGGGACAGGCCCTGAAGTATGGCTTCCATATGGATTTTTGCCTGAACGGAGTGGGAAACTGTTACTCTTATCTGACACGCGATTACTGGAACGGTGCGGCGGCATACATCGAGAATAACCGGACACGCCAGAAGGGAGCCTATTGCCGCGGAATGCTGGAAGATGCGATGTGGGACGGCGACATCGAGGACCACACCTATTTCCGGAAGGATGTTTCCAGTGACATTACACGGTTCACGGATGTCTACCGGGAAAAATACGAGGAATCCCGCGAATATGGCTTCTGGTGCCTGGTCACCTGCAATCATGACACGCAGCGAATGAGCTGGAAGCTTTCGGACGATGAGTTGAAAATTGCATATGCCATGATCTTCACCATGCCGGGAGTACCCTTCCTGTATTATGGCGATGAAATCGGAATGAAGTATCTGGATGTTCCGACAAAGGAGGGCGGTTATTATCGGACGGGCTCACGTACTCCCATGCAGTGGAATAAGGGGAAGAATCTGGGCTTTTCCGATGCGGATGCATCGGAACTGTACCTTCCTGTGGATGCATCGGAGGATGCTCCGGATGTGGAATCGCAGCAGAAGGATCCGGATTCCCTGCTGAATCTGGTGAAGAGGATTGTGGAATTCCGTCGTTCGCACAAAGAGCTTCACGCGGAAGCGCCGTTTGAGATTTTGTATGCGGATGCAGAGAATCCGGTATTTGTATACAGAAGATCGGATTTTGTCATTGCGGTGAATCCCAAAGTACAGCGCTGTGAGGCTCCGATTTCTGTGAATGGTGAAATTGTATTTAAAATCGGAAATGCGGCGACGGAACCGGACAGGCTTGTTGTGGAGCCGCAGTCCTTTGTCGTGTTTCGAACTGCCTGAGGAAAAGAAAATGTCGGATGTAAAAAATCATTCAAAAACACTTGATACAATCGCTTTGCTGCGGCGGCTGGAAAAGCCGAAGGGAAGGGCGGACGTCATTCTGGATACAGACACCTACAATGAGATTGATGATCAGTTTGCGCTTTCCTATATGCTCCGGTCTCCGGAGAAGCTGAATGTGAAGGCGATTTATGCCGCTCCCTTTCATAATGAGAAATCAAATGGACCGGCGGACGGAATGGAAAAGAGCTATCAGG
>ULJH01063686.1_pt1 | contig 13879 bp, 15 predicted proteins | sample 1950781 | NCBI WGS metagenome assembly ULJH01 (sample SAMEA4835462, study PRJEB28245) | human gut metagenome | biome: gut microbiome; material: fecal sample | place: Denmark | collected 2008 | reverse complement strand
GGAGATAATATCAAAGGGTTACCTATCACTATCTACGCTTGGGATTTTCTCGGGTATACTCCCATCTTTGACAGTTGAAGAGAAGCATAGAACTCAGAAATGGCGTATTTACACTGTTTCTGAGTCCTTTTGAATTCTCAAATGTGTTGTATGGATGTGATGATTTGGATATAGGCAAAAACACGATTTCAGTGTGTGTGGAGAATACCGATGACAACGATTAAGCAAGTTACAAAAATGGTCGAGGACGAAGATGATGCTGTATTTGTTGGAAGTGTGTGGGAGCTGAAAGTCGCTTATATCGCGTATCCAATATGGAAAGAAGATGGGGAATTTCTTTACGATGATGCGTGGTTAGTCTCCAAAAAAGACGGAAAAATGGAATGGATAAGTGGTAGTGAAGAATTTACAGACGAGGCAGTTCTGGTTTGGAAAAGAAACGGCGTAGAATATGAAAATAGTTGATCTGAATTATTCACTGCCGTGCGGTGAAGGTGTACTTCTGAAATGAGACAAAAAAATGATCAGTTTTCATGTCAAGAACGACAGGACGAAGGGAAAAGCGAGATAGAACGCGAGCTAACAGCAGATAAAGAAATGTGTGAGGAAAATATGATTTCTTTAAAACGTGCAATATGGAAAATAGAAATCAGGTTTTTGGACAGATATGTAGGATGCGTCAGGGAATCGGAAGAAGAGTTTGTTTTGGATCTTCGATATAAAGACGATGATGAGTGGAGCGATGATGATGCTTGGTCAGTCTCAAAAAAAACCGGAAAAATTCGCGGGCTTGGAGGAGCAGAAGGCTTTTTATTTGACGGGCCTGTTATTTGGCAAAGAGAAACATATAAAGAAAAAGGAAATTATGCGACCGGACAAGAGAGAAAGGAGGAAATCTAGATCTATCCGGATCAAAAAGATTAGATGATTCTTTAGAGCGGCGCACGGGGGTCGAACCCGCATCCCAACCTTGGGAAGGTCGTATTCTGCCGCTGAACTAGCGCCGCATGATAGATATACTATCACGACCAGAGCCAAAATCAAGAACTTTTTTTGTACAGCTTACACGTGTACTTTTTGTACAACTTATACGTGCCATCAATACAAGGCAGAGAGGCACCTTCGGTTTTATTCGGAGCGTTTTCAGAATGTGCTACAATAGCGCCATGATGACTTTAACCTTCTTACTGACAGTTACATATGAGAAAGCAATGCGGCTCCTTTCGGAGGCGGTCATACTTCTTTACAGTTGCTTCCGGAGCGGTCTTCTCTGGCAGGCGGCCGGAATGGGGCTTTTGACGGTGATGATTTTCTTTCTTCCTGCGCTGTGGATTTCCTGGAGGATTGCAGGGAAACGCTGTCGCGGAGAGCGGGCGGGAGGCATCCGGAAGGGAATTTTGTCGGTGCTGCTTGTGCTGCCTCCGACTCTGTGCGGAGCACTTTTGATGCTTGCCTTCGGGACGGATGGAATTACAGGGCGTGCGCTGGTCCATCGGATCGGATGGCAGGGAAGCTATCCCTGGCTGGGGGCCTTGCTTGCCGGGCTTCTGGCGTCGGTGCCGGTGCTGCGCCTTTCGTTTCAGCGGGCACTTTCCGGAACGGATCCGGTTCTTCTTCAGACGGCGGAAACACTGGGGATCCGGAGAAAAAGGGCTTTCTGGAGCATTGCGGTGCCGGGAGCCATGAAGGGAATTGCAGAGGGAACGATTCTGGCCGCGGCAAGAGCTGTGGGAGAGTACGGAGCGTGCTCTCTGATGGCGGCTTCCGGGAATGGAGCCGGATATGCGGCTGCCTGGATCTGGGATCTTGGCGCTCTTGCGGCAGGAGGAATTCTCTGCGCGGCGACAGCCGGAATTTTTCATTGCAAAGAGAAAAGGAAGCACGGGAAGCATGAGTCTTGAAGTACAGATCCGGAAAAAGGAAGCAGACCGGACGCTGAAGATGAGTCTCCGCACAGAAGAACGGTTCCTTTCTGTGCTGGGAGAAGAGAGCGGTGGGAAAACAGCGCTTTTGCACTGCCTTTCCGGCCTTGTGCTGCCGGATGAGGGGAGCATTTCCCTGAACGGGAGGGTGCTCTATGATTCGCTTCAGAAGATTTGCATTCCGCCAGCAGAGAGAAGGGCAGTTCTTCTGCCGGAGAACTATGCGCTTTTTCCCGGAATGACGGTGGAGGAAAATCTCCGGCTTGTTCTTCGGGAGACAGAGAGGAACGTACATCGAAAGGAAAGAAAGCTGATCACGACGGAAAAGACGGCGCAGCTTCTGAAGGAATACGGTCTGGATGGTCTTGGCGGCTGTTATCCGGGAGAGCTCTCGCGTGCGCAGCAGCTTCGTGCGGCAATGGCAAGAACAATGGCGGCTTCACCGGAGCTGGTGCTTCTGGACAATCCTTTCTCAAGGCTGGATCCGTATCTTCGTGCGGAGCTTCTTGCCGAAATTCGCGAGAAGCTTTCCGGAGAGAAAAAGGTGACCGTGGTTCTTGCGACCGCGGACCGGGATGAAGCGTATGCCATGGGCGGCGATATCGTTTCTTTGGAAAACGGAATCACCGGCGAGGCAAAGTCAAGAGACTTCTTTTTCCGTGAGCCCTCGACGGTGGGAGCTGCACTTTTGTCGGGCTGCCATAACATTGCAGAAGCAAGAAGGCTGGATGCGTACCATGCGCTGGTGCCCGCCTGGGGTGCTGTTTTTGTTTTTTCAGGGAAGAAGGCTGCGGCGGAGCAGAAGGGCTGGGAGAAGCTTCCGGAGGATCTGGCAGCGATCGGAATCCGTGAAGAGGATTTCCGAAGGGAGCTGCCAAAGGATGCGGCTTTCGGGGAATACAGGTGCTTCACAATCCACGTGGAGAAAATCGAGGAGGAGCTTCAGAACTGGAAGGTCTGGTTTACGGCAGGACGTTTGTCGAAGCGGCGGAGTTTTGCGGGAAAGGCTTCCGGGGGAAGTGCTTCGGAAAACGGGCAGGGCACCGATGAGAGGAGCGGACTTTTCCTCTGGAAGATTTCCAGGCGGGAAATTTCCAGAGAGGAGCTTCGGGGGATCCGGAGACTCTATGTAAAGAATCGTCAAATTATGCGTCTTTCCGATTCAAAACAGGGATAAAACCGTTTTTTTATCAGTTGCCGGAGTCTCTGCACTGATATATGATGAAGGTGTCATGAGAGCGCAGCATCCGGCGTTTCTCTGACGGACAAATATACGTTTCATATTTCATGAGTAAGGAGACTGAATATGAGTGATACCAATCTCACGACTGCTGTCTGCGAGGAAAAGGGACCCATCACCGACGAGCTTCTCACAAAGATGAATGCTTACTGGCGTGCGGCCAATTACCTTTCTGCATGCCAGCTGTATCTTTTGGACAACCCGCTTCTTAAGAAGCCGCTGACCATGGATATGGTGAAGAAGAAAATTGTCGGACACTGGGGAACCGTTCCCGGACAGAACTTTGTATTTGTACATCTGAACCGCGCCATTAAGAGATACGATCTGGACCTGATCCTTCTTTCTGGTCCCGGACATGGCGGAAACTTCTATATTGCCAATGATTACCTTGACGGCTCCTACAGCGAGATCTATCCGAACATCTCTGAGGATGTTGACGGAATGCAGAAGCTGTTCAAGCAGTTCTCTTTCCCGGGCGGCGTTCCTTCTCACTGCGCACCGGAGACTCCCGGCTCCATCAACGAGGGCGGCGAGCTCGGCTATTCCATTGCGCATGCATTCGGAGCTGTATTCGATAATCCGGATCTGATTGCCGCTGTTACCGTTGGTGACGGCGAGGCGGAGACCGGCCCTCTTGCCACCTCCTGGCAGAGCAATAAGTTCCTGAATCCTGTCAGCGACGGTGCAGTTCTTCCGATTCTGCACCTGAACGGATACAAGATTGCAAACCCGACCATCTTCGCACGCATGTCGCATGAAGAGATGGTGAATTTCTTCCATGGCTGCGGCTGGGAGCCGTATTTTGTCGAGGGTGACGACCCGATGACGATGCACCGCAAGATGGCGGAGACCATGGACGAAGTGATCGAGAAGATCCATGCGATCCAGAAGAATGCAAGAGAGAACAATGACACGACTCGTCCGGTATGGCCGATGATCGTTCTTCGCACACCGAAGGGCTGGACCGGCCCGAAGGTAGTTGACGGACAGCGCATTGAAGGCAACTTCCTGGCTCATCAGGTTCCGATCATGATGGACAAGCCGGAGCACCTGCAGATGCTCTCGGACTGGCTCCACAGCTACAAGCCGGAAGAGCTGTTTACCGATGACGGTAAGCTGATTCCGGAGCTGAAGGCGCTGGCTCCTGTCGGCAATGCACGTATCGGTGCAAACCCGCACGGAAACGGCGGTAAGCTTCTTCGTGATCTGCGCATGCCTGATTTCCGCGACTATGCATTCGATATCGGAGACGGCCACGGAAGCAAGGACGGTCAGGATATGACCGAGATGGGCAAGTTCATCCGTGACGTCTTCAAGCTGAATGATGACGCGAAGAACTTCCGTATCTTCGGACCCGACGAGACAAACTCCAACCGTCTGAATGCAGTCTTTGATGTAGAGAACAGAGACTGGAATGCGGAGCATCTGGATACGGACGATCATCTTGCTGCAGATGGACGTGTTATGGACTCCATGCTCTCCGAGCATATGTGCGAAGGCTGGCTTGAGGGCTATCTTCTGACCGGCCGTCATGGCTTCTTCGCAACCTATGAGTCCTTTGCAAGAATTATAGACTCCATGGCTGCACAGCATGCGAAGTGGCTGAAGGTCTGCAACCAGCTGTCCTGGCGTGAGGAGATCGCTTCTCTGAACCTGATCATGTGCTCGACCGTATGGCAGCAGGATCATAACGGATTTACCCACCAGGATCCCGGCTTCATGGATCATATGGCAAACAAGAAGGCAGATGTTGTTCGCATTTATCTGCCGCCGGATACCAACTGCCTGCTGTCCACGATGGATCACTGCCTGCGTTCCAAGAACTATGTGAACGTAATCGTAGCTTCCAAGCATCCTCGTCCGCAGTGGCTGTCCATGCCGGAAGCAGTCAAGCACTGCACACAGGGCATCGGCATCTGGGAGTGGGCTTCCAACGATCAGGGTCAGGAGCCGGATATCGTCTTCGCCTGCGCAGGTGAGACACCGACCCTTGAGGCACTGGCAGCTGTCAGCATCCTGAATAAGGAGCTTCCGGACCTGAAGATCCGCTTCATCAACGTTGTGGACCTCTTCAAGCTTCAGCCCTCCAATGAGCACCCGCACGGTCTGACGGACGAAGAGTATGACATGCTGTTTACAAAGGACAAGCCGGTCATCTTCAACTTCCATGGATATGCAGGACTCATCCATGAGCTGACCTATCGCCGTCACAACAACCGTCTGATTCATGTTCGCGGCTACAAGGAGGAAGGCACCATCACGACTCCGTTTGATGTACGCGTACAGAACGACGTGGATCGTTTCCATCTGGTACAGACTGCTCTGCAGAATCTGCCTCAGCTTGGCAACAAGGGCGCTTATCTGTATCAGAAGATGAGCAACAAGCTTGTTGAGCATAAGCAGTACATCCATGAGTATGGCCAGGATCTGCCGGAAGTAGCAGACTGGAAGTGGGAAGACAGATAATCGGAAGCATCCCTCGAATACTTGTCAGCACTGACATGCAGAATATAAAGGAGCTTCGCCGCATGAACGGCGAAGCTCCTTTTTGACATCCGGCCATATGCACAGGCAGGAAAGATATGCTACACTAAAGTGTATTGTGAAAATACCAGAAAGCCCGGAGGAACGCTATGAGATGTCCATTCTGTGGAAAAGAAGACAACCGTGTGATCGACTCGAGGCCGGTGGAAGAGAACAATTCCATCCGGAGACGAAGAATCTGTGATACCTGCGGGAGACGCTTTACTACGTATGAGAAGGTAGAAACCATTCCGCTTGTTGTTATCAAAAAGGACAACAACAGAGAGCCGTATGACCGCTCCAAGATAGAGGGCGGTATTTTGCGTGCCTGCCATAAGAGACCGGTTTCCGTCAATCAGATCAAACACACCGTGGATGAGATTGAGGCGGAGATTTTTGACCGCGAGGAGAAGGAAATTTCGAGCCGTGAGATCGGTGAGCTGGTCATGGAGAAGGTGCATGATCTGGATCCGGTTGCCTATGTCCGTTTTGCTTCGGTGTATCGCGAATTTAAGGACGTTGAGACCTTTATGGATGAGCTGGAGAAGGTCCTGAAGACGGAGAATGGCAAGAAAGCACTGGGACTTGGGATGGATCGCCGATGAAAGATTTGTTTTTTCCGGACAGACGGGTGAAGTCTGCCTATGAGATTGACTATCGCGGCCTTTATGAAGAGGGAATCCGCGGGCTTATTTTTGATATTGACAATACGCTGGTGAATCCAAATGCGCCTGCGGATGACAGGGCAAAGAAGCTTTTTGCAAGGCTCCGGGACATGGGCTTTCAGACGGTCATTCTTTCCAACAATACCGGAACGCGTGCCAGTCTTTTTGCAAAGGATGTCGGAAGCACGGTTGTGACCCGGGCGATGAAGCCGCTTCCGCATAAATACCGGAAGGCGATGCAGCTTATGGGAACCGATGAGAAGACGACGGTGTTTATCGGAGATCAGGTATATACGGACATCTGGGGCGCCAACAATGCAGGGGTCATTTCCATTCTGACGGAGCCCTTGACGACGCAGGAGGAATTCTGGGTTCGCTGGAAGAGGAAGCTGGAAGCTCCGGTACGAAGGAACAAGAAATGGAAATAAATGGAAAAACAGCGGTATATGGACTGATCGGGAATCCGGTTGGTCATTCATTTTCCCCTCTCATCCATAATCTTCTGGCAGAAGGTCTGGGAGTGAATCTGGTTTACGAGACCTTTCCGGTGGCGGATGAGAGCATGATTCCCGATGCGGTGAAGGGCGCGTATGCGCTTGGAGTACAGGGAATGAATGTGACGGTGCCGTACAAAAGCGCAGTCATTCCGAATCTTCCGGAGGTGGATCCGATTGCGAGAGCGATTGGCGCCGTCAATACTCTGGTCCGGCAGGAGCCGGGAACAGCGGAAGACGGAAGCGTGATTCCGAGCGGATACAAGGGCTATAATACGGATTATCCCGGCCTTTTTCGGGCGCTTACGGAAATGGGAATTGTTCTGAAGGAAATGTCGGTGATTCTGATTGGCGCCGGCGGCGCGGCAAGAGCGGCGGGCTTTATGTGCGGAGATGCAGGGGTAAGGAAGCTCTGCATTCTGAACCGGACCCCGGAAAAGGCGCAGCATCTTGCGGGAGATCTGACGGAAGAATTTCCGGACATGGCAGCCTCGGCACAGCTTCTTTCGGAAGCTGCTGCGGTGTCGATGAAGATGAAATCCGAGGGCGAACAGGTTCTTGCCATTCAGTGCACGAACGTCGGTCTTGCTCCGAAAGTGGAGAATGTACCGGTGGAGGATCCTGCTTTTTATGAGAATCTGGATGCTGCCTATGACTGCATCTACAATCCGGAGGAAACCCGTTTCCTTTCCATGGTAAAGGCGGCGGGCAAGCCGGGGAGAAACGGCATGGATATGCTGCTGTGGCAGGGGATTTTATCCTTTGAACACTGGACCGGGAAGAGACCGGACCGGGAGCTTGTTGAAAAGATCCGCCACAGTCTGTATGAGTTTTTCAAGTCAAATGAGGGCAGCAGATGAACAATTATGTCCTGATTGGTTTTATGGGCTGCGGCAAGACCACCATCGGCAGAGAGCTTGCCGGGAAAACAGGCATGAAGCAGCTTGATACGGATGCACTCATTGTGCAAAGGGCCGGCATGCCGGTTGCGGAAATTTTTCATAAAGAAGGAGAACAGGGATTTCGTCTTCGGGAGACGGAGCTTCTGAAGGAGCTTACGTCAAATGGACGGGAGAATGTGATCTATTCGACAGGAGGAGGAATTGTCCTTCAGGAAGAAAACAGAGAGCTTCTTCGAAGGCTGGGAACGGTGATCCTTCTGGAGATTACACCGGATGAGGTGATCCGGCGCCTTGGAAAGGATGCGACGCGGCCGCTTTTGCAGGGACCGGACCGTATGAAAAAGGTACGAACACTGATGGCACGCAGAAGACAGGCCTATGAGGACTGCGCGGATATCTGCGTTGCGGTATCCGGAAAGAAGCCGGCGGAGATTGCGGCGGAAATTGTTTGCGCGGTTGAGAATAAAAAGACGGACAGGGAAAAGACATGAAGAAAATACTGGTCATCAACGGCCCGAATCTGAATTTCCTCGGGATCCGGGAGAAGAGCATTTACGGAACAGAGAATTACAGCGCTTTGCTTGGAATGATTCAGAAGCATGCTGCAGATCTTGGCATCGCGGCGGAGTGCTGGCAGTCTAATCATGAAGGAGCGATCATCGATAAGCTGCAGGAGGCTTATTTTGACGAGGATCTCATCGGAGTGGTCATCAATCCCGGGGCGTATACGCATTACAGCTATGCGATTCATGATGCGCTTCGAAGCGTTTTTGTTCCGAAGGTGGAAATCCACATCAGCGACATTCATGCCAGAGAGGCGTTTCGTGAGGTGTCCGTGACGGCACCGGCCTGCGATCATCAGATCGTGGGACATGGCCTTTTGGGGTATCTGGAAGCGATGGACTGGATTTGTGCAAAAAAGCCTTGAAAAACAGGCCTGCTTTCGGTATCATGATTGCGTAATTGTGACTATATATTTCCAGGAGGATTATCTACATGATCACAGCCAGTGACTTCAGAAACGGCGTTACCATCGAGAAGGATGGCAACGTATATGAGATTATCGAATTCCAGCATGTTAAGCCCGGAAAAGGCGCAGCTTTCGTAAGAACCAAGCTGAAGGACATCATCAACGGAGGCGTTACCGAGACCACCTTCCGTCCTACCGAGAAGTTCCCTCAGGTTCGTATCGACCGCAAGGACTTCCAGTATCTGTACAAGGATGGCGATATGTGGACCTTCATGGACACGGAGTCCTATGAGCAGATCAGCCTTGGCGCAGATGTCTGCGGCAGCGACATGAAGTTCGTCAAAGAGAACGACATGATCAAGGTTGATTCCTACAACGGCAATGTATTTGCAATCGAGCCTCCGATGTTCGTAGAGCTTGAGATTACCGAGACGGAGCCTGGCTTTAAGGGAAACACCGCTACCGGTGCAACCAAGCCTGCTACGGTAGAGACCGGTGCACAGGTTGCAGTACCGCTGTTCTGCAACATCGGCGATAAGATCAAGATTGACACCAGAAGCGGCGAGTATCTCTCCAGAGCATAATGCATGACGGATGCCGGATGAGAGCTGGTACAGGATCATGAATTTTCACAAAGACAATGGAAACCTGCGTTTCCGTTGTCTTTGTTTTTTTGGTGCGCCTGTCGGCGCACGTTTTCAGAAGCCTTATTTCAGGAGGAAAATTCATGAATTCTTGTAATATCCACGGGAAAGGCCTGTGCGCGGAAAAGGTAAATCTCGCACAGACGATGCCTTACAAGAAGGCGAAGGAGAGAATCTGTATTCGTACCGTGAACCATTGTCATAATCGTCAGGAACTGGAAAAGCTTCCGTATATCGGCTGGGAGGATCTGGCAATTGTGTTCTGCTACGATGTGGAGGACGGAGGAGAAATTCCGATTCTTCCGGAGGATCTGCAGCAGTGGGGAATTGATTTGTATGAGCTGCATCGGAATGCTCTGATTCAGAGCCGGAGAATTCATCCGCCGCTGTTTGCTTCGCTGCGGGAGGTTCTCGGCCTTCCGGAGGACTGCGAAGATGCCGGGACTGAGAGCTCACTGTATGTGCTGACCTGCAGAAAGGCTTTTTACGGCTCGTCGGTGATGTTTTATCCGGGGATGATGACCTACCTTGCGGAACGGCTTGGAGGCGATCTTTATGTGATTCCCTGCTCGGTCCATGAGGTGCTTCTGATCCGGAAGGAGGAGATCGAGGATCCGCAGGGACTGGTTTCCATCATCCGCTCCATAAATCGGCAGGAGCTTCTTCCGGGAGATATTCTCTCGGATTCCTTATACGAGTATCTGGCGGACAGGGACCTTCTGCGAAGAATGGCATGGAATGGCTGATTCTTATGCGGAAAAGACGAATTTCGGCATAGGGAGGGACTTTACTTTTTGCGTCTGCGAGGGTATGATGCTCACGTAAAGCGATGAAGAGACGAGTAGAACTGTACGAAAGCCTTCAGAGAGGAATTCTCCCGGAAATGCAGCGGTTATGGCTGCATGAGCGAAGAACCGGCAGGGCGCCTGCCCAGGCGGTTTCGGAGCACGGGATGCTGTGAGAATTCCGGCGATGACGCAGTTTGAAGACCAGCTCCGAGCGGCCCCAATCCGGCCCGGTGATTCCGTGATCATCATGAACGAAGCAAGAAAACAGGGTGGAACCGCGTAGAGATACGCCCCTGACGCTGCCTGATGCGGTGTCGGGGGCGTTTTTGCATTCATAAAGGAGAACAGCAATGGAAAAAGAACAGTATCTGGAAGTGTATCGTCATTCACTGGCTCATATTCTGGCCAAGGCGGTTTTAGAGCTTTACGGCAAGGAGACCCAGTATGCCATCGGACCTCAGATCGATGACGGGTTTTATTATGATTTCGTCCTGCCGGAGGGGAAGACCATTCAGGAGGCCGATTTCAAGAAGATCGAAGATAAGATGCGCGAGATTCTGAAGCGTAAGGAGAACTGGACCAGAAAGGAGGTCTCCCGGGCAGAGGCACTGGAGATTTTCAAGGGACAGCACTTTAAGACGGAGCTGATTGAGGAGCTTCCGGAGGATGAGACGATCACCATCTACTACACCGGCGACGATTATGTGGATCTGTGCAGAGGACCTCACGTTGAGAATTCTCAGGATCTTCTGTCTGCAGCATTTGAGCTGCGCAGCGTTTCCGGCGCTTACTGGAGAGGTGACGAGCACCGCGATCAGATGACCAGAGTTTATGCGTATGCTTTTCCGGACAAGGCGGCTCTGAAGGCGCACAAGGATCTGATCCGGGAGGCGAAGGAAAGAGATCACAAACTGATCGGAAAGCAGACAGAGCTGTTTTACTTCGATCCCACTGCACCCGGAATGCCTTACTGGATGCCCAGAGGATGGAAGCTGTTCAACGCCCTGCTTGACTTCTGGAGAGGAATTCATGAAGAGCATGGCTATCAGGAAATTTCCGGACCGGTTCTGTCGAAGAAGGAGCTGTGGGAGACCTCGGGTCACTGGGCGCACTATCAGGACGGCATGTTCATCATTCCTCCTGCAGAGGGAGAGAGCGAGGAGGATACCTACGCACTGAAGCCGATGAACTGCCCGAATGCCATTAAGATTTATCAGACCAAGCCCCGTTCCTACAAGGATCTGCCGCTTCGCATTAACCAGGTGGACGTCATTCACCGTAAGGAAAAGAGCGGCGAGCTCAATGGTCTGTTCCGTGTACAGCAGTTCCGTCAGGACGATGCACATATTCTTGTGACCGAGGAGCAGATCGCAGATGAGATCAATGATATCATGGATATCGCGACACAGATCTACGGAACCTTCGGACTGACCTATGGCGCAGAGCTCTCCACACGTCCGGATGACTATATGGGCGATATCAACACCTGGAATCAGGCGGAGGCGGATCTGAAGAAGATCCTTCTGGACAAGTATGGCGAGAACGGCTTCGAAATCAACGAAGGTGACGGTGCATTCTATGGTCCGAAGATCGATCTGAAGATGAAGGATGCTCTTGGACGTGAGTGGCAGATGGGAACCATCCAGCTTGATTTCCAGCTTCCGCTGAACTTCGGAATGAAGTATACGGCAGCAGACGGAACACAGAAGCAGCCGGTTATGATCCACCGTGCAATTTTCGGATCCATGGAGAGATTCATCGGAATCATCACGGAGAACTTCAAGGGAAGCTTCCCGTTCTGGCTTTCTCCTTATCAGATCGGCATTGTTCCGATTCGTCCGGAGCACAATGAGTATGCGAAGAAGGTCGCAGACCTGTGCCGCAAAAACGGACTTCGTGTGGAAGCAGATTACTCCGACAATAATATGAAGACCAAGATCAAGGGCTTTAAGAATTACAAGGATCCTTATATCCTGGTTCTTGGCGACAACGAGGCAGCAAACAACACGGTTTCGATCAATATCCGCGGCAACAAGCAGCTGAATAATGTACCGCTGGATGAATTCCTGGATCTGTGTGACCGCATGGTGGAAGAGCACAGCCTGGAACTGACAGAAACGTTGGAAAATTAACAAAACATGGATTCCTTTGTGCGAAAATAATGTGATATCATTACTGTAAATTCACATTTCAATATTGCAGACAGGGGGATTCTGAATATGCTGCTACAGGGGAAGAAAGCAATCGTAACGGGTGGTACACGCGGCATCGGATATTCGATCGCGGAGACTTTTCTGAGAAACGGAGCGTCTGTCGCTATTTTCGGTTCCAGACAGGAGACGGTGGACAAGGCACTTGCACAGCTGAAGGAAGAGAATCCGGAATGGGATGTCATTGGCATGTGGCCGGATCTGACGGACTATGCTGCGATGGACGCTGCATTTACAGAGGTGGAGAAGGCATTCGGACGGATTGATATTCTGGTGAACAATGCCGGAATCTCGGCAAGGGAACCGTTGTACGAATATACAACGGAAGAGTTTCGGAAGATTATGGATCTGAATGTCATCGCGGTCTTCAACGGATGCCGCGCGGCAGCTCTTCGAATGAAGGAGCTTGGCGGAGGATCCATCATCAACACCAGCTCGATTGTCAGCCTTTACGGACAGCCGTCCGGCGTGGGCTATCCGACCAGCAAGTTTGCGGTCAACGGTCTCACAAAGAGCCTTGCCCGCGAGCTTGGAAAAGATAACATTCGTGTGAATGCGGTTGCCCCTGGGGTTACCAGAACGGACATGGTTGCCAACCTTCCGGAGGAAATGGTGAAACGCGTATGTGCTCCGATTCCGCTCGGCCGCATGGGCGAGCCGCAGGAGGTGGCAAATGCATTCTTGTTCCTGGCAAGCGATCTTGCAAGCTATGTGACAGGAACCATTCTCTTTGTAGACGGAGCGGCACAGACCTGATGAAAAAGATGTATTTTGTGCAAAGCCGGATCCTGATTGGGCAGGCGCCTTTGCAGGTGCCTTTGGAACAGTGCGGAATCTGATCGAAGCTGACGTATTTTGCTCGGAACTTGATTGAAACGAGCATGTGCGGCTGTTGAGGTACCTGTCCCGGAAAGCTATCATAGGTTCGTAGCGAAAACCAGATCTCGCGATCTTACTGATCGCGAGATCTGGTTTTTACTGGGGGATAGAGTTTGAAGGTGACAATGATATGCCGCATTCGCTGGTACGAAAAGCTGCTGCGAGATGATTTGCTGGCGGTCGGGGATGCATTTGGGACAGGGCTTTTTGTCAGGGAATTATCCTGATTTGCCTGAAAGCGCGGCTGGGGATACATTTTCGGCGGGAGAGTTATCCTGATTTGATAAAAATGTCTGGGAGGGATGATTTTCGTCGGGGAGATTGATCCTGATTTGATGAAAAGCTTTTGCGGGGATGATTTCCAACTCGGGAATTGATCCTGATTCACAGGAAATGTCTGGGAGGGATGATTTCCAGTGGGAAAATGATCCTGATTCACAGGAAATATCTGGCAGGGATGATTCCCAGCGGGGAGATTGACCTGATTTGTGGGAAAAATCTCACAGGGATGATTTCCAACTCGGGAATTCATCCTGATTCGCGGAAAATGCCTGGCAGGGATGCATTTTAGGCTATGGAGAGCATCCCTACCCTAAAAATTCTAAAAAGTGAAAAAACTACTTGCAATTCGAAAACAGCGAT
>ULJH01058887.1_pt1 | contig 13928 bp, 9 predicted proteins | sample 1950781 | NCBI WGS metagenome assembly ULJH01 (sample SAMEA4835462, study PRJEB28245) | human gut metagenome | biome: gut microbiome; material: fecal sample | place: Denmark | collected 2008 | reverse complement strand
TAACCGCCGAAAACGGATATATTTATATTGAAGGCGTTAAAAACATGCCTGTCTATCTTTTCTCTGTCGACGGTAAATTACTGCACTTTGCAGAAAACGTAAACGGGAGTTACTCCATTCCGGCAGAGAATGGAGTACATCTCATTAAAATAGGCAATACTTCTTATAAAATAATCAACTTCTAATAATCCAGCGAAAATGGCAAAACTTTCAGATTTACATAATGCAATCGTAAAAGGGAGTCTCGAACTGGCAGTCAGTACAACCCAAGAAGCGCTTCAAGAAAATATCGACCCGCAAACATTGATCAGCGATTATTTGATTAAAGGGATGGAAGAAATCGGGACTCAATTCGAAGCCGGAAAAGCCTATGTTCCCAACCTGTTGATGAGTGCCCGGGCTATGAAAGGAGCTTTGGAACTTCTTAAACCTTACATGGAAAATGACAAAAATACAATCTCTCTCGGGAAAGTTGTCATTGGAACGGTTAAAGGCGATCTGCACGACATCGGGAAAAACCTCGTAAGCTCTATGTTGGAAGGCTGTGGGTTCGAAGTAATTAATCTCGGTGTCGATGTTTCCGATGAAAAATTCGTCGAAGCCGCCAAAGAACACAAAGCGAACATTGTCTGTATGTCGGCACTTCTGACTACCACAATGGTTTATATGAAAGAAGTTATCAAAGCTTTTGAAAAAGCCGGAATCAGAAACGATGTCAAAATCATGATTGGAGGCGCTCCACTCAGTGAGAAATTTGCCGAAGAAATCGGAGCCGACGGATATAGCGACAATGCCAATGCCGCTGTAACTCTCGCCCGAAAATTATTGAACAAATAAGAGAAATGGAACATTCACTGCGGTTCGAAGAACTAAACTTGACAAAAGAAACCGTATATATAGAAATGGGGTATGGAGCAGTATCTCCCGACAAAAATGTTCGGGATTTAGTCGACAACCTGTTCCTCGTTGCAAACAACATAGTAAGACCTCGTTTTTACTTTCGAATGTTCGACGGGTATGTAAACAAGGATTGTATATGCTGTAATCAAAAAATATTTCACGTTAACCAGACTATCGCCACACTGTTGAAAAACTCCGAAAGATTCGTTTTTTTCGCTGCGACTGCCGGTATGGAATATCAAGATTTTCACAATAAACTATCGAATGCAGACGATGCATTGCTACTATTCATCTGGGATACCCTCGGTAGTTGTATTGCCGAAGCGACAGGAGACATTATGGAAAAGTTCGTGGAAACAGAATTGCCGGGAATACCCCATACTAACCGTTTTAGTCCGGGTTATTGCGGGTGGCATGTGAATGAACAGAAATTACTCTTCTCACTCTTACCCGATAATGTATGCGGAATCACTCTCAATAGCAGTGCCCTGATGTATCCTATAAAATCTATCAGCGGAGTGATAGGCTCTGGACTTTATGTCGATACCCGCAAATACGGTTGTCAATTCTGCGAACTGGACAACTGTTATAAGAAACGAATCAAAAAATCATTTAATCATGAAACTCAATCTCAATCGGAATAAACGATATGCTATTCCCATTATGACACACCCGGGAATCGAGCTCATCGAGAAAACTGTAAAAGCCGCAGTTACCGACGGCCAGACACATGCCGACGCCATTATCGCCTTGTCAGAAAATACTCCCTCCGATGCGGCGACAGTCATCATGGACCTTACCGTCGAAGCCGAAGCTTTCGGGGCAAAACTTCATTTCTCCGAAAACGATGTACCCAGTGTTGCCGAAAGGTTGCTTCACGATAGGAACGAAGTGGAAAATCTCCGCATTCCCGATACCGATACCGCCCGTATTCCCGAATATCTGAAAGCAAACAGACTTGCGGCAGAACGAATCAATGACCGCCCGGTCTTTGCAGGTTGTATCGGACCTTATTCTTTGGCAGGTCGACTTTACGATATGTCAGAAATGATGATGGCTATTTACGTCGAACCCGATTTAGCAAAAATACTACTCTCAAAATGTTCAGAATTTATTCTCAAATACATTCGGGCTCTGAAAGAAACAGGAGTCGATGGTATCATCATGGCCGAGCCTGCCGCCGGGTTACTCAGCAACGACGATGCCACAATATTCTCGACTAATTATATAAAACCGATCGTCGAGGCCGTACAAGATGAAAACTTCCTTTTCGTATTGCACAACTGCGGAAACACAGGGCACTGTACGCAATCCATGATCGACTCAGGAGCAAGGGCTCTCCACTTCGGTAATCAATGCGACATCGTCTCCGCCCTTCAACAAGTACCGTCCGATCGCATTGTTATGGGGAATCTTGATCCGGTCGGTATTTTCAAATTGTCATCTCCGAAACAAGTCTACGACGAAACGGAGAGACTGCTGCATGCTACTGCCGATTTCGACAACTTTATTATCTCAACGGGTTGCGATGTTCCTCCGGGTGTCTCTCTTGAAAACATAAATGCATTCTATCGAGCTGTCGAGATTTTTCGTAACCGACATTAAAAGTAAACATCTGCACTTTTTACTTTGTATCTGATGAAAGACAGAACCTTTTCATTATAACAAAGCGATTGTAATAACAGAAAGAGGGCATACTCACAATGAGTATGCCCTCTTTATATTCCCCGTACCAACATTTCACCGTTTTTCTATTTTCACTTTACGAATACGAGTATTGGAGAAATAACCGTTCGGCAGCATTTCAATCTTTAAATAATTGCAATTATCGAGTTCTGTTTTCGGTGTTATGGTCGAATGGACAAAACGCCAAACAGACATTTCGGGTTCGGTAAACGACAATTCGACCTCTCTCCACTCGCAATTATCCGGCGAAACGTACACTTTGAAACGGTCGGTTATGGTTTCCACTCCCGACACCTTGATTTCAAAATAGTTAAACCCGTCGAACTTATAAGTTATATAAGCATGTTCTTCATTGGTCGAAGGGTGAATAGTACCGCAATCCTCCAAAACTTTGAAGAACTGGAAATCGGGAGCAGCAGTGTTACATTCGTCATAGAATTTAGGGAAACCGTTTAATCCCAAATTATCGGAATGATCATACATACGTTGGACACCCTCCATCGGATCCATCATATATTTATCATTTTTCACGATTTCCGGTTTGCTACCTCCAATCGTAGTCAACAGAACAAAACCTTTCGCGGGGAAATCGATAACTATTCCCTTTTGAAGATCGACATCTTTCAAAACTTCTTTCACAACCGGAAAGCCTGCTGTATCGACCGGATAATCGTCCTCGAAATACACATATTTATTGATTATCGGATCGTTTACGACGGTAGGAATCTGTACGGTTACACGCTGCGCAAAATCGGCTGTATTTGTAATCGCAAATGTCAAATCTCCTGTCGGAGTCAATGCGGCTACACCATTTAAATTCTGAGTCCTATAAGAATTGGAATACAAAATTTTCGACCCTTTCGGGATATTACGCGACATCAACGACCACGTATAGAACCACGGACGTATATTCGCTTCTTCCGGTTTATTTTTCTGTTCTGCAATCGAATTCCAAAATCCCCAACGTTTCTGTTCATCGAGGTCGTCCTTGTAATGCATGGCATCATCCATACCCCATGCCGCAGCAGCCGACCAGCCGGAGCGCAAAGTTTGAATCAAGGCATCGGCAACGAACGTTCCATACCACCACTGGTGAATCAACGTATGCTGGTCAAACACCTCATTATGTCCGTCACGAATACCCATTTCGCCCCAAATATTCACTTTGCTGCTGTCCTGCATTTGTGTAAAGAAACGAAACATTCGTGTCTCATCTTCCACACGATTCGTAAAAGTCCAATCTTTATTGATATACCAATGATAATCGATGACAGGAACCACACTATCCAATTCGGTCAATGTCTTATTGAACCAAACATCAGTCCCCCAATAACCTCCGTCCGGTCCCACAATCTCAATATCATTCAATCCCCGTTTATCCAGTTCCGAGCGTAGATTAAGAATGGATTTCTTCCATTTTTCCCATGAATAACCGTTTCGAGGATCATTGGCCACCAAATTTACTTCATTCCCCAAGTTAAATTGCTTGATACAAGTCATACCCTTCTCTTTAACCAAATATTCAACCAATTCAGCTACTTGAACGGCATATCGGGAATCGTCCAATTCTATCGTATACTTAGGCATATCGACGGGGACAGCCTGTTTCCAATTCGGATTCATCGGCTTCCACCACTCTCCAAGCAACACATCGATGTCGTTATCCTTACAAAATTGAAGCTGACGATACAAGTCGTTCATGAATCGACGAGAATTAGCATACCAACGGGCATCGACTTTCGTCGAATCCATGTCCCAAAGCAATATAGGGTCGTTCCCGTCATAACCGAAACAGTAGAAATAGGGCATTATGCAACAACGAATATACCCCAGTTTCATAAATTCGACTCGTCTAAACAAACGATCCCATTGCTCCTCCGTCATCGAATCCCGGTCATTGGGTTCCCATTGCATCGCCCCTCCATAATAGTTTTCCTGCAACACGAAATCGGTATCCACAACTATCGGATTCTGAACCTCCTGTTGTTCTGTCTTGCAACCAGACAATCCGAACAAGAGTAAAATCAAATATATCAATCTTTTCATATACAATTATCTACCTTCTTAATTATCAAATATTTACTCTCCCTAAAAAGACAATCTAATATCCGGGATTTTGAACCAATGCACCTCGGCTTAAATCTATATCATTTTGAGGAATGGGGAAAAGTTCTCTTTCCTTTGTATAATAACGTCCCTTATCGACATCTTCTGTCGCATAGCCGTTACTATATACAGCCGTCATAATTTCTCCATAACGTTCCTGTTGCATCAAATCCATACGGCGGATTCCCTCACAAGCGAACTCAAAGCGACGCTCGTTCCAAATAGCCAATCTCACTTCCGCCACATTATCGGAAGTTATATCCGGTAACGACGTCGGCTTTGTGTCGGGCACATACTTTTGAATGACTCGTTTCGCATCCAACGGGCTGGATTCACGAGCTCGTTTTCTCACTTGATTCAAATACTTTCTCGCACCCACGATATCGCCTTTTTCCAAACAGGCCTCGGCATACATCAACAAAACATCGGCATAACGAATGACATAAACTGTCATTTCTACATCTTGCGGATAGACCGGAGACGCCGCATTCAAAGTCTCGCTCATGGGGACAAAATGCTTGCGGTCAAAAAAACGACTGGGATAATTTGCATCTCCTGTCACAAAATCATTCCCGACGAATTGGTCGCCTTGACGAACAAATGTCCAAGTAATTCGCGGATCCTCTGGATCAAAAGCATCCAACAAATGTTGAGTCGGTAAATGAAACCCATAACCGCCATCGCTACTGGGAATAAACCAAACTCCGTTCCACCCCGTCGATTCATCCCAATTCTTTCCATTGGTGACATATTGTATCTCAAAAATCGACTCTCTCAAATTGGAATTTGGGTTCAACCATTGAGTCGCAAAATCGGGATCCAATTCATACTCTCCTTTTTGTTCGCCTTCAACCAGAACATAGAGCATTTTATAAGCATTCTCAAAATCACGATTATACCAGTATGTCCTACCCAACATGGCATAAGCCGCGCCGCTCGTAACGCGCCCGGTGTCTTCCTCGGAATACTCGCTCCGTTTCGGCAAAGCCGTAGCCACAGTAAAATCGGCTATAACCTGTTCCCAAATCTGGGCTACCGGTGTCCGGGGTTTATATATATCCGCAGGCTGTTCGGCATGCAAAAACAAAGGAACATCACCCCACAAATAAGCCAGATTAAAATACCAAACGCCTCGTAACCAACGCGCCTCATTTTCATAGCGCGTAAGCAACGTCTTATCTTCTTCCGTTAAATCCGTATTCGCAGAACGAAATATTTCGCTTTTGTCCAATAGTGTATTTATTTGGTAAATAGCTCTATACGCCATGTTCCAAAACTGGCTCACTTTACTGTTCGTCGTAAATATATTGAATGTTTCCAACTGATAAATATCCCCCTCATTGGTAAGGCCACTGCCACCCTTCTCGCAATCGTCGGATGCACAATCGTTGATAAACATCAACTCCAAGCTCATATCGTTCCAACTATCCTTCATATAGAAATAGCAGGCCGTCAATGCTTGATTTATCTCTTCGAGATTATTGTAAAATTCCGTGTCTTCTCGACCTCCGTACATAGTCGTATCCAAATCCTCATCTGTACATGAAGGAAGAAGGAACAACGAGCCTAACAATATATATAGTATTCTCCACCTTAGTTTCATAACTGTAATCGTTTAAAATTGAACATTGACCCCTACTGTAAATGTGCGAGGATTAGGATACCCCAAATTCTCTATACCCATATTCAAAGCATTGCCATTTGGAACTTCCGGGTCCATATATTTGAATTTTGTAAATGTAAACAGATTCTCTCCGCTCACATATAATCGCAAAGAACTAAACACCTTCGTAGCTTCGACTATTTTCTTCGGGAATGTATAGCCAATCTGTACAGTTTTTATTTTACAGAAGCTACCGTTCTGCACATACCATGACGAATTTCTATAATTATCATTATCATCTTTTCTGGTAATTCCGAATACATCGGTTTTATCACCGGGATTCCGCCACGCATCTGTGTAAGTTTCGGCTAATAAATTCGTTATACTCGTCTGCCTGAGAAGAGCTTTTGTCCCTACCCAAATATCATTACCGGCAACACCTTGAAAATAAAGAGCAAAATCGATTCCTTTATATCCCAATTCGATATTTCCTCCATAAATCACATCGGGGTTGGGGTTTCCTATATAATCCCGGTCATTGCTATCCAGCGTATTATCGCCATTAAGATTCCTGAAACGAGCATCGCCGGGTTCTGCAAGAGGTTGAAGCAAAGTCTTCCCATCGGCTCCTACATGGGCGAGAACCTCTTCTTTCGACTGGAAAATGCCATCATAAACATATCCATAAAAGCGTCCGAATTCTTCTCCGATTTCGTTCTTCGAGACTGTACCCCAAATCGGATCGTTCGTTCCGGTTTCAACCAATTTATTTTTTTGGAAAGTAAAGTTTGCGCTCACAGAATAACGGAAGTCGCCGACCTTCCCTTGATACCCGATCAAAAATTCCAAACCCCGGTTTTCTACGGAACCGGCATTCACCCACGGGGTTGTAGGATAACCGGCCATTCCCGGTAACGGATTCTGCATTAACATATCCCGTGTCGTCTTAATGTAAGCATCTGCCGACAATGTCAATGAGTTCTTAAAGAAGCCCAAGTCGACTCCTATATTGCCTTGCTCCACTGTTTCCCACTTAATATCTTTATTTCCCTTAGATGTAGAGGCATAAGCCTTCAACAGATTCAAACCGCTGTTAAACCCATACACCCATGTATCATAAGTAGAAACGACATCGGCATAAGCGAACGAAGGAATGTTTTGATTCCCGATTTGGCCCCAACCACCACGCAGCTTAACCGCACTCAATACATTCTGATTCCAATCTTTATAAAACTCCTCCTGATCTATACGCCAACCCAAAGAAAAAGATGGAAATGTCCCCCAACGGTTACCCGGTGCAAATTTCGAGGAACCGTCGGCTCTGACACTGACAGTCGCCAAATAACGGTCTGCATAGTTGTAATTTATACGCCCAAGATAAGAAATCAAATAGTTTTCATAACGACTACCCGTAGAAGTTCCCTCTTTCGTCCCGGCTCCCACGATTTGGAAAGCATCGGAATTGCTCGGCGTATTCAACCGCTCTGCCGTAAAAGAACGACCGGTATAGGCTTCCCACGTGAAACCTGCCACCGCCGAAATAGAATGTTTTCCAAATTGATTATTATAACTCAACGTATTTTGAAATGTATAATTCAGTTCCGTAGAACTCGTATTGGCGACACTGTTTTCCAACAAAAATTTACTCTCCACGTTCGTACACATATTATATGGAGTATCATTCGGCCTCAAATCAAAAAACGGGTTAAACTCGGTATAGGTATATTCCGGTAACTCAAAACCCAACATAGTCTTAAAGTCCAGACCCTTTAATCCCAAATTGATATTTAAGTAGGCCGTACCGTCGATATTACGATTCAAATGTTCCTTTTTCTGTCGGTTCAATTTTGCAACAGGATTCGAATAATAGCTGTATTGAGATCCCATATATTTATTAAATTCATAATTAGGATCCTGCTTATCTGCATTTTTGGCATAAATCGGTGAAAACGGATCCGGTAACAATATTTCATTAATCGGAGTGTTCAAATCATGACTTTTGACATAGGCTGCACCTAAGGTCTGACCGATCGTTATCCATTTATTAAACTTATATTCGTTGTTCACACGCAATGTAATACGCTCATAATCCGATGTCATTACAATACCCTCTTGATTCAAATAACCTATGCTGAAATGGCTGGTCAATTTATCCGTACCGCCACTGACCGATAAGTTATAGCTGTGTTTAAACGCTGTTTGAGTGGTTTCATTCCACCAATCGGTATCATAGACATTTATATCCGTCGGTTCGCCATATTCGTCAACAGGGCCCAAGCCTTCTCCATCGAGATGATAAAGTCGGGTAATATTTCTAGGCATCCGCATTCCGTCATTTTCATACGCCTCTTCCAAAAAGCCATACAACTGATCGCTATTCATCATATGCACTTGATTAATTGCATTTGACCAACCGAATGACGCATCAAACGTGATACTGGTTTTACCGGATTTACCTTTCTTCGTAGTAATTAAAATAACGCCATTGGCTCCACGAGAACCGTAAATGGCAGTGGCCGAAGCATCTTTCAATACCTCAATATTTTCAATATCGATAGGATTAATAGTATTCACACTGCTCTCTTCCATAGGTTGCCCGTCCACGACATACAACGGGGTTAAATCGGTTGAAATAGAACCATAGCCACGAATACGAATCGTAGCTCCTGCCCCCGGAGTTCCAGAATTGGACGTGACATAAACTCCCGGAGCTTTACCTTGTAGAGACTGGGTAATATTCGTGTCGCCTGTTTTTACGATATCTTCTCCCTTTACAGAAGAGAGAGAACCGGTTAAATCGCTTTTTTTCTGTGTTCCGTACCCGATAACTACAACATCATCTAAGATAACTTGATTTTCCGACATCGTAACCGACATCGTTTTACCATTCACGGTCACCACTTTGGTGTCATAACCGATATAACGAAATTCCAGACTTTGTCCGTCCTCTGCCTTTACAGAAAAACGTCCATCTGCATCGGTCATCGTTCCTATATTTGTTCCTTTGACAAAGACGCTCACTCCCACGAGTGGTTCTTGTCCCGAATTAAAAACACTACCGGAAACAATACCACTGTTATTTTGACCCGATATTTCCAAAGGAGATATCGACAATATCAAAATAACAGATAAAAATTGCCATAATTTCATCATTCCTTGATTTTAAATTTATATGGGGATAAAGGCATCTTGAATTCTTTAATATCCCACACCCGAAAACAATATAATAACTTTAATATGCCAAATTCTTCAAGACTGTATCACCGACTTTACAAGCTACAAAACAGTATATCTGCCAGCCTCTCCAAGAAAATTCATCGACATTATCCTCTAATTTTCATGGTTTTAAAACATCGACTACAAGTAATGTCGAATATACAGATATTATCCAAACAAACAGTATCTATCACATAGTACCATTTATTCTCATTCCATAAAAATAAAATAGCCTATAACTCCCTCCAAGCCAAAAACTACCGCCGATTTTTATATTATCTTAAAGGAAAGGTGTACCAAAAAGAATTTTTTGGTACACCTTTCAAAATTCATCAATAGACTACAATTTTAGACGTAGTATCGCCGATCTTTACCAAATAAATACCCCGTTCGATATCTATTTGCAAAAACCCATTCAACGCATATTTTCCTATTTCCATTCCAGAAACCGAATATACACTCATTTCACCGGCTTCGCCTTCCACATAGAGTGCACCTTTACCACCCCAGACTTTCGATGTCGAAACGACATTGTCGGCTATGCCAGAAGATGTAGCGACATCGGAGATATAGATATTATCGAGGTATGTAGTTTCTGCTACCGAAACATTGTCGGTTCCGAATTTTTCATTCGGAGAGAAATAGAATTGCTTGAAAGTAGACCCAATATATTCTTCTAAATCGATCACTACTTCCTGCCAATTTTCCGATCCGGTAAATGGAATTTCTTGATTCTTATATGAACATGTACCACCCCAAGTTTCCATTCCGAATACAGAATTCTCATTTCTCAAAATACTGAAATGCAAATAACGACCGTCGGTCTCGGTAATCTCGGTCAATTGCTCTTCTTCGCCAGACAACAAACCGATGGCTACACCAAACCAATCGGCGTTGTCCCACCCCCAATTCGGGTCGGTCGGGTCTTGTACAATCTTCAACACCTTGTCGCTACCATTGACCGCATCTTTTTTAGGATTATCTACCACTTCGATCGTAGAAGATGCATTTTGGGAACCAGCCATATCGATGCTATAATTCTCGGTTTCAAAGTCGACAGAAAACTCGGTCGGCACAATCATTAAATAAGGAGGTTTGACATATTCATACGAGTCTCCGCCTTCATAAAAAATTTCTGTACGACGATAGCACGGAATCCAGTTAGCCACTTCTTCATTGGCAACCATCGTCACTTTAATCTCTTTTACTCCCTCTGGCAAAGCGCCCTGATACCAAACATCGATCCAATAGTTATTTCCTAAAACTGCATCATAAGATTTTTCAACCTTCATGTCGGGGACCTCTTGATAATTCAGCTCATCGGTTGAATACTCGATTTTAATAAACTGGTCGAAATCCATACGATCATTGGGGACCAGCACATTGACTATGAATCCGGTTAAATTTTTATTTCCCCAAATGTCTCTATTAAATATAAATGCAGTAGGAGTAGAAGCCGATGACTTTTGTACATAACTACCATCTCCATAATAGGCATCCGCTGCATCATTGAACAAAGCACTACCACCTTCGATATAACAATCACGCTCCACATCGGCCTGTGTCATTTCATTCACATAGGTCTGCGCATTAACATTCACTGATGCTAATACCATTCCCACAGCAACTAAATTGAAAATTTTTTTCATGATAATTTATTTTTACGGGTTAATAATTTTTCTTAGAAAAACCACCAATACTCTAATAATGCAATTATAATTAAAGCAATACTGATGTATCTAAAATTTTTATACCAGGGAACTGTTTTCAACTCCCTCGTATCGTCTTGCCAAACAGATTTATTCCATGTATAAGTTTCGACATCGGTCTCTTTATTCCTATCGCACTTGCTCACGATAATATTCACAAGGACACTCAAAATCAACAAAATGGGAACCCACAACAAAAAGTGAAACGGTACGACGCCTCCGAATCCGAATTTATAAGTCATGATTAATGCCGACATAGCCAATCCCGACATCAAACCGGCAAATGCACCGTTGCGAGTAGAACCCTTCCAAAACAGGCCGACTAAAAACGTCCCGACAATCGGAGGAGCCAGATAAGAAGAGAACTCTTGATAATAGGCGACTAACGATGCAAACTTACCGATCAACGGGGCCCACAATACAGCTACGACCAAAGCAATAAAAGAAGTCCACTGACCTACGCGCACCAAATGCCGGGGGCTGGATTCCGGTCTCCACGACTTATAAAAGTCCATTGTAAACAAAGTAGATACAGAGCTTAATGTCGCACTCAGAGTCGATGTCAGAGCAGAAACCATACAGGCAATCATCACACCAATCAAACCGACAGGCAACAACTTCAAAATCAATCGAGGATATACTTCATTCGTATCGATTCCATATTGTGCCCGCAATGTATTTCCATCTATAATTTCATTGGGCAACGTATCTCCCACACCGAACAAATCGATCATTCTGCCCACCATTCCCGGAGCTATGAAAATAAACAAAGTAAACACGTACAAAAAAGCCACGAATAAAAAGCCCAATCGACCCTCATTTACAGTCTTGGCCGACATAACTCGCTGTACTATGACTTGATTATTTCCCCAAAAATAAAATCCCAAAATAGGAATAGACAAAAAAATGGAAAACCAGGGAACCGTAGTATCCGAATTCGGACGAATCAAATTTAACCAAACTCCATCATGGAAATGTTCTACAAAATTTTCCCAGCCTCCGACCGAATTAAAACAAAATATCGACAGCAACACCGACCCTGCAATCAATATTATGGATTGTATCATATCGGCATTGATGGCAGAAGACAATCCCCCTATAATTGTATAAGTACCCGCCATCAAAGCCATTCCTATAATAATCCACATCATGTCTATCTCGGGAAAAATAATTTTCAGAATCAAAGCCCCTGTATACAAAGCAGCTCCGGCATCTAAAAACACATTGCCGATAATAGTGATGAACGAAAAATACTTCCGCGAACGATTATCAAAACGCCTTCCCAAATACTCGGGTATCGTATATATACCCGATTTAATATAAAACGGAAGGAAGAATAACGACACAAAAATTATTACGAATATAGCCCCGACATTATAATTAAATACCGCAATACCACTTATAAAACCTTCGCCAGAGTGTCCCATAAGTGTCGAGCTGCTCACACTAGCGGCAAACAAAGAGGACCCAACAACAAACCAATTTTGAGATTTTCCGGCTAAAAAATACTCACTGGCATTTTCATTCTTCCTGTTTTTAAGAGCCCACCAAATGATTCCCACTACAAAAAGAAGTATGACAACTATATCGATATTTGATATATTCAGTTCCATGGGGTATCTTATTTTTTTCTGCTATTCGATTTCACGAAATCGATCAATTCTTTAAAATCACACGTAGCCAAGTTCACCCATTGATCAGAAGCACCATAATAGACATACAAAATATTATCCTTAACTACGGCTCCTGTCGGAAAAACTACCCCCCAACGATATAAACCCTGCGTCTCTTCATACGTTTCCGGTTCAAGAATAAAATCTTTTGTTCTATACAATACCCTTGTCGGATCATTCAAATCGAGAAGAGCGGCGCCAACGCGATAGGTAAAGTTCGCATCTACTCCATGATAAAGCAAAAACCACCCGTCGTTAGTTTTAATAGGAGGAGTATTCCCCCCGATTTTAACCTCCCAATCCTCTTCACCCTTCATCAATAATTTACTCTCGGTATTCCACATCATCAAATCGTCTGAGCTCTTTATCCAGATAGAAGGATAATCGGTTCCATAATTACCGTTTGCATTCACATAATCTTTCGGGCGATGAAGCATCCAATATTTCCCGTTTATTTTCTCCGGGAACAAAATCACATCACGATCGTCCAACGAAGGCTCTGTCAAACGCCCCACTTTCTTAAAATGGAGCATATCTCGCGATACAGCGAGCGCCGTATTACTGATATTCTCCCTCAAACACTTCGGAGCATTCGGATCATGTTCCGGCGCTTCCACCTGGTCATAATCATTCTTCCAATATTGACTAGCAAAATACGGGCGAAAAGCATATGTTACGAAAAATTCACTCCCCATTTTCACGATACGCGGATCCTCGTTTGAACCAGCATCAAACGAATCTTTACCCGGTGAAAAAACCGGCTCTCTCGAAACACGCTTAAAATGGATGCCGTCTGTACTTTCTGCCTTGCCTATATATACAAGATGTTCTATATCATTTCCGGCCGCCCTATAAAGCATGTGAAAAACGCCATTATCATATATTACCCCCGGATTACACACAACTAAACTTTCCCAATAATTCTCAGGATTAGGCGACAATATCGGATTACCCTCGTATTTCTTTAATTTCATAATATTTTATATATTTATTTCATCGACAAAATTAAGCGAAATTCCACATCACACTTAATAC